>Ga0209400_1003023_pt1 | contig 12433 bp, 11 predicted proteins | sample M_130807_EF_Meta_FD_187313 | JGI IMG/M metagenome (GOLD analysis project Ga0209400, IMG submission 187313) | Freshwater microbial communities from Lake Montjoie, Canada to study carbon cycling - M_130807_EF_MetaG (SPAdes) (version 2) | ecosystem: Environmental > Aquatic > Freshwater > Lake... | reverse complement strand
AGATCCCTGAAGGCCGGCCGGCCCGGTGATGGGCCCGCTCGCGATGGATAAGTTCGAGCAAGCGTGGGGCAAGATTGAATGGGGCCACCAGAAGTTCATCGAAATGAGCAGTTTCCGACATGCCGGTAAGAACATTGAAAAGGGAGGCGACCTCGCCGGTAAGAGCAGGGCGGGCTGTCAGGAGGCTTAAGTCGGTGTAAAGACGGGCCGTTCGCGGATGATAATTGCCGGTACCAAGATGAAGATAGGATTGGAGGTGGCCTTCTTCGCGACGGACGATCAAAAGAACTTTGCAATGGGTTTTGAGCCCTACCAAACCGTACACAACGTGGATTCCGGCTTCTTCCATTTTACGGGCCCAGGCGATGTTATTGGCTTCATCAAAGCGGGCTTTGAGTTCGACGAGAACGGTCACCTGCTTGTCGTTGTGTGCGGCGGTGATGAGGGCATTGAGCACGGGAGAATCCCCGCTCGTACGGTAGAGAGTCATCTTGATAGCAAGAACGTTGGGATCGATGGCCGCCTGCTCGAGGATGGAGACGATGGGCTGAAAGCTTTCGTAAGGGTGATGAAGGAGGATGTCATTCTTTCGGATGGAATCGAAGTCGTGTGGGGTCAGGCTGAGAGACGGGGGAATGGTGGGATTGAAAAGAGGGTCATGAAGATTCGGATGACTGCGTCCGGCCTCCGTCAGAGCGAAGAGTTGGGTGAGGTTGACCGGACCGGGGACCCGATAGACGTCTTCCGGTGTCAGGTGAAGATGGGTGAGCAGATACGATTCAATTTCCGGAGGGCAATCTTCCGTCAGTTCAAGCCGCACGGCAGCTCCGCGGTTTCTTTTTTGGAGCTCTTCCTCAATGGTCAGGAGAAGGTTATGGGCTTCTTCCTCGTCGATATAGAGGTCGCTGTTACGAGTGATGCGGGTGGGCCAAGCCCCTTGGATGGTCATCCCGGGGAAGACCTCCTGAACAAAATACCGAACCAGTTCGGAAAGAAGAACGAACTCCCTAGAATCGGATTTTTCGGACGGAAGGGGAATGAGCCGGGGAATGCCACGGGGAACCTGAACAAAGGCGTGGCGGAGAGTTTCGTGTTGAGAGGGTTTGGAATAGAGAACAGCGAGATTCACCGATTTATTTAAAAGCTGAGGGAAGGGATGGCTGGGGTCGACGGCGAGAGGGGTCAGGATGGGGAGAATATCTTTGCGAAACATGTCCCGAGCCCAGTCGATGCGGGTGGGGTCCAACTGCTGCATGGGACGGAGATAGATCTTTGCTTCGGCTAGGGAGGGAAGAAGCGTTTCATGGAGAAGGCGGTACTGGTCGCCAAACATCCGAAGGACGCGTGTCCGGATGGCGGTGAGGACTTCGTGAGGGTGGAGCTCATCAGGCCCGGGAACATCGTTGCGGGTTTCGACGAGCTGTTTAAGTGCGGCGACACGAATTTCAAAAAACTCGTCGAGGTTCGAACTGACAATCGTGAGGAATTTAAGACGTTCGAGTAAGGGCTGGGTGGGGTCTTGAGCCTCTTCGAGAACGCGCTGGTTGAATTCCAGCCAACTGAGCTCTCGATTGAGATAAGAGGAGGACTTCAAGGGCATGAGAAATTATGTCAGAAAACGGGGTTCAGGGCGAGGCGAGGAATGCGGAATTCCATCTCTGTCCTGTCCCTTTTGGGGTCAAAGGCAGGGGATAAGATGGCCTCGGGAAAAACTGACTATCGATTGGTCCGAGGGTTCGTGCCACTGGATGGGGGGATGGGTTTTTGCGCGAAGGTTTTCACCGGCAAGGAGCGTGTGGAGGACTCCAACTCCATCGAAATAAAACCCATTCTGGTTTTTGCCGAGGTGCTGGAAAAACTCGGGGAGTTTTTCGGTGGAGGCGAGACTCCATAATTTCTTCTCCCAAGATGACACCTGAGTTTGAACTTTTGCATCGGCGGCAAAGGGGTGCTGAAAGCGCGGACCAACGTGACATCCGTCGATACTGGCGATCCAGGCGGTATCCCGGTCGTGGGGAATTCCGGCGAGGGCCTTGGCAAATAGGAATTCCCGGGACGTTGGGGGTGGGGGTGTCCCCACCTCCACTGCATCTTGGAAACCCCCGCAAAGAATGGGGAGAATCGTGAAGGTGCGATTGGGGAAAAAGAGGTCCCGCAGCGCTTGCAGCCAAATAACGACGAATTCAATCGAGTGTTCGCCCTGAAATCCGCGGGTTTCAGAATCGATGGGAAAGGGGCAACCGGAAGAAAGGGAGGAAAAGAAGTCCTGGTCGGCCTGTACTACCCCAAGGGGGCTTTTGAAACCGGCGGGGAGGCAGGAGATTTCGCTCGGGCAACGGTGTCCAACTCCCAGAATAACCACACGGGACGGAAACCAGTTTTGATCCCGCCACTGAGCATAGGTTTCTGCGTAGAGATCAAAATTAACGCGGAAATCGATATGCGGGACAATGGGTCGACGCAGATCCGCGGGGGGATTTTTTGCAGGACGAACTTGTTTCAGTCCGGCAGAAAAAAATCCAAGAGCCTCGCGAGGGTCCGTGGGATAACACGAACCGGCACACCTTGCCGTGAGCTGTTGGGGGGCGGGTGTCAGGCCTTCGGAAGGAGAGCTTCGACGGCCTTCCAATCAACGAAGTTCATGAATTCGTCGATGTAACCGCCCCGGTTGGTCAGGAAATCGGCGTAATAGGCGTGCTCATAGACATCCAATCCGAGAATGGGGGTGACGCCCCAGACGGGATAGGTGTTTTGTGCGTCGCCAATGTAGTTGAAGAGTTTTTTGGTGCCATGATCGTAACCGGTCCAGGCCCAGCCACGTGCGGCAATTCCGGTCGCCTTCAGGTCCTTCTTATAATTATCGAAAGAACCAAAGTCTTGATCGATCTGTTTGAGGATCCGGTCAGAAGGCTTGCCGTCGCCCCCAAGGATAGAGAAGTAGAGTTCGTGATTTTTTAATCCGCCGATGGCAAAAGTGAAGTCGACCTTCAAGGCGCGGACGGAAGAAAAGATCTGGTTGGCCACAGCGGGGTTGGTGGGATCCGGTACGCCCATTTTTTCGATTTCGGCCAGGATGCCGTTGCTCTTGTTGACATAACCGGTGTAAAGCTTGAGGTGTTCCTCGTGGGTTTTGTCGGAAATCTTTCCGGTTTTTCCCTTCACTTTCGCGAGAAGGGTTTCCTGCTGGTTGGGATAGGTATGGGCCATTTGATTTTCTCCTGTGCTGGGGTTGAATTGAAAGAATAGGAAGATCGAGGGAGCGCGTCAAACGGTCGCACGAGCCAAGGAACGGGCTGACGAGGCCACATCGGCATAGGAGCAACCGGAAGAAGAGGCTATTTTTCGACAATCCGCGTCTTCCGGATGAATCTGAACGAGAGAATCCCCCAGATAACCGAGTTTCACCCGGACAGGCCCATAGGGAGTGGGCACGATTTTTTCCTCCCGTCGGATTGTGCGTCGTTCGACCCGCTCCATGCGGAGGCCGAAGGCCGTGGTTTCACGGAGGACTGTGGCGGCAAGTTTTTCAGCGTCTGCTGGTTCGGCGAGAATGGTGAGAAGATGTCCCGGTCGACCTTTTTTCATGACCAACGGGGAGGCGGCGGCATCGAGGGCACCCTCCATCATCAGTCGTTCAATGGCATGGGCCAAGTGCTCGCCGGTGATGTCATCCAAGTGGGTGCGGATTTCGAAAACGGTTTCGGTGGACTCTGGGGAAACCGACGAGAGATGCCCCAGAAAAGCCCGCAGAACATTGGGTCGGTCGGAAAGATCGCGGGTACCCAGGCCGTACCCGATCAAATCCGCAGCGAAAGATTCAAGGACACCGAACTTCTTGACGAAGTGGGCGAGGATGGCGGCGCCGGTGGGGGTGGTGAGTTCGTGGGGAACATCGAGTTGGCGGATCGGGATGCCGCGGAGAATTTCGGCGGTGGCGGGGGCGGGGAGGGGGAACTTGCCGTGAGCGCATTGGATGGTTCCGGTCCCGTCGACGGGTGTAGAGGATGTGATTTCGCTGATCTTGAGGTGATGGATTCCGGCGGCGGCACAGACAAGATCCACGATCGAGTCGATCGCGCCGACTTCGTGAAAATGAACGGTTTCGACCGGGACGCCATGGAGCTTGGCCTCGGCTTCGGCCACGCGTTGAAACATGGCGAGGGAGGAGTCACGCACCTTGGCATCCAGTTTCGATTTCTTGAGTAGATCACGAATCTGGGCCCAGGAACGTCCGTGATCATGGCTATGTTCATCGTGGTGATGATGATGGTGGGCGTGATCGTGCGGGGTCTCGACCATGAAACGGGTGCCGGCGAGGCCGCCGCGTAGCGCTTTCTCAGTTTTTAAAACGATCTTTTCCGGAAGATGGAGGGAGGCGACGGTTTTCTCGAAAAGGTCGAGGGGGACCCCCAGATCCAGAAGGGAGGCACAGAACATGTCGCCGCTGATGCCGGAGGGGCAGTCGAGATGGAGATGGGTGGGCGGCATGTTGAGAGGATAGATTGACGCAACCGTGAAAAAAACACAGAAAAGAAGAATGGATCAAAAGACGTTAAAAAAGGAGGTGGCGGAAGCCGCGTTGGCCCATGTGCCCAAAGGATGTGTGCTGGGGGTGGGTACTGGCTCGACAACCATGTATTTCATTCAGGGGCTCAAGAGGGGGTGGGTTCGCGGGGCGGTGCCAAGTTCGAAGGGCACGGAGAGGGCTTTACGGAAAAAAGGGATTCGAGTGTTGGATTTGAATCAGGCCAAAAAGGTGAGTCTTTACGTGGATGGTGCAGATGAAGCGGATCCAAAATTAAGACTGATCAAGGGAGGCGGGGGTGCATTGACGCGCGAAAAGATCATTGCATCGGCGGCAAAAAAGTTTCTCTGCATTGTGGATGAGACAAAATTAGTGAAGCGGTTGGGGAAATTTCCTGTTCCATTGGAAGTTGTGCCGATGGCACGGGGACAGGTGGCCCGGGAGGTTCGCAGGAGGGGAGGTCGGCCGGTGTGGAGGAAGGGTTTTCTTACAGATAACGGAGGAGAGATTCTGGATGTCCATGGATGGAGGATTTCCGATCCGGTGAAAAAGGAGAAGGAACTGGAAGGGATCCCCGGTGTGATCTGTGCGGGGGTCTTTGGGAAGCGCAGACCCGATCTGCTTTTGGCGGGAACCCCTCAGGGGATTCGGGAGATCAGAGCCGGCTCAAAAACTCGGAAGTGAGCTGGCGATAGCTGGCGGCGGCGGCGCCGGAAGAGTCGTATTCATAGATCGTTTTTCCGTGGCTGGGAGCTTCCGCCAGGCGAACCGATCGAGGGATGATGGTCTGCATAACCTGCTCTCCGAGATGCTTGCGGAGATCCTCGCTGACCTGTTGGCTAAGTCGGGTGCGGGCGTCGTACATGGTCAAAAGAATGCCGAGGACGGAGAGGGAGGGATTGAGGCCGCCCTGCTTGATTCGTTCGATCAGGTTGAGAATTTTTCCGACTCCTTCGAGTGCGAAATATTCGCATTGCACGGGGACGAGGATCTTTTCGGCCGCGACGAGGGCACTGGTCATCAGGAGTCCGACGCTCGGCGGGCAGTCGAGAATCACGAGGTCAAAGGCCGGGTCGTGGCGGAGGGGGTGGAGCGCTTCCCGGACTCGGAGAAGGGGGTTAGGGATTCCTGCGAGCTCGATTTCCGCGCCAGCAAGGTCGAGTTCCGAGGCCAGAATCTGGAGGTTGGGGTGCCGGGAGGCTTGGAGCATGTCGATGGCGCGGGCTTGGCCCAGAAGAACTGGATAAAGACTTTTGCCGGGGATGAATTCCAATCCAAGTCCGCTGGTGGCGTTGGCTTGGGGGTCGAGGTCGACCAGGAGAACCCTGCGACCTGCTTCGGCTGCACCGGCGGCAAGGTGGATGGCTGTGGTGGTCTTCCCCACGCCTCCTTTTTGGTTTACGACGGCAATAATGCGCACACCAAAGGGAAACGGCGGGTCGAGGTCTTGTCGAGCGCTTTCCCTTGAATGGTTCACTTGACCTTTGGCCCAAGGTTTCTAATTTTTAAGATTCGCCATGATCCAAGTTGAAAATTTGACCAAGAGATATGCGGGGGGGGAGGCAGTTCGGGGGATCTCTTTTTCGGTCGAAAAAGGGGAAGTGGTCGGATTTCTTGGTCCCAATGGGGCGGGCAAATCGACGACGATGCGGATGTTGACGGGTTATCTTCCGGCCACGGATGGCCAGATTGAGGTGGCGGGGGCCAAATTGCCGCAAGAGAGCCTGCTCGTGCGCCAAAGAATCGGGTATATGCCAGAAAACGTCCCGCTTTATCCAGAAATGCGGGTGGAAGAGTTTTTGGAATATCGCGGACGTCTCAAACGGGTTCCCCGTGGGGAGATTCAGCATCGGGTCGGGTTGGTGCTGGATCAATGTGGATTGGCCGAAGTAAGAAAAAAAATCATCGGTTCCCTTTCCAAGGGGTTTCGCCAAAGAGTGGGGCTGGCGGATGCCTTGGTGCATAATCCGATGCTTTTGATTTTGGACGAACCGACCGCTGGGCTGGATCCGCATCAGATCCGGTCCTTCCGGGAGCTGATCAAGGAACTGGGGCAGGATCGGACTATCCTTCTTTCGACGCATATTTTATCCGAAGTGGAGATGGTTTGCCGGCGGGCGATCATCATCAACCGGGGAAAGATCGAGGCTTCAGATACCTTGGCGAATCTTGAAAAACGCGTGCAGGCGGGAGCTTTGCAAATCGAGGTGAAGGCTGACCCGGCAAGCGCCAAGCATAAGCTTTCGGGGATTGCAGAAGTAAGTTCTGTTGTGGAATTAAACCGGGCCGGAGACTGGATCTCTTTTGAGGTGACGGCGGCCCCTGGCAAGGACATCCGAGGGGAAGTGGACGGTTTGATCAAAAAAGAAAACTGGCCCCTGCGGGAATTCCGAAGGGAAAAGGCCCGGTTGGAAGATGTGTTTGTGGAGTTAACCCAGGATTAAGCCATGACCCGAGCCTTCTGGATTCTTTGGAAAAGGGAAGTTGGAGCGATCCTTCATTCTCCCATTGCGTGGGTGTTGATGACCTGCATGGCGCTGATCAATGGATTTAGTTTCAGCCAGTGTGTGGCTTATCTGGGGCAGGGGGTGAAGGAGTTCACGGTGATGCAGATTTACTTCTATATTTTTCATTTTTGGTTTCTGTTGATCATTCTTGTGCCGATCCTGACCATGCGGCTTTTTTCCGAGGAATATAAGACCGGAACGATTGAAATGTTGCTCACGGCTCCGGTGTTGGACGGGGATGTCATCCTGTCCAAGTTTTTTGGGGCCCTTTTCTTTTATCTTCTGCTTTGGATTCCGTCGCTGGTGGGTTTGGCCATCTTTCAATTGATCACGCATCACGCTGTGCCGATTGCTTGGATCCCTCTGGGATTCTCTTATCTGATGGTGACGCTGGTGGGGATGCTTTATCTGTCGATCGGGCTCTTCGCCTCAGTTTTGAGCCGAAATCAGGCAGTTTCCGCAATGATCTCCTTCACGGTGATTGCTCTTCTGTTCTTCTCTGGATTCGTCAGTTATTTGGTGAGGGATCCCGGTTGGCGCGAGGCGCTGAATTATATTTTCACCTTAGAGCAAATGCGGGCCTTCAGTGCGGGATTGTTCGATTCCCGGCCAGTAGTTTTTTATCTGAGCGGAACGGTGTTTTTCCTGATTCTGACGAGACAGGTGATGGCGGGTCGTCGTCTGAATGGATGAGTCCAATATGAATCGCCCCACGCCTCCTCCCCTTTCCCCGTATCGCAAGGAACGTCGTGCCCAGACGATCAATCAGTGGCTCTTTCTGCCCATCCTTCTGTGCTTGGTGGCGGGGGTGAATTACATCGGGTGGAGGCACTACATCCGGACTGATTTTTCCATCAATCGTTTTCAAGAGTTGTCCGGTCAGAGTTTGAATCTTCTGAAGAACCTGCCGGGAGAGGTTACGCTGACCGCATTTCTGGCTCCCGAGCAGGACACGACCGGGAGCCTGATTCAGGATGACGTGCAGAGATTACTGGATGGCTACAAGTATCATGGCGGGGGGAAGGTGAAGGTTGAGTTGGTGCAACCCTATCTGGATTTTCAATTAGCCCAGAAACTGGCGGAGAAATTTAAGCTCACGAGCAACGAAAACGTAATTTTGGTGCAGTATGGGGATCGATCAAGGATTCTGAAAGTGGCGGAAATGGCGGATATCGATTCCGGAGCGATGATGTCGGGGGGGGCGGCTCGGGTGAAATCGTTTCAGGCGGAGGAGAAAATTTCTTCCGCCATCAGTGCCTTGGTTCAGGGTAAACCGGCCAAGGTTTATGTGACCGAGGGTGCTGGTGAATATAACCTAAATTCGACCGATCGGGATCCTTCGGGCTATTCACTGTTGTCGGCCCGAATGGCTTCGCAGAATGTCGAGCTTTTGCCTCTCAAACTGGGTGAGCAGGAGGGGATCCCGGGGGATGCGGATCTGGTCATGGTGGCCGGACCCAAGTTTCAGTTGCCCGCTGCGTCGGTGGCAGCTCTTCAGGCCTACTTGGGCAAGCCTGGGAGAATCCTCCTTCTTCTGGATCCGGGTGCCCCCACCGGGCTGGAGAATATTCTGGCTGAATACGGCGTCACGGTGGATATGGACAAAATATTCCGGAAAGTGGCGATCTTAGGTACCGGGGGCCTGACTCAAGGAGTTAATGAAGAGACGGTCGGAACCCGGTTTTCTGCTCATCCAGCCATTCGCTGGATGGAAAATGTGGGGGGATCGATTCGTCTGGGACCGAGCCGATCGATCACCCTGAAGCCTGTTTCGTCCGGGTCGGCGACCCGGGCGGAAATGCTCGTCGAAACCTCGGATCGATATTGGGCCAAGAGCTGGCCCCTAGCTGCCGGAAAAAAGACGGATTTTGTGGAATCGGAAGACCGGAAGGGACCTTTTACCGTGGCGGCAGCAGTGGATGGTTCCGCTCCCGGTGACAAGGGGAAGGAAGTTCCGGCCTTGCGGGCGGTGGTAGTGGGGTCGGCATCTGCGTTTTCCAACCAGAACATTTCCCCGTTGGAGGTCGATTTCATGGTGAATTCGATCCAATGGATCTTGGGGAGAAATGAATCCCTGGGGATCTCCCCCAAGACCCCCAAGGACTTCTCTGTTTCCCTGGATGATGATCAGCAGAGAGTGATCATGCTTTCCACCCTTTTGGGGATTCCGCTGGTGACCGGAGTTCTGGGTTTTTTGGTCTGGTGGCGCCGACGGAGTTAATCGAATCCCTGGATGAGCACACGGTCCTTGATGGTGTCCGTCGGACTTTTGCTTCTGATGCTGGGGGCATTGAGTTTTCTTCAGAAAAAAGTTCCCGGTACGGAGCGGATGGCACGGGAATCACGCCGGATCACCGATCTGCCGGTCAGAGAGGCTGATCGAATTGATCTGACCGGTCCCAAAGGGACGTTTATTTTCCGAAAAAAAGGTGAGGGGAACTGGCGGTTGGAGAAGCCGATTGTCGGGGATGCGGATGCGACCACTGTGCGGCAACTGCTTTCCGAAGTTCAGTTTGTGGAAAGTTTGCAGGTTCTGTCTCCCGGGGAAAAACAAGAGGCTCTGCTCCAGAGTTTTGGACTGGGGCAACCGACCCGAACCTTGGTGGTAGGAACCCAGGAAGGGGAGTTGAAGATTGAAACCGGGCGGAACACGCCGATTGCCGGGGGGGTCTATGTTCGGTTCCGGCAAAATGGACAAAGAGAGAAGATTGCGGTTGTCCAGAGTCAGTTGACCGAAGCAATGGACAAAGATCTGACGGCTTGGAGGGAGAAGAGAGTTCTTCCGCTGCAGGTGCCGGATGTGCAGGAATTGTTGCTTCATCAGGGGACGCTGGAGGTGGAGGTGAAAAAGAAAGAAGGACAGTGGATTCTCTCCAAACCGGTGGAAGCTTCTGCGGATCCTACTGCGGTCAACACCGTCCTGGGAGAGATCTCCGCCTTGAAGGCATCTTCCTTTGTTTCGGATTCGGGAGGGGATCTGGCTCTTTATGGGTTAAACGCCCCCGTCCAGTCCTTCGAAGTCCGCACCCAGGCGACCAACCGAGTTTTGCAGATTGGCCTGGTGGACCCCAAGGAGACGAATCGGGTCTTTGCCCGGGTTTCCGATCAACCCTCGGTCTTTCTTCTTCCCAAAGCGTCCGTCGATGGCATCGGTAAATTGGCAGACAGGGTGCGTGATAAGCGGATCGTGACCTTCACGAACGCCGATGAGATCCGGGGAATCGATTTTGCGGGAAAGGGGGGAGATTATCGGTTGGAGCGGGCGAGGGAGGCGAAAGAGTGGAGGATGGAATGGGCGGGGGTTTGGCGGAAAGCAGATGGCGTTGCGATTCAGGCCTGGTTGGATTCGCTGGAAGGAATCCGGGCAAACCGTTTTCTTTCGACGGAGGATCCAGCCCGGATGGGACTGACCAAGCCTAGGCAGACTGTCACGTTGACATGGTCGGAAACCCCCGGAACTCAGGGCATGACGAATCGGGTGGAAAGCCTGAAGCTGGGGGATGAAACCAAGGAAGAGGTCTTTGTCCAGGTTTCGACGACCTCCGGCGCGATGGTGGTTCCCTTGAATCTGGCTCGGAGCATTCCTGAATCCCCCTTGGGTTGGCTTCCAAGAAACATTCTTCCGGATGATTTTGGTCCCGTCCGCGGGCTTATCTGGGTCGTCGGGGGTGTGCGGAAGGAATATCATCTTGGGCCGAATGGGAAGTGGCGGGCGCAAGGGGCCGAGATTGAGATCTCGGAAGTGGCAGAATATGTCGAGGGGCTCAGAAACTTTTCCGTTTTGAAGTGGACCGGGATCCCCGCCAAGGCGGATTTTGCAAGAAATGAAGTGGAAATTGTGATGGAGGGAGAAGAGGGTAAAAAAATCAGGATGTCGGTGGGACGTGCTTGGGCGGATGGTTCCGCCCCGGTGAGAGTTGAAGGGCAAGAGTTTGCCGGGCAGATCGATCGGAACCAGTTGGCGATTCTGAAAAAGGATCCAGGGATGCTTCCGGCAGAGGCCGGTCATCCGGCATCCCGGAGGTGACGCGCCCACGGTTTGGGTTAGGGTCATGAAATGACCCCGTCTTTGAAAAATCCCCCCCAAGATGGGCGGGCCCGTCTCCGACCCAAACTCTATGGAGTCGCCCTTTATCTGGTGGCGGGAATCCTTCTTCTACAGGTCTTTTTTTGTCTTTCGGTCTTTTTTCTGCGGCCCTATGTGAAGGCAAAAACCCCCGAAGGAATCCTCCAGAGTGAAAGGGAGAAAGCGGGAGAATGGTGGGGTGGATTGACCCGTTTTTGGCAGGCCAGACTTCCGAAGGACGGAGTGCAACCGCGTGAGACGCAACCGACATCCACCCCGCCTGCGGCTCCATCCCCATGAGTGAAGCCAAGTCACGCACGTGGTTTTGGGCGGCCGGGGGCTTGGTGTTGGCTCAAGTCCTTGTTCTTCTGGGGTTGCTGTATCTTCGCCATCACGAAGCCGGAGATTCGAACGAATGGTCGTTGGATCCCCAGGCGGCCGCACAGGAAGCTATTCAGGAGAAAGAGTCCCGGGAAGCCTTGGGTAACTTGCCTTTGCCCGAAGGGGGCATGAGGTTAACGGTTTCGACGGCGCGTTCAGCGACTCCTCAGGCCGAAGAGCTTTTGGAGCAGGCCAGGGGCTTGCAAAATCGCGGCCAATTCGATTTAGCGGAAAAACTTCTGGTCCAAGCCCAAGTCAAGGAGCCCGGCAATCTTCGGGTTCGTGTTGCTTCCGCTTTGTTGGCGGAGGCGAGGGAGGATTCCCCGGCAGCACTCCAACGCTGGCGCGAATTGATTCAGCGAAGCGAGGAGGGTGGTAAGATCCGGAGGTTGGCGCTGGCTCGTTCCAAAATTCTGGACGAACGAATTCGGATCGAGCAGGTGGCACGGCAACGAGAGGAGAATTTGGCGAAAAATCCTAGAAAACTGGCGCTGGTTGGAGTTGAGAACCAGCCCACGGAGGGAGGTCAGCGGCTGACCTGGAAAGTCCGGGCCGTGAGCGGAGGGGGTGGACTGGATGCGCGAAAGGTTTTGGTGAAGGTCATTTTCTATGAGCGGGGGTTGGATGGGGTTTTGAAGAAATGTGAGGCAGGCTTGCCCCGTTGGGATAAAGGGCCGCCTTTGGGGGAGAAGGATGGGATCAGGGCCGTTTCCGCCGAAGTCCGCTTAGGGGCGGGGTCGAAGTATGTCGGGTACACATGGCAGTTGTTCTACAACGAGGAATTGCAGGATGAACGGATCCAGCCGGCATCTCTACGGGGGGTATTGCGTGAAATACCGCGGAGCTGACGGGGCTCGAACCCGCAACCCCCGCCGTGACAGGGCGGTGCTCTAACCAATTGAGCTACAGCTCCAACAAAGAAAGAAAGATACCAACGATGGCGGGGAGACCAAG
>Ga0209400_1003018_pt1 | contig 12443 bp, 16 predicted proteins | sample M_130807_EF_Meta_FD_187313 | JGI IMG/M metagenome (GOLD analysis project Ga0209400, IMG submission 187313) | Freshwater microbial communities from Lake Montjoie, Canada to study carbon cycling - M_130807_EF_MetaG (SPAdes) (version 2) | ecosystem: Environmental > Aquatic > Freshwater > Lake... | reverse complement strand
GCATTATACTCCATCTCCATATATTGTTACTTGGTATCGGTATGATAGGTATTCAACATCAGCAGTTTGGTATACTCCTGATTGAGCCGCAGTAACTCTAAGTGTATCAACAACTCCACCAAGAGTACGATCTGATTCAATTGCTGCTTTTATTGAATAATCACCTGAACCAGAAAGGTATTTGTCAAGTTTATCTTGACCTGTTCGCTCTGAAAATCTCTGGACAATAACCATTACGTCTACACTTGCAGAGTCTAAACCTCTAGCGTTGTTAAGATCAAATGTAAGATCTAATTGACCAATAATTGCACATGGTGGAACTATCACATCAGGTACTAGATCATAAACTCTAAGACCTTCTATTTCTTGAAGATTTGTTTTTAATCCTTCTCGGACTTGACTTGGTAGCATTAGTATGCAACTCCGTTTAACTTCTTAAGTGGACGGATCAATGCTTCGACGTCAGGATCTAATCTAGATGTCAATCTTACGGTTCCCATATCAACAGAACCGGCAACTCCAAATGGTGATTGCTTGCGGATAAACAGTCTAGATGCTTGTAAACGTGCGGCTAAATTGATCTCTGCAGGTACCGCAGACCATCCCCATACTCCTGTTACTTTTACAGTTTGAGGATACAAACGAGGGAAAAGGTATCGATCAACGGCTAAAATTCGTGTGTAAGGCCAACCTCTACGTGGGTTGTTAATTGGTTCTACCATATAATCTGTTGCAGCCCAAATGGTTGTATAACTTTGGTCAAAGTTTTCATCAGTTGCAATTTGAGTTAGTGAAACAAAGTCATCAAGGTTGCAAATCCACCAATCATTTGGTGTGTAATAACGAACTACAGGCGCGGCAGTTGTGCCGTCTTTATAAAAAAATCTACCAGTGTAGTCATCAATCATTCTGCATGCAGCAACAATTGCAGCTTCTATAGCTAGATCGTCATTGATGTCCTCGATCGCAAGAGCATTCTTGACATCCGACAGGGTGCAATAGGCGTTTGTTAGTGCCATGCTTTATCCTTTTCTCTAATTTAGGCTGCATTGCTCGTTCTAAATCGGGCAAGGCTGTTGCTGTTTGTTTTTTCTTAAATATTTTCATTACTTTGCCGTTCAGTATGATGGCCTTCATGTAACCAGTACCTTTTCTGATGCGGCAATATGGCACCTGTATTGGCATAAATAGGGAAACCTAAATGCTTGATTTTACGGCAGAATAGCAAGTCTTCACTTACCCACTCACCATTTATAGGTCCGTCCCAAAACCAACACCAGTTTGTGCCTTGGTTTGGATCTGCTGTCTCACGCATTTTCTCAAGTACACTACGGTGGACTAGTATGCAACCAGTACCAGCAGCATCAATCTCAAAGACTGCATTACGTTTGTAGTCATTTATAGGCGCAAAGCCTTTAGTAGTATCATTAAAGATCAATGGAACAGGAACAGGATATAGGTTCTCATTTGCATCCCAAGCTGCAAAATAAAGTCCTGCTACAACTGGTCTGTCTTTATCATGAGCAGTTTCAATTAACTTATCAAATGCTTGCACATTTAATTGCTCATCAGTGTCTATCATTAGCAACCAATCAGACTTTGTGTTATCTAAAAAGGTTGCAACTACACGGTTACGTAATTTACTTAATAAACCAGATCCTTCAATTCTTATAAATGGACCTAATCTTGAACTTCGAGCTTGTGTCAATTGAATCATTGTATATGCCCAAGCAGCATTAACTGAACCTGGATCACATGCTCCAATTGAAACTTTATGCGATGATTTCATATTTACCCCCATTAAAGGTGTAGAGCCGATAAGTCGGGGGAGTCTTACCGGCTCTACACTATTGTTCTAAGCTTTGCTTAGAATGTTGGTGCTACCAAACCTGTGCCTGAGATAATCGAGGCAGCTAGAGGGTAACGACCTGCTGAAAACGCTGCATAGCCATAGACAACAGACTTAATTGTCAATGTGCTTGCACCAGTTGCATCAAAGTTAAGCGCAAATGGTGATCCTGTCTGCTCCCAAAGGTGCATTTCAGGTGCTGCAACGCAATAGATTTTGTCCTGATTTGTTGCTGCGCCGAAAGTTGTTCCAACGCTTGCATCAGTAACAATTGGTAGACCCATCAATGAGTAACCTGAGTTACCGTATGATGAAGCTCCTGCGCCTGCTGCCATTGTGTTTACTGGTCCGCTTGCGTTTGGAACTACCAAAGGACGGTTTTGTGAATCAACTGCAGCTAATAGATAAGCTAGGCGGCGTGGGTGCATGACCCAATGTGTTGGATTCTGAAACGCGTTTGTCTGGATTTGCTGTACTGCATCAGCAAGCTTTGGATACAGAAGTTGAACTGTAGGAGCTGTTGATGTATAAGTGATTGCATTTCCACCTGAACCATCAAGACCAAGAATTGTGCCAGATGTACCAGCACCATTGATGCATTGATTGTCAAGTGTTGTGTGCCATGAACGAATTAGGTCTGCAAGAATAAATGTATCAATTCCTGTACCGCGCTCGATTGCTTGGCGAGATATGTCTTGCTGTCCTGCAATTGTACGCACGTTAATAGTGAGTAGTGTATCATCAGCATCAGTTTCTGAAACAGCAGAGTTTTCTGTTGCTTGAACTGCAGTTGATGTACCTGTTGTCATGCGGCTGATGTTTAATGTCATTCCGCTTGCAGGTAGTACGTGCTTGTTTGTTGCAGCATCCAAAAATGGACGACCAGCACGTGCAAGTGGTGCAGCTAGATCTGTAAGGTATTGTGGTACAACCAAACCTTCAAACGCAGCTGTTCCAACATCGCGACGCTCAATTGCTTCTTCTTTCATGTGACGAGCAAGACGCTCGTTTGCACTGAAATCATTCTTAAATGATGCGTTATATGCATCTTTTACGAATGAAGCATCAGAGTTTACTGAATAAGTGCGAGGTTCAGAGATGACGCGTGCGCCACCTGCTGGAGTTGCAACTGGTGCAACTGCTGCACGTACTTCTGCAGCCTTAGCGTCTGCATCAGCTTGTGTCTTTAGTTTTTCGATTTTTGTATCGAGTGAACGTGACTCTTCTACAAGAGCGTCAACCTTCTCGGTCTCCTCTGCAGTTAGATCTGTACGGTTCTCTGCGGCAACTGCCTCAAGAACTGCGTCCATTTCTGTTTTAACTGCATCACGGCGCTCGATTACTTTGTCAAGGTATGACATTGTATTCTGCTCCTTATGAGTTTAATCGAGGTGGTGGCGATAAGCATCACGGCGCTTTTGGGGTGTGAGTCTCGCTCCGACTTCGGTATCTGTTAACTATTTGCTAACAGAATATTATTTTGTGTTGTTTACTATTGCTTTTGCTAGACGAAGAGATATAGATCTTGGTACAGAAACTTCTTCAATTAAGTCTTTGTCTTCTTCATCTTCCATATAATTAGAATCTTCCATATCGTCTGCTGCAACTACTTCTTGATTTCCTAGTAATTGAGCCATTAGTTCTACTGACTTCATTACATAGTCATGGCCTTCACTTAGATCTTCAAAAATGCTTTTTAGAACTAGTAAAGAATCTCCAGATATTTCTCGTCCTTCTTTGACAGCATCAATAGCATTTTTTAGATGTTCACGGGCTTCAACTGATGTTGCTGGATAAGCTGGATAAGTAACTACTGAGACATCTCCATCGGCTAATGATACTTCAGTCAAAACACGCATAGTGCGGTCTTCATTCCACTTTTGTCTAATTACACGGAACGCAAAACTCATCTGATCTACGTCGCCTCTAGCAATTAAAGCATATAGATCTTTTGCTTCTTGTGTGTCTGCTAGTTCAGCATCAAATCTTAATCCAATATTATCTTCAGTTAAAGTCATAGTACCATTTTTAGTACGAGCTAATGGAAGTCCTTCATGGTTAACTAACAATCTTACATCTGGTATCTCAGTTAGTGTTTTTCTAAATGCACCTTGGGCGATAGTCTCTGTAAAAGGAAGTGGTACGCTAGGACTATCAAACTTTGCTGCATATCCTGACAAGCGTAGCTTTCCATCGTCATCTGCCCGAGTTTCAACATCTTGCACAGTATATGTGCGCCGTTCGATTTTTTTCATTTTGCTCCTTGAGTCTTTCTCTTCATTCAACACTACTCCACCTCGTATGCCGCTTTGGGATCCGTTGGATCAATTGTTGAAATTGGTTGCAACTGATTTGAAGGCAAACCTGTGTGATTCATATCAGGTAAACCAACAGCTTCAATTACTGATTTTGGATCAAAACCTACTTGAATTAACTTGGCTGCAATGTCGGCACGTAGGTTTAAGCCAACATCTTTTGCGTCTGCTGCATCAATATTTTGCAGTGGAACTCTGTATTGATCTCCAGACTCTCCAAGAGGTGCAAGATCTTCTACATAACGAACATCGTTTAGGCTTAGGAAACCTTCTCGTAAACCTTTTGTGTAGGCATCATAACGTTCTAATGTTGTTCCACGTAGCAATGCATCTAGGTTGAACTTAATAAATCCATCTGATTCAGGAAGTAAAGGTGAAAGTGCTTGTTCTAGTCTTTCAAGTAAAGGACGCAAAGAATGTTGAACAAAAGACAAGTTCTGAGCTTCGACAGATGCAAATGACATTGCTCCAGCAACAGGGTGACCAAGTAAAGATACAGGTACACGGAATAATCTAGCAATTTCTTCTACACCAAATCTACGTACTTCTAGAAGTTGTGCATCAGCGGCATTAAGAGTAAGTGGCTTAAATGTTGCTCCACTAGTTAGAATTCCAAGTTTTCCAGCACGGTAAGGTCCTGTATGTGACATATTCCAATTTCGCGCAATGTCAGCAGCCTGTTCTTCAGTCATTTCACCTGGAGATTCAATAACTCCACCAGGATTTGCTGCATTTCCAAAGTAACTTGCTGCATAAACTTCCGCGGCCATAGCAGAACCTAAAGTTATACGAGCGGCTGCTATCGGACCAAGTCCAAGTAACTGTCCAGGTAATCTAAACATGGGAATATGTAGCATTTCATTCTTTGTTAAAACCATTGTTTTTACTGACATCGGATCAAAAGGTTGTACGTTGTCATAGAACTGATTTACTGGATCTTGTGCGTTTTGAGCAAGAGTAACTATATACTCAATCTCGCCCATCGGATCTGGGCGGCGAATACGAACTTGCAGTGGGTTTATACAGTAAAGTTCTTGAACATCGCCCATGTCGTCACGTACGGTCAATATGAATGCATTACCATGAAGGTTTAGAGATGAGATTACTTGCTCGTAGAACTCTAAACGAGTTGAGTCTGGATTTGGTTTGTTAATCCAAGCAGGTAATTCACCATACACAGATGCATAATTTATTCTAGAACGACCACGACGGACATAAGCAGATAATGGAAGAGAACTAATAGTGTCACCTAATAGTCGTACACAAGCATAAACTGTTGACATACGAATTGCTGTATCAGAGTTTACTTCTACTCCAGCTGGAGTTGCATACAAAGCACGACCAGGTAGAAACGGTTCTAAAAATTGGTTGTTAGTCCGTTTTTCTCCTGATTTACGCAGTCTATTCGATAGACTCATTTAGTTGCCTTTCATCGTGGGTACTTCTTTATAAAAAGTTAAATTTTCTTTAAGTCTATCAATCCAAGGTGCTAGTTCGACAGCTTTCTTGCCGTGCTCTAGTGCTTCTTCTACTTTGTCCATATTGTAGCATGCGATTGCAATTAGATCATGAGGCAAGTATCCCCACGCATCTGATTCTACAAGATATTCTAAAGGTTGTTCCGTAATTCTTAGCGCAGCATGAGCATTTGCATAACAGTCCAACCAGAGACTCTTTGAATAGTAATACTGAGCAAGATCAACTCTAGGTTCTCGGCTATTAGGAGATTCTGCAATTGCTTTAAGCAGCCAAGATTCTCTTTCTGACTCTTCCATCTTAGCCAAATATCTCATTGAGGCTGCTCGCTCAGGTTTCCACTGAGCTTTAGGAAGACTTAAATGACGCTTAAACTCTTTAATTGCTTCTGTCCATTTGTTATGAAAGAACAATTCTCTTGCATTATAAAAACAGTTTCGATCATCTGTTGGATCTTCTTTTACAGATTGAGCAAGCAACTCAAAGTATTGACCTCGAGATTTAGTCTCATCTGGATAATGATGTATCTCTAACTTTGTCCATGCTTGCACTTCATTGGTCGTGCAAGTTAAAACTTCATGTACAGGGTGTTTCCACCTATAGTTTTTCCTAGAATGGATCTTGTCTCCGCCGTAAGTCAGACCAGGAGATCCATCTGGGTTCCATGACCAAGTGTATTTGTATCTTGGGCGGGTAACTTGCTGGTCTAATAACTCCAGCTCTTGACGCCAGCCAGGCTGTAGCTCCTCGTCCATGTCAAGTGCTATGCAGTAATCAACGTCAAGCGGGAGTGCCGCAAGTGCTGCATTCCGTGCATCATCAAAGCGCCAAGGCCCAACGGCGATTTTGATGACGTTGATGCCAAGGTTCTCGGCGTATTTAATTGTTAGATCTGTAGAGCCAGTGTCCGCTATGAGCAGGTAGTCTGCCTCTTTTGCGCTTTTGTGCCAGCGTTCGACAAAGGCTTGTTCATTGAGTGCGATTGTGTAAACTGCGATCTTCATTGGTCCCCCGACCTTGTTTACAGAAGTGACTTGCCCCAGTCTGGGTTGTCACGATTTAAGTACTCCTGATAGTCTGAGTTGGTTTCATCAATAGGAATAAAAGAAGCTGTTCCGTCATCATTTATTCTTTTAATAAATAAATTACCTTCGTTTGTTGTATATTCTTCGTATGTCATATTTCGGCACTCACTTCAATATAGGCTGTTTGATTTCCTGCTGCACTTACCAAAACGGCTTGATTGGCTGCAAACTCTCCAGTTTTTACAACATCAACTGAAGTAGAATTGCGGCCAACTTCAGCAGTTGCAATTGATGTAAATGATGTTCCGTATGATTTTTGAAAAGTTGATGCCGCTGTAAAAGTCAATGTTGGTGTAGCGCGCACGGAAACGGGGTATTGAAACATAAAGCGCGCATTATTGGCATCTACGGCGTGACCCATGCCAAAAGGCATATAATTTCCACTTGCAGTTGCTGCGGTATAACGCCAGTAATAGCGCTGACAGGCAGCCAGCTCACCAGCCAAAGTGCCGCCAGCGCGAGAAAACGGCGTTGCGGCAGAACCAACTTCAATCTGTATAGCGGCAATCTCTAGATACACGTTGGCACCACCAGCTTGAGTATAAAGAATCTCTAACTCGAACAGGTTTGCGCTGTTTGTAGATGTTGTAGTTGTGACGTTAAAGGAGTACGAGAACTTGGTGAATGTAGATGAGTTAAGAGATGCATTGCTTATGGTTGACGACACAATCCCGTCATACTGAGTGCCATATCTTGTAGCTCTTGTGCCAATATCAACCGTAACGTTGGACGTTAACGCTGAGCCTTTTCGCAAGTAACCACTTAAAGTTACAGTTTTGCCAACACAACTTAAGGCACCCTCAGGTACTGAAACCATGACCACACGTTGCGAAGCACCAGCGCTCTTTTCGACACGCATGCAATAGTTAACGCCTAGACCCTGAGCTGCGATGTTCTGTTGTGTGATGTTGACCGTTCCGATTGAATCGGTCACTGCAATCCATTGGTCAGCAGTGTAAGTTGAATGAGAGACAGCGTTCAATGTGGTGCCTCTTTGCCAAATGTCAAAGCCACCGTTGATCTGGAAGTTCTTACCCGCCACAAACGGTGCCACCGCCCCGCCCGAGTTGTCTTGGGTATCAGCTGTGTCTCTAGCACGTGTCATTGGTTGATCTCCCAAGTTAGTGTTTCTTCATTCCAAGAATAAAGTGCGCCGTCTATTGGCATTGGAGTTGGAGCTTCCCAGTTGTAGTTAACGTCTAAAACCCACGAAGGCCACGGTTTCGGTGCAATGAATTGATCAACGCTTGCATCATAAGTGTCGCCGATATTGCACTTTTTATCCGTTACATCTACCCATTCTGAAGCTGGTTGCCAATCTTCAGCGGCAACCGACATGTTTACAACTAAGTTGTTATCCAATAGGGCGTAACTTTTCACGCAGCGTACCTCACAATAACTAATCCTTGGTAGCCATTTCCACCTGCGCCTGAAGTTCCTGAACTTGGTTGTCCACTTCCACCGCCGCCTGAACCAAACGAAACTGCGCTGCTTGCGGCTGTGGCATTGAAAGTTCCACTTCCTGCACCAGTTCCACCTGTTCCAACATTGGAAGTTATAGCCTGGTAAGTACCGCCGCCGCCACCGCTGGATATAACTGTCATTCCAGCAAAAGCTGCTATATTTGCTGCAGTCAGATTGGAGTCAATCGAGGTTAAGGCAAGGCCTTGCCCTCCGTTGCCACCTGTATACGATGATGTTGCCCCGTCTCCACCTTGCTGGCCAGCTGCGGTTGCGCCGCCGCCTCCACCACCGCCAGAACCCGTAGGTGCATTTGTTCCAGCTGCTCCTCCTGCGTTTGTGTTGTTACCACTCGCAGTTCCTGCGGCTCCTTGTGTTCCACCAGAACCGCCTCCACCGCCTGAACCACCGTTCAGTCCAGTTACATTCGACTCTGAACCGCCGCCACCGCCGCCTTTTGCAGTGATTGTAGAAACCCCAGCAAAAACGGAGTCTCCACCGCTTCCACCCTTTACACCTAAAGTGGCAGCACCTGTTCCAGCATTTCCGATTGTTACATTGTAGCTGCCAGGAACCAATGATTGGGTCGTGTACCCACTTGCGGGCTCAATGGCGCCAGCTCCACCTCCACCAGCTCTGCGGCAACCGCCTCCTCCACCTGCACCGACAACGAGAATGTCAGCGGCTAATATGTTGCCAGAAACCGTAAGGGTTCCGTTACCAGTAAAAACGCGATAATTAAAACCACCAACTGTGTAAAGAGTACCACCCGTTGCGGTTCCAGCAGCTGTAAAGTCTGGAGCACGGAACTCATTGCTTAGAGCATTTCCTGACATTCTGGTAACTGGAGTCATTACGAAATCTCCACACCGCTGATGTGAAAGTTGATTGTCGTTGCAGATGCGCCGCCAGTAATGGTTTGTGTGGCCGAAAGGACCTGCTTTAAGTCAATGACCGTTGAATCGTTTGCAGCAACTGTAGTTGTTGTTGCAAGATTAGTCCCAGCTAAACCAAGCGTGAATGTGCCTGAACTGGCTGCAGTGTTTGTAATTACAATATTAGTTACAACAGTAGTTGTTGATGCCGGTACCGTGTAAAGTGTTGTTCCGACTGTTGTTGTTGCGGCACCACGAAAAAGGGCTTTTGATACAGTTGCCATTAGTTACAACCTTCCATTAGTATTGATCCATTATATCTGCGATTGTAGAACTTTGAAGAAGTGCATCTGTCTGTGCAATTGTGTACGTGTTAGCAGTAAGGAAAGTCCCATAAGCCACAACATTTAACACATCGCTTAGTGTTGCAGCAGTTGCAAGTACAACTGATGTGCCGTTGCTTGCGGTATAATCCGTAGTACGAACAAGTAGGACGCCATTAAGGTACACTTGCTCTGCACCGACTGTGTAAGCAAGAGTAAGAGTATTTGCATCTGCTCCGCTAAATGTTGTTTGACCAGCAGTTGCAATGTAGTAATAAGTAACTGCAGCGGCAGAACCAGCAGAACCTGTAGGTCCTGTTGCACCGGTCGATCCTGTCGGACCGGTTACTGTTGAAGCAGCGCCGCTAGGACCTGTCGGACCGGTTGAACCAGTTGGACCAGTTACAGTTGATGCCGCTCCTGTAGGACCTGTCGGACCTGTTACCGTCGAAGCTTCTCCAGTTGCACCTGTCGGACCAGTTGGACCTGTTACTCCTTGAATTCCTTGTGTTCCTGTAGGACCGGTAACGCCCTGAATTCCTTGTGCGCCTGTTGGTCCTGTTACTCCTTGAATTCCTTGTGCTCCAGTTGGACCTGTAACACCTTGAATTCCTTGAATACCTTGCGGACCAGTCGGACCTGTTACACCTTCAATTCCTTGAGGTCCTGTTGGTCCAGTTACACCTTGGACACCTTGGTTTCCCTGCGGACCTGTCGGCCCAGTTGATCCTTGGATTCCTTGCGGACCAGTTGGTCCAGTTGCGCCAACTTCTCCTTGAATTCCCTGAGCACCTGTCGGTCCAGTTTGTCCTTGCGGACCTGTCGGACCTGTTACGCCTTGAATTCCTTGCACACCTTGGATTCCTTGAATGCCTTGTGTACCTGTTGGACCAGTATCTCCAGTTAAACCAGTTGAACCAGTAGGACCAGTTGCACCGATTGCTCCAGTTGGACCTGTTGATCCTTGAATTCCTGTTGCACCAGTTGGACCTGTTGCTCCTGTTGCACCTTGAATACCTACTGCGCCAGCAAGATTTATTTCCCAAGAAGCATATGTGCCTGATCCTGTTTTGCTTTTAAGATCAACTACAAGACTTCCAGTTGTTGGATTATACGAAACAACTTCACCATGCATATGATTATTTATATTGTACGCAATAATTACACTTTGAGCTGTTGAGTAATCAAGATAAAGATCAACTGTAGTAAGAGTTATTTGACCGTTTGAAGCAATAGTTAAAGAAGTTGTAGATGTAGTGTGATAGCGATCGCCATCTGTTCCAGCAGATCCTGTTGGTCCTGTTGGTCCAGAAACACCTTGAGGACCTGTTGGTCCTGATGCTCCAGTTGGACCAGTCACAGTCGATGCTGCTCCAGTTGGTCCTGTAGATCCGGTTGGTCCTAATGGACCTGTTGGTCCTTCAATTCCTTGGATACCTTGAACGCCTTGAATTCCTTGTGGACCAGTTGATCCTGTTGGTCCGGTAACAGTTGATGCTGCGCCTGTAGAACCAGTAGGACCAGTAAAACCTTGAATACCTTGCGGACCTGTTGGTCCAGTAACTCCCTGAATTCCTTGTGCGCCTGTTGGTCCTGTTGGACCAGTAACGCCTTGTATTCCTTGCGGTCCTGTAGGTCCAGTAGGACCTTGAATTCCCTGCGGTCCTGTCGGTCCAGTTGCGCCTTGAATGCCTTGTGCTCCTGTAGGACCAGTTGGTCCTGTAACTCCTTGCGGTCCAGTAGGACCGGTTACACCTTGAGGTCCAGTTGGCCCTGTAACGCCTTGGATTCCTTGAGTTCCTGTAGGACCGGTTGAACCTTGGATTCCTTGAGAACCGGTAGGACCAGTAGATCCAGTTGGTCCTTGAATACCGGTTGCACCGGTAGGACCAGTTGGTCCTAATCCACCTTGAGGACCAGGAGCTGAAACCTCTACTGTGTTATTAGTTTCATTGATGGTGACTTTATTGGCTGTCATTATCTTGTCACCTGCTCTGCAACTGTTAATTGACCTTGGATTAAACGAGAAATGTTAGAACCTGAAGTTAATTCTAGATCGTAAACATAAAAACCTGAATCAAGTAGACCTGTTTGAGTAGCTGTTGCTGTAATTGTAATAGTGCCTGTAGCACCAACAATAGTAATACCACCATTTGCTGTAGTTAAAGTAAGATCAGCAGTAGTAGAATTATAGTTCTGACGTAGTTGCATGGCCGCAGTATAGCCAGTTAAATTGACAGGTGCGTCGTTAGAATCAGTGTAAACTAGTACAACTGACCATATAGAACCTTGATCAATGGTTGTATTGTAAATACCAGCGGTCATCAATTAGCCTTTTCTGTAGCCCAAATAAGAAATCCGCCTACCGTTATAAGGGCAAGAGGAACTGAGAACATGCCAACCCCGATGGCGACAAGAATTACTCCTGCCAATTCTGTAAATAAAGCAAAGTCAATTTTTTTCATGATGCTCCTCATACTTGTATTGAGAAATACCTGGCAACAGGTTCTTTCGGTCCAGGAGGTTGAGTTGCTCGATCATATCCAAAGATAGAAGCAACAGCAGCATCTACTTTTCTTCTAGATGAAGCCTTAGCAACCATGACCCCACGTGATGATTGTTTTGTCACACAGTTAGCCACATGTCTAGCAAGACGTTCATCACCATCGTGCGTAAATGACTGGTTAACTACTGCTTCGTAAAACTTTTGTGTTGCAGGGACCATACGTTCTGCTGAGTTTGGATAAGAAACGCATGGCAAACCATCTTCATCTAGTACCATAAAGGTTCTATTCCATCGTGCAGGATCAAAAACAATCTCTTTTACGTTAAATCTACCGTCTCTACAAGCATCCATAATAGTCTTTTCGACCTCTGCAACAGGCACGTGCCACGCTTGATCAGCATCAATCGGTCTTTCCCATAGTCCTACAACCATCAGATGTGGTTTTTCAGAACCTACAAGCCACGCAATTAAGGCTGTTGAGTCGTTAGAGAAGGCTCCATCGAATGCGAGAATGACATCTTCACCTTGCATTGGCACTCTGTCCTTGTCAACC
>Ga0209400_1003015_pt1 | contig 12450 bp, 10 predicted proteins | sample M_130807_EF_Meta_FD_187313 | JGI IMG/M metagenome (GOLD analysis project Ga0209400, IMG submission 187313) | Freshwater microbial communities from Lake Montjoie, Canada to study carbon cycling - M_130807_EF_MetaG (SPAdes) (version 2) | ecosystem: Environmental > Aquatic > Freshwater > Lake... | reverse complement strand
GTTCAAATTTCATGCGTTCGACAAAGTCTACCATTTCTTGAAACTCCTTTTCCCCTTCACCAGGATGTCCAGCAATGAGCGTGGTACGGATGGCGATCTCTGGGATCAGGTCACGAATGCTATGGATCAATTCCTCCTGCTTTTCTCGGGTAGTGCCTCGGCGCATGGCCTTCAAGACATCCGTCGAGCCATGCTGGAGTGGAATGTCCAAGTACTTGCAAATATTTGGACGCTCCTTCATGACTTCAATCACATCCATCGGAAAACCGGTAGGATAGGCATAGTGCAGGCGAATCCAGTCAATCCCCTCCACATCCGAAAGCTTGCGAAGGAGCTCGGCTAAGTTTCGCTTTTTGTACAAATCCAATCCATAATAGGTGGAGTCCTGTGCAATCAGGAGCAGTTCCTTCGTACCATTGGCGGCCTGGTGCTGGGCTTCCTTGACCAGCTCTTCAATGGGGCGAGATAAGTGTCCTCCTCGCATCAGCGGGATCGCGCAGAAAGAACAAGGACGATCGCAACCCTCGGATATTTTCATGTAAGCATAGTGGCTGGCATGGGTGAGCAGACGCTCTCCGACCAGTTCATGCTTGTAGTCTGCCTTGAATTTTTTCAGAATTGCAGGCAGTTCTCGGGTACCAAAAAATGCATCTACCTGCGGAATCTCCTGTTCCAAGTCATCCTTATAGCGCTGTGAAAGGCAACCCGTCACATACACCTTGTCTACCAAACCTTTTTCTTTGGCATCTACATACTGTAAAATCGTATCGATAGATTCCTGCTTGGCATTGTCTATAAATCCGCAAGTGTTGATGATGATGATGTTGTTGTCCTGACGGTCAGACTCATGGCTGGCATCGATGCCATTGCCCCTAAGTTGTGTGAGGAGGACCTCAGAATCCACCAAGTTTTTGGAGCAGCCCATCGTGATGATGTTGACTTTATCCTTTTTTAATGTTCTCGCTTTCACAGAATTTGCTTCGGTTTGGGAAGGCGAAGGTAGGTAAAAAGGCATGAAAAAGCATATTTTGAAGGACTTAGTCTCTTCAAACCCAACCTTTTTAAGCACTATTACTTACCACTTAACATATTGGTAAAACAACCTTAACGTCAACAATCAAAGTAGGGGGATAGTAATCCCTAAGTTTGTTAATTACAGCAGATTTTTTTACTCCTTGCATTTATTTTTAGCCCCTGATGAGAGTCAGGGGCATGCGGGAGAGTCGCTCTTCTAGACAATCTTTCCCCTTCCAATCGAGTACCGCACAAAACCCTTGGGGGATTTGTTCCCTTGACGTACCTTAGGTACGAAAATTACCCCCTATGGAATTCACCGCCCCCAACGCCCAAAAATTAACTTTTGAACGAAAAAATTATTCGGACGCTACCTTACTTAAATTGTACGAATCCCTACTCGTACCTCGGAGAATCGAAGAGAAAATGTTGATTCTACTTCGCCAAGGACGGATCTCCAAGTGGTTTAGCGGATGGGGACAGGAAGCGATTTCGATTGGGGCTGTAAATGCCCTTACTCCCGACGAATTTATCCTTCCCATGCACCGCAATTTGGGCATTTTTACGGGCAGAAACATGCCTTTGGAGCGCCTATTTGCACAGTTTCAAGGTAAAGAATTGGGATTTACGAAGGGCCGAGACCGTTCCTTCCACTTTGGCAGCATCGAACACCATGTGGTGGGCATGATTTCCCACTTGGGCCCTCAGCTGGCCATTGCAGACGGCATCGGTCTGGCGCACACCCTTGCTGGTGAGAAAAAAGTGGCCTTGGTATTTTCTGGAGACGGAGCGAGCTCTGAAGGAGATTTCCACGAAGGATTGAATGTGGCGGCTGTTTGGAAATTGCCCGTGATTTTTGTGGTGGAACACAATGGCTACGGACTTTCTACTCCTAGCGAAGAGCAGTTTGCCTTCCAATACTTCACCGAAAAAGGACCTGGCTACGGCATGGAAGCCGTACGCATCCAAGGCAACAATGTACTCGAAGTGTACGACACCATTTTACGCCTTGCCGAAGACCTGCGGGAAAATCCTAGACCTGTACTCGTCGAAGCGATCACCTTCCGCATGCGCGGCCATGAGGAAGCATCGGGCACCAAGTATGTTCCTAAGTTTTTGATGGAGGAATGGGCCCTACTAGATCCGGTGGACCGCTACGAAGACTATTTGCTTTCAGAAGGGGTGCTTACCCCAGAAGAACAGGAAAAAATCAACCAACAGGTCAAAAAGAGCATTAATGATGCCCTAGAAATAGCCTTTGCAGAAGAAGCGGTACAGGCACAGATGGAAAAGGAACTGGGAGATGTGTATGCTCCCTTTACCCAAACCGTCGTGGAGCCGAGTGGCACCGCCACAGAAAAGCGGTTTATCGATGGGATCAGCGATGCCTTGCGAGAGTCCATGGAAAAGTACCCCAATCTCGTCCTTATGGGGCAAGACATTGGAGAATATGGAGGCGTATTTAAAATCACGGATGGGTTCAAAGCCCAATTTGGCGGAGAAAGAGTACGCAACACCCCACTTTGCGAAAGTGCCATCATCGGCGCAGGGCTAGGCCTTTCAATCAAAGGCTTCAAGGCCATGGTTGAAATGCAGTTTGCCGACTTTGTGAGTGTAGGCTTCAACCAAATTGTAAACAACCTCGCCAAGATCCACTACCGCTGGGGGCAAAATGCCGATGTGGTGATTCGAATGCCTACAGGTGCAGGTACCGCTGCGGGTCCTTTCCACTCCCAATCGAACGAAGCCTGGTTTTTCCATACCCCAGGATTAAAGATCGTCTATCCCTCCAATCCCCACGATGCCAAAGGACTCCTCAATGCGGCATTGGAGGATCCCAATCCGTACCTCTATTTTGAACACAAAATGTTGTACCGTTCCATCTCTGGACCTGTGCCCGATAGCTACTACACAGCGGAAGTTGGCAAAGCTGCATTAGCAGCTACCGGAACACAGGCTTCCATAATCACCTACGGGATGGGCGTACACTGGGCTACGAAAGTAGTGGAGGAACTCGGCATCTCGGCCGATATTCTAGACTTGCGCACGCTCCTCCCTTGGGACAAGGAAGCGGTAGCGGAAACGGTGAAAAAGACGGGTAAAGTCATTTTCCTTCAAGAAGATACGCTCACTGGCGGGATTGGCGCAGAAATCTGTGCCTGGATCTCCGAGCACTGCTTTGCCGATCTCGACGCTCCCGTGATGCGGGAAGGGAGTTTGGATACCCCGGTACCCTTTGCTCCCAATCTAGAAAAGCAATTCTTGCCGGTAGATCGATTTAAAGTGAAGCTGCAGGAGTTGATTGCATTTTAAACTTGCCTGCTAAAGGCACATCGCCTAAAAAAAGTCTTTCAATTCAATATGGTACACCTGAGACTACTTGCCAAGGAAGAGCTGATTCTAATCCAACGAATTGCACATCAAACCTGGCCCTCCACTTTTGCAGGTCTTTTGAGCGAAGCGCAGATAGCCTACATGCTCAATTGGATGTATGCGTTGCCGATGCTTGAATCACAAGTGGAAAAGGGGCACAATTTTTTCGTGGCTGAAGAGCAAGGAGATGCGATTGGATTTGCAGGCTTCGAACTTAATCACCTGGAAGGGCCAAAGGCCAAACTACACAAGTTGTACTTGCTGCCAAGCAGCCAAGGAAAAGGGGTGGGAAAAACATTGCTTTTGGAAGTGGCAAAAAGGGCCCGAGAAGCCGGGCAAAAAAGCCTGGTTTTGAATGTAAATAAGTACAATAAAAAGGCCATTGATTTTTACAGAGCCCTAGGCTTTGTGACCATCCGGCAGGAGGTCAACGACATTGGGTCGGGCTACGTGATGGACGACGATGTAATGGAGCTGACGCTTTAATTTTTACTCCAGCTTCAGGACCGTATCCCAAAGCACTAAGCCCTGGGCGGGAGCGGTTGGCACAGCAGGCCAATCCTTTTCAGGACTTTCCAGGCGCTCTTGGATTTGGGCAGCATTCCAGTTCCAAATGGCATAAACCATCTTACGCACCTGGTGGTGCAAAAACCCCTTCCCTACTACTTCTACCCCAAAAACTTGGGACGGTACAAAGCTGGAGGGCATGTCGCTTACTTCAAACACAGACAGAGATTCCACCTCCCGTTCGTAGCTCAACTTGGTGGCGGAGGGCTGGCAAAAAGCCTTGAAATTGTGCCTCCCAACAAACAATTGACCATTTTCATACATCTGAGTGAGGGAATTGGTAAAGGGAACCGCCGAAACAAAGGTAGATGCAAAAGGATGGAATCCCTCTGGCTGGGCAAAGAAATAGCGGTAGGTCTTTTGGTGAACTGATTGGATCAAGTTGAAGTCCCGAGGCACTTCCTGCACGGAATCCAATCGGATCTCTCCTCCAAGGTGGGTATTGATGGTCTGGAGCAGGTCCTCAAAGGCAATTGCCTCTTCCACAAAAAGCTGCCCATAGCCTTTGCGGCAGCTTACGCCAGAGTCTGTTCGGCTGGATCCGATCAGGGTAAAACTCCGATCTTCTAAAACAAATCGAAGCACACGCTCCAGCTTTCCCTCCACCGTAGGCTGCTCAGGCTGCTTGGCCCATCCTTTGAAGCGCGCTCCAAAGTAGGAAATGGAAAAAAGGTAGGAGAAGGGTTTGGTCTGCATGATTACGGGTGAAAAATAGGTATATTTCAGTAGATTGTTCAAGTAGTAGCTTCCAAAGTGGCTCGGCATCAAAGTGGATTTGGTGTCAAAAAAAGGAATTAAGCATCGATATCTTGAAAGAATAAAAAAGGAGCTAGTTAATGTTTAATGGAATTGACACTGTACTTTAAATTAGTCATTGACTTCCAATTATCCTTTTTGGAAGAGAATCCTTTATTCAGAGCTGTGATTTATTTTGATTATTTTATTTAGTGAGCTATAAAAACTCTAATAGAAAAGCAATGATGAAGACTACAAGCGACTCTGAAACCATCCTAACCGAATTGATGGTTCCTAGCTATGCCAATTTTGGGGGCAAAGTACATGGTGGCATTATTTTATCCTTAATGGATAAAGTAGCTTATGTTACAGCAGCGAAGCACTGTAGTGGTTATGTGGTCACTGTTTCTGTGGAAGGCGTAGAATTTCTTTACCCTATTGAGGTTGGGGACCTAGTTAGTTTGAAGGCGAGGGTAAACTACGTAGGTAAAACTTCGATGATCGTTGGTATCCGCGTGGAATCTTTAAATCCTAAAACAGGGATTACTCACCATACCAACTCCTGCTATTTCACCATGGTAGCAAAAAATGACGCTGGCCAGGTAACTGAAGTTCCGGGACTCAACTTACTAGATGAAGAAAGCCTTCGCCGATTTGCCGAAGGTAAAGCGCTTAAGTTGCTGGTTAAGCAAAAACATCAGTTACTAAAGGAGAGATTTCATAGTATGAGTAATTCAGAGCTTCTAAAAAGTATAGAAGGAGAGAATTATACCTATGCCTCCCATGAAAAATAAAAATCGCGAGTTCTATTCAATAAAGCATGATTAGAAATCTTGAAAAAGAATCCATTCAAAGTAACTTTCTGCTTATCTAAAAATCATCTGCGCCAAACAAGTCAATCCAGTTACTTTCTGAATTGCCAGTTTCTTCGATAAAACTAAAAAACCACCTTGCCAGGCGGTTTTTTAGTTTAAAAGCCTAACTCAGAATCCGTGCTGCCAACCAGTTGCCTAGTTCGGAGGTTTTGTAGGCTTTCCCACCTTCGGCGATATCTTCAGTGACGATTCCTTCGGCCAAGGATTGATTGACTACATCGCTGATCAATTTGGCTTCGGCTACCAATCCAAAGGCATAATCGAACATCATGGATGCGGATAGAATGGTACCCAGCGGATTGGCAATGTCTTTGCCCGCCGCCTGAGGATAGGAACCGTGAATCGGTTCAAAAAGCTTCACCTTCGCTCCCAAGGAGGCAGAGGGCATCAATCCCATGGACCCAGAAATTACGGAAGCCTCGTCCGTCAAAATATCCCCAAAAAGATTTTCCGTGATCAATACATCGTAGGCCTTGGGCCATTGAATAAGTCGCATCGCCACGGCGTCTACAAATTCATACTCCACTTTTACATCTGGATACTCAGGCGCCAATTCTTGGACGGTTTCCCTCCACAATCTTGAAGTCGCCATCACATTGGCCTTGTCCACACAGGTCAAGAGTTTTCTGCGCTTTTGCGCAGCTTCAAAACCCATTCGTGCCAAACGCACAATCTCTTCTTTGCTGTAGACGTTGGTGTCAAAGGCCTTGGTGCCTTGCTCGTTTCTTCCTCTAGGCTCCCCAAAATAGATGCCTCCAGTGAGCTCTCTGAAAAACACCAAGTCTACTCCATCCACTCGATCGAGCTTCAACGGAGATTTGTGTACCAAGGAAGGAAAGGTAAAGGTAGGCCGCACATTCGCAAACAATCCTAATTTCTGTCGCATACGAAGCAGGCCTTGTTCGGGTCGAACCTTGGCTTTGGGATCGTTGTCGTACTTGGGATCTCCAATGGCACCAAAAAGAACTGCATCTGAAGCTACGCAAATCTCATGGGTAGCATCTGGATAAGGATCCCCTGTAGCATCGATCGCACAGGCACCTACCAAACCTTCTTGGTAACTGATCTGGTGGCCAAATTTCTTGCCGATGGCATTCACCACCTTCACTGCTTGTGCGATAACTTCTGGGCCTATGCCGTCTCCAGGGAGGAGTGCAATATTTATTTTCATACGAGGGAACTGGTGGATTGAGGTGCTGTGGTGATTGAATCCATGATATTAAGCATTTTTTCTGTGGCCATCATGGCGGCCACCGTTTGGTCGGGATCTAGTCCTTTGGTTTTGAAGCGATGCCCATGCTCCCAGGTAATGACCGTTTCTACCAAGGCGTCTGTTTTTCCTCCGGGAGGAATCGTCACATGGTAATCTACGAGCTTGGGTAGCTCTTTGTGCAGCGAGGTGTAAATCGCAGTCAGAGCATTCATAAAGGAATCGTACTGTCCATCGCCTGTGGCCGCAGCATCGTAGCTGTTGCCATGTACCTGGAGTCGCAACTGGACGGAGGGCTTCAGTCCCTTGGATTGGGTCATGTGGTAGCCCTCGATACGGATATGGTTGTTCAGCGCGGTGTTTTGCAACACGTCTGAAATGATGTAAGGTAAATCTTCGGGGGTGACGCGCTCTTTTTTATCCCCCAAATCGATGATCCGCTGAGTGACACGTGCTAGTTCATCAGGCTCCAAGGAAATTCCCAAGGCCTCCAAGTTTTTTGAAATATTGGCTTTCCCAGAGGATTTACCAAGGGCATATTTCCGTTCTCTTCCAAAGCGCTCTGGAAGTAGCTTGTTGAAATACAGACTTTTTTTCTGATCTCCATCCGCATGAATTCCGGCGGTTTGGGTGAAGACATTCTCCCCTACTACGGGCTTGTTTGCCGAGATGTATTGCCCAGAAAACTGCTCTACCAACTTGGATACTCTGAAAATTTTCTGCTCTTGAATGCCTGTTTCCAAATTGGTGAAGTCTTTGACTACCGCAACGAGTGATTCCAAAGGAACATTTCCAGCGCGTTCCCCCAGTCCATTGACCGTACTATGGATTCCCGATATCCCCAGCTGAATGGCCTCGAGGGCATTGGCTACCGCCAAATCGTAGTCGTTGTGTCCATGAAAATCAAAATGGATATCCGGAAATTTGGAAATCACCTGTCCAAGGTAAGTTCGCACCTCGGAAGGTGAAAGAATCCCTAGCGTATCGGGCAGCATGATTCGCTGTACCGGTTGCTTGGAAAGCAGTTCAATCAGACTTAGGGTATATTCTGCCGAATCGCGCATCCCGCTTGACCAGTCTTCTAGGTACACATTGACTTGGAGCCCCTGTTGCACCGCATAAGCAATCGCTGCCTGTATGTCCTCGAAATGTGCTGCTGGAGTCTTTTTTAATTGGTAGGTCAGGTGGTTGAGGGATCCTTTGGTGAGGAGGTTGAGCACCTTGGCTCCAGCTTCGACAATCCAATCCACCGAGATGGGGGTATCGACAAAGCCAAGGACCTCAATCCGGTCCAAGTACCCTTTTTGGGCCGCCCATTGGGTAATGCGCTGCACGCCCTCGAGTTCTCCTGCGGAAACACGCGCAGAAGCCACTTCGATGCGGTCTACTTTAAGTTCCTCTAAAAGGGCCTTGGCAATATGAAGCTTTTCAGAGGGCAAAAAAGAAACACCTGAGGTCTGTTCGCCATCCCTCAAGGTAGTATCCATCCACTCTAATCTTCTTGCCTTCATCAGACCAAATTGTTATCGAGAAGCTTCAAAGCCCTCTATTTCTGCGGACATGTTGATCAGGTAGTCGATGTCATCGAAGCCATGCTGCATGTTGTCCTTCTTGTATTCATTGATATCGAAGGACTCCGATGTGCCAGTAGCAAGCAAGGTGATCGTTTGCTGAGGAAGGTTCACTTCCAATTCGACATTGGGGTCTGCTGCGATGGCTGCAAAGAGGGTATCTGCAAATTCTGCTGAGATCGTCACTGGTAGGACGCCGATATTCAGGCAGTTATTCTTGAAAATATCCGCAAAAAAGCTGGACACCACGCAGCGAAATCCATAGTCATACAAGGCCCATACGGCATGCTCTCGGCTGGAGCCCGAACCGAAGTTTTTTCCTGCTACCAGAATTTTTCCAGAGTAAGTCGAATCATTCAGCACAAAATCTTTCTTGGGGTTGCCCTCTACATCGTATCGCCAGTCACGAAATAGGTTGTCCCCAAAACCTTCGCGCTCGGTAGCCTTCAGGAATCGAGCAGGGATGATTTGGTCGGTGTCTACGTTTTCAGTAGGCAGGGGAACTGCCGTACTTTTTAAGATCGTGAATTTATCGTAAGCCATTTGTTGTTCGTTCTAAGGTGGTCAAATTAGCGAGTGAGTATTGATGTCGGTATTTCGCCTGCCTGCCGCAGGCAGGTACTCCTCACTTCGTACTTTATTTTCCAAATACTTCCCGAGGATCCGTAATCCGGCCGGTAATCGCTACCGCAGCAACGGTCAGTGGGGAGGCAAGCATTGTCCGCGCTCCAGGACCTTGACGGCCCTCAAAATTTCGATTGGAAGTAGAAACCGCATATTTTCCTGCAGGAATCTTGTCGTCATTCATGGCAAGGCAGGCAGAACAACCGGGCTGACGGAGTTCAAACCCTGCATCTTCCAAGATTTTTACCAAGCCTTCTTCGTGGGCCATTTTCTCCACCTCCCGCGATCCTGGCACAATCCAGGCAGTGATATTTTCTGCTTTTTGGTGACCTTTTACATACTCAGCCACAGCACGGATATCCTCGATACGACCGTTGGTGCAGGAACCTACAAACACGTAATCCACCAACTTTCCCTTCACCGCTTCACCAGGAGCAAAGCCCATGTAGTCGAGAGATTTCAGGTAAGAAGTTTTGTTGGAACCTTCCATTCCTTGGGTAGTTGGAATCGTCCCAGATACTTTGATTCCCATTCCTGGGTTGGTTCCATAGGTGATCATCGGCTCGATATCTGCCGCTTCAAATACCAGTTCCTCGTCAAAAATTGCCCCCTCGTCGGTTTTCAAAGTTTTCCAATAAGCAACTGCCTTCTCCCAATCCGCCCCTTTGGGAGCATATTGTTTTCCCTTCAGGTAGGCAAAGGTGGTTTCATCTGGGGCAATCAGCCCCCCACGTGCACCCATTTCGATGGACATGTTGCAAATGGTCATACGCGCTTCCATGGATAAACTTTGGATCGCTGAACCAGCATATTCCACAAAGTAGCCTGTGGCTCCTGCTGCAGATATTTTAGAAATGATGTACAGAATAATGTCTTTGGAGGTAACTCCTTTGCCTAGGACGCCCTCCACAGAAATTCGCATTTTCTTAGCCTTGGACTGCATGATGCATTGGGTGGCAAGGACCATCTCAACTTCGGAGGTACCGATACCAAAAGCAATGGCTCCAAAAGCACCGTGGGTGGAAGTATGGGAATCCCCGCAAACGATGGTCATCCCAGGCTGGGTCACTCCCAATTCTGGGCCGATGACGTGTACGATACCGTGGTGTGCAGAGCCCAAGTCATGAAGTTCAATGTTGTACTTCGCACAATTTTCGCGCAGCCTTTCTACCTGCATGCGCGAAAGCTTATCCTTGATGGTTTGGTCCTGATCTACCGTAGGTACATTGTGATCTGGGGTAGCGATGGTCCGATGGGGATACTTGACGCCGATGCCTCTTTTCTCCAAATTGAGAAAAGCTACCGGAGAGGTCACTTCGTGAATAAAGTGCTTGTCTATAAAAAACACATCGGGACCAGCAGGTACGGATTTGACTACGTGTGCATCCCAGATTTTATCAAATAAAGTATTCTTTTCCATAATTAAGCAGTCGCGTATTCTTTGACTGGAATTTTGTTGAGTGCATCGACAAATGCTTGCGCAGAAGCGAGTACAATGTCTTGGTTGGAAGCAAAGCCATAGTAGGGCTTGTCCGACTTGATCAGACGCATGTGCACCTTGGCCACATCGTCACTTCCTTGGGTCATGGCTTGAATGAGAAACTCCTCCAGCTCCACTTGAGGCTGAACAATGGTTTCAATAGCTTTCAATACAGCATCCACAGGCCCTACGCCTGTTGAAGTGGCCTCTTGTAGCGCGTTTCCTACTTTGAGCGTTACTCGTGCTGTTGCCTCTCCATCCGAGGTGTAGTGTACATGTTCCAACTCGATGAAATTGGATTCGTCGATGAATTTACCGACCAACTCCAACAGATCTTTTCTCCCCACATCACGCTTGGAATCAGCAAGGACCAAAAATGCTTCGTAGACTTCCCGCAAGGCTTCTCCTTCGAGCTCCACTCCCAAGGCATCCAAATGGTGCTTGAGTGCTGCTCTTCCCGATCTTGCGGTCAAGACGATGGTAGATTCTGCCACGCCAACGTCCTTCGGGTCAATGATCTCGTAGTTTTCACGATGCTTCAGGACGCCATCCTGGTGAATTCCTGAAGAATGTGCAAATGCATTTCTTCCCACAATAGCTTTGTTGGGCTGCACCGGCATATTCATCAATTTGGACACCAGTCGGCTGGTGTGGTAGATTTTCGGGGTCACTATTTCCGTGTGAACAGGAATAGATTGGTGGCATTTGATAGCCATTACCACCTCTTCCAAGGAGGTATTCCCTGCGCGTTCACCTATTCCGTTGATGGTCACTTCTACTTGGCGAGCGCCTTGCTGCACACCAGCTACCGTGTTGGCCGTAGCCATACCAAGATCATTGTGACAGTGCGTAGCAATGATAGCCCGATCGATGTTGGGAACTCGATTTTTTAAGCTAGAGATGATTGCGCCATACTGTTCTGGTAAGCAATAACCCGTGGTATCGGGAATATTGACCACAGTAGCTCCAGCTTTGATGACTTCTTCAATTATTTTGCAAAGGAAGTCAGACTCAGCGCGACCAGCATCTTCGGCGTAAAATTCCACATCTTCCACAAATCGCTTCGCAAACTTAACCGCAGCGACTCCTCGTTGGATGATGTCCTCAGGAGTGGAGCGGAGCTTGTATTGGATATGGTAGGGAGAAACTCCGATACCCGTATGGATACGCCCTTTTTTAGCGTATTGAAGGGCGGCAGCTGCTACTTCGATGTCTTTTTCTACTGCGCGTGAAAGTGCGCAGATGATCGGGTTGGTAACGGCTTTGGAAATTTCTACTACGGAGTTAAAGTCCCCAGGACTAGAAATGGGAAATCCCGCTTCGATGATGTCTACCCCAAGATCTTCAAGCGCCTTGGCAACAATGATTTTTTCTTGGGTGTTGAGTTGACATCCCGGCACTTGCTCCCCATCTCTGAGGGTGGTGTCGAATATCCATAGCTTTTCGCTCATGACCTGATCTGGTTTGGGTAGATTAATTATTCTCTGGTCTCAACTTTCGTACCACAGCACCTGCTTGCCACATTTCTGAATCGCGTAGCTGGGCAAGTTCTACTTCCAATTTCTCTCTGTAATCCGGCTTGGAATTGGAATCGATTGATTTTTGAGCTTCTGTTCCAGATTTCACGGACTGATAAAGCGCTTCAAATACTGGCTTAGTGGCGTCTCTGAAAGGCTTCCACCAATCCAAAGCTCCTCGCTGTGCGGTAGTTGAACAGTTGGCATACATCCAGTCCATCCCATTTTCCGCCACAAGGGGCATCAAAGATTGGGTAAGCTCCTCCACCGTTTCGTTGAATGCTTCGGAAGGAGTATGTCCATTGGCGCGGAGCACTTCGTACTGCGCTGCAAAAATACCTTGGATAGCTCCCATCAAGGTGCCACGCTCTCCGGTCAAATCAGAAGTTACTTCTCGGTAAAAATCAGTTTCAAACAAGTAGCCCGATCCAACACCAATTCCAAGCGCTACCACGCGGTCTTTTGCTTTACCTGTCCCGTCTTG
>Ga0209400_1003014_pt1 | contig 12455 bp, 7 predicted proteins | sample M_130807_EF_Meta_FD_187313 | JGI IMG/M metagenome (GOLD analysis project Ga0209400, IMG submission 187313) | Freshwater microbial communities from Lake Montjoie, Canada to study carbon cycling - M_130807_EF_MetaG (SPAdes) (version 2) | ecosystem: Environmental > Aquatic > Freshwater > Lake... | reverse complement strand
GTGCTGAGACCTTGCACCAACAACTCGGCAAAGAAAAAGACAGCATCCGTCGAGACCTCCTCTCAGCCGCTCGCTTGCTTTTGCGCCAAAGTATACAAGACCAAAGCCCTGAACGCTATGCGCTCGCCAATTGGGTAGGTCGCATTCAACTTAAAGCCCAAGACCGCTACAGCTCTTATTTGTATTCTGCCTCTGAGCAAAATATTGCGAATATCTACAAAGTTCCTGTTGCCTATGCCACTGAAAACCAAATGGAAGACGGTCGCATCATTTTGCGTGAAAACTACCGCAAAATTCTAGAAACACGCCCAGAAGTACTCGTTTTTGGCGAAGACGCCGGAAAAATTGGAGGTGTAAACCAGAGTTTAGAGGGCTTACAAGAACAATTTGGCAACTTGCGCGTCTCAGACACTGGTATCCGCGAGTGCACTATAATCGGACAAGGCATAGGCATGGCCATGCGTGGCTTGCGTCCTATTGCTGAAATTCAATACCTCGATTACTTGCTTTACGGCATTCAAATTATGTCCGACGACCTCGCAACGGTTCAGTACCGCACCAAAGGTGGGCAAAAAGCACCGCTCATCATTTCTACCCGCGGACACCGCTTAGAAGGCATCTGGCACAGCGGCTCCCCTATGGGCATGATCATCAACTCACTACGCGGTGTGCACGTATGTGTACCGCGCAACATGACCAAAGCCGCAGCATTCTACAACACACTTCTTCAGGCCGACGAACCAGCATTGGTCATTGAGCCACTCAACGGTTACCGCAGCAAAGAGCGCATACCTATAAACTTTGGTGAATTCACTGAACCACTTGGTTTTCCTGAAATCGTGCAAGAAGGTACCGACCTGACCCTTGTTTCTTATGGCTCCACATTTAATATCTGCGAACAAGCCGTAGCACAACTCGCAGACTTCGGTGTTTCTGTTGAGCTCATCGATGCGCAAACCTTGCTTCCATTTGACATACACCATGTCATTGGCCAATCTTTAGCCAAGACAAACGCGCTCTTAATTGTAGACGAAGATGTCAGCAGCGGTGCGAGTGCCTTTATGCTCGATCAAATTTTAGTGAAGCAAAACGGCTACCAACACCTCGACCTCGCACCACAAACCATGGCAGCCAAAGACCACCGCCCTGCCTATGGCTCCGACGGCGACTACTTCAGCAAACCCAACCTCGACGACATCATCGAAAAGGTACTGGACATGATGCACGACCTCGATCCAGAAAGTTTTCCGAAGGTTTATGAATAGTACTTTCAGATTGCTTAATTTTGCATAAAAAAAATCAAGTGCCTCATAGGTTATTTAGTTTTTTTCTCCTTCTTTTATTCCTGAGTAAACTTGGGTACAGCCTTATTTGGCAAGTTCATTACGAATTCAATAAAGCTGATATCATAGCCCGTTACTGTGAAAACAAAAACAGACCTGAACTCCATTGTAATGGTCAATGTTATCTAGCCAAGCAACTTCAAAAAGCTGACTCCGCTCTTCAAGCTAAGGAGCAAGAGCAACAAAATCATCTCAATCTTGGTGCAAAAATTTTTTCCGAACAATTTTATTTATCGAACGAAGCTCAATTTTTAGCTTTGCAACCTCAATTCGTTCAAGCACAGAAAGAAACCCTGAGCAAAACAGCTCTTTATTCCTTTAACTATATTCCAAACTGTTTTCATCCACCTTGTATCGCTTGATTGAATTACTATTCATCAACTTAAATACAACACATGAAAACAATCAGTTTATTGCTGCTACTGGCGCTTTCCAGTAGCGCACGGGCATGTGATTTATGCGGAGGTGTAGGTGCTAATGCTTCTTTAGGCCTGATGGCCGGGACACGTTTTCACACCTACGGATTACAAACAAGCTGCAGACAATTCAATGGTTACATCAACCAAATCACACATGCTAAGGGCTATATGTTCACAGAAGAGTTTACTTTCCGATGGCAAGCTTTGAATAGGCTTCAAGTTTATGGTTTTGCACCAGTTGTTCAAAATGTCTATAAGGAAACCTTTGATACGCAATTTCAACATGGCCTTGGAGATATGCGCATGCTAGTGAACGGCATCATTTATAGCCGCAGTGACACCACAGGAACAAATTTATCTTTTTTAAGTTTGGGATATGGGCTCAAATTTGCCACAGGTCAATTTGCGCCAAGTCAATCAATGTACACCAATCTTTATCCTGGAACAGGTTCAACAGATCAACTTTTTTTGATGCAATGCTTTAAAAGAATTTCTTCTTCTATTGGTATTCAAGCTGAAGCTAGTTTTGCACTTAAAGGAGCAAACAATCTTGGTTATCGCTTTGGCAACAGCACCCAAGCAAGTGTTCAGCTCACATACAATCAAAGCTACAAAATTAAACGCTTATTAGCACATGCTGGATTAGTTTATGATCATTTTAACAGCAATAAGACAAATGGCTTTTTACTACCGGAAGGTCAAAATAATAAAGGGTATATCACCTCCTCAAAAATGGGTTTTATGCTGATCAGTCATCAGTTCATGGTCTCCACAAGCATTCAAGCTCCGCTCATTCAACGACTCAATGCCGGCCAAACAAAACTGCGTTGGTCAGCACAACTTAACTTTCAATTTTTAATTCAGAAAAAAAAATAACAACATGAGAAATAGTATTTTAACATCCTTAGCAATATGCTTATTACTAAGTTGCCACAAAAATGACCCAGCCACTTCAGCAACTATTGAATTTGAAGAGCCTATTCTAAATGATACCATTGCATATATGGATAGCATTCACGTAGAGGGAACGATAATTGGAAATGGAAAAATGAACGGATTCAATATTGAATATCTCAATGCTTCTACGGGAGCCGTTCTGCACACTCAAAATAGTACCGATACAGACAAGGAATATGCTTTTCACGATCATTGGATGAATGAATTAATAGATACCACAACTATTGCCGTAAAAATTACTGTTGATCTTGACGGAAAAGGAAATCAAACTACTGCCCAAAGGAGTATTGTATGTTTGCCGCAATAAAATTAGTTTGTATAAAAAAGGGGAGCCGAAACTCCCCTTTTTCATTTATATTTATTGGGTAACAATTATGCTTTAGCGTCAGATTTAGCCAAGGCGTAGATTACCAAACCGAAACCGATTTTATTAACGGCATCACCAATGTTGTAAACAACATCCATCCAAGGGTTTGGACCAGTGCTACCGAAAGCACCGAACAAGCCACCTGGTGTACCGATGATGTAACCTAATGGATAGATAGCCCATCCAACAAGTACGAACCATGCCAAGATGCGTGTTGCTTTTGCAACTGCAGGACCTGCAGATTCAGCCAATTTAGCGACTTCGCCAAACCATACAAGGTAAGCGATGTAGAAGTAAGCTGCACCTGAAAGCACGCCCCACATGACGCTATTATTGCGGTCTACAGACTCACCGAAGTAACCTGTTACGAGCATGACTACAGAAGCAAGAATAAGTTTCCAAAGTAAGCTGGTTTTAGCACCTGCTTTTTTAGTGATCAAATAGAACTCTACACACATCAATGGAACAGTCAACATCCAGTCTACGTAACGGAAGAACGTAGGTGAAGTTGAAGTTGCAGTGAAGTAATCACGCATGTAGTAATAATGGACCGCGGCGATGAAGGTGATGAGTCCGGAAACTAAAATGGAGGTTCTCCATTTCTCTTCCATGTTGCGCATTTCCATGAAGAAGAATGCTGCTGCAGCCATCATGGCCATCGTTCCAATGAAGAAGGTAAACGCTGTGTAAGTATACACGTCGCCTTTTTCAAAAAGTGCTTGCACATTAAGTGCACTAGATAAAGAAAATAACATAAATAGATAGGTTTAGTTTTTCCTACTCTTTTGTGGCTTTTCGGATACCGCCAATAATTAATTGAATAACAATGATATACAATTATTGTTTAATAATTGATGAAATTTATTCAACAAAATGGCAAAAACCTATCTATTTAATTGTCAATATCTTAGCTGAACTCCAGTAAAATCAATAGAAGTGGTAGCTAAATGGCAAGCGCATTTGCAGGCCTTTCATTTTTTTTAGGTGTGCAAATTTTTGATAATAAGCTAAAAAATCAGCCGAGATTTCAATTTTTGAACTGTTATTTTCTCCCTCGAGTTCTTCATCGAGAAGTGCTAAAAAGGTATTGAAGGTACTTTCCTCTTTTTTAGGATAATATACGACCTCTTTAATGCCAATATCTTTACCAAGGGCTTTGATGCAGCTATGAAGACCTCCTAAAACATCGACTAAGCCCACGCTTTTTGCAGCAGTGCCGGTCCAAACTCTTCCGCGCGCAACGCGCATTACTGCCTTTTTACTGAGTTTGCGACCTGTCTTGACACGATCGAGGAATTGTGAATAAACGGCGTCAACTTCAGTTTGCATGAATGCGTATTCTTCCGGACTCAGTTTGTGGGTAAGCGATAGTCGGCCAAAACGATGGGTTCTAACTTCATCCGTGGTAATGCCAATTTTATTCTGAAGGAAATCACCCGCATAAGGCACCACACCAAAGACGCCAATTGAACCCGTAATAGTCATAGGGCTCGCAAAAATTTTAACAGCTGGCATAGCAATATAATAGCCTCCAGATGCTGCATAGTCTCCCATCGAGACATAAAGTGGCTTTTTGGCGGCCGTTAGTGAAACTTCTTTCCAGATTTCCTCACTGGCCAATGCAGATCCACCGGGGCTATTGATGCGCAGCACCACACCCTTGACGTCGTCGTCGTCGCGGACCTGGCGGAGCATTTTGGCCATACGCTCTGTACTCACGCCCTCTCCTTGAGTAGCGACATCGCCTTCGGCCAATAGAACGGCAATGTGGCGCTCTTGCCTAGCGAGAAGTTGGTTGTCATGGTAGGTGTCGCGGGCATATTTCGTGAAACCTTGAAGGCGCAGCGGTGTGTTCTCATCGATGCCCACTTTTTTCTTGAGCAGTGTGAGCACTTCGTGCCTGTAAAGGGTTTTGTCGATCATTTTATGCTCGGCAGCGTGTGTGAGGTTGCGGACTGCAAATGTATTGACCAATGACTCGAGTCCGAGTGTGTCGATGGGTCTATTTTGCGAGATTTCATTGCGTGTTTGCAGCCAAAGCCCCCCAAGTAATACTTGCATCTGCAAGCGGCTCGAGTCAGACATCTCGGAGCGGTAAAAGGGCTCTACAGCGCTTTTGAAGTCGTTTTCTTTACCGCGGACAACCATGACACTAATTTGTAAGTCGTCTAATAAATTCTTGAAGAAATAACTCTCGGCGTGCAAGCCACTCCATAAGAACGAGGAGCCCTGCATGCCATATATTTCTTTACACACGCTACTCACATAGTAATCAATTTGGCTGATTTCTTCACCGGCTAAATAAGCGACGACAAATTTTCCTGATTTCTGAAATTGTTGAATGGCTTCGCGCAGCTCTTCAGCAGTGGCCAGACCCATGCCAGGGTTTTTCATTTCCAAGAACACCCCTTTGATTTTGGAATCTTGCGCTGCTTCTTTTAAGCCCACTAAGATTTCAGGTAAGCCTATGGTGCGGTTCAGACGCAGTGTGGTTGGATCAAAGTCCTCTTCAGAAACATCTTGAATGCTGCCAGTTAACTTGAGGTGCAGGACGGTTTTGTCTTGCAAGGCCAGCGGCGCAGGACCGAAATCTCCAAAAGACCCGATAATGCCCCCCAAAATAAGAAAAAAGAAAACCATGCCGACCAAACCAGCAACAAATACAGCTAAAAAACTCGGCCAAAATAGTTTACCAAATGAAAGGCGATTCTCTGTCATATTAAGAATTTAAAAGGGTGTGCAAACTCAAGCGATTGACCGGATTGATGCGCAAAGTAAAGCGAATGTTTTGTGCATAGTTAGTGAAGAGGTCACCTGCAAAGGTGTTATTGCCATATACCAATGGGAAATAAATGCCAAACACTTTTCCGAGGCGGAGTGCAACACCTGCATTGTAATACATATCTACTGTTTGAAAGGTGCCACGACCGGCGCCAAAATCGGCAAAAACACCAATAATATTCGGCTTGATAGGCAATTGGGCATAAACAGTAGCCGTAGTGAGCCAACTGATGTTACTTCCGGCCGCATTTCCAGTATGAAACTGCCCATGGCGATCCATGCGCTGCTGCGACCAAATACCTGAAACATCAGAACGACCAAAGTTGTAGTCTTCCAAAAATAAATCTTGCTGACCATTCAAGCCATTCATCGACCAAAAGAAGCGATCATTAGTTAAACCAGCCATGGGTTGATTAAGTGTGTAACCACCGAAAATATTGAGCGTAATATTGCGGTCCATTTTACCCACGGAATAATTGATGTTCTGATTGAGGTTGGTCCAGATGCGCGAAACAAAATCGTTGCCTGTTGCGAAATCCTCAAATCGATTGGTCCATTGCGCTTGATAAAGTGGTTTTTTATAATTCGTCGTGTGTTGTACAAAAAAACCGCGTTCATTCGGAAAAATACCTCCGACATTTTTTCTATAAATTCCCTGTATCAATAGATCGTGATGAAAGGCATGACGGGCTTTGCGAGCGCCAAAATTGATGGATAAATATGGTGAGAGCGCAACATAATAATCTTCTTTTACATTTCTTTCTGTTCCAAAAGATTTGACGGACAATCCTAAACGCATCAGTTCGACGGCTTTTGTTGGCAAGATCTGATAAGAGAACTCAGCGATACCTGCAGGGCGTAATCTGGCGGTAGAGAGCATCGGGCTTACTAAATAGGTGAACTTTTTAGGTGCAAGACCGATGTTGTGAAGCGTAACACCCGCCATAAGACCGTCGTAGGCATTGCCACCGAGCATTGGAGTCCAGAAGATGGTAGTGTTCTTTTTTTCGTGGTCTCCGAACAAGAGTTCAAAACGCAAAGGCTCAACTTTCTTAAAAACCTGATCTTTTACCCAAAGGTTGTTTTGGCGATTGAGTTCGGGAATATCGTTGTTGCGGTCGATTTCGACTTTTGTGATATCAGCGTACGGCGTTCGGACTGGAACAGATTTTTGACCTGGTTCTGCCCATACGGTTTCTATTTGCTCATTTTTACCATATACATTCACTTCAATTGGGCCATTGACTTGCCCCGGATTTTTAAGTTTAACCTCTGAGCCAGTTTTGAGCATTGGCTTCACGCTTGAAATCTTGTAGTCGATGTGCTTGGTGGTTTGAATGAGGTCCTTGAACAACCAATTGAGGTCTTTGCCCGTTTGGGTTTCTAAGGTTTTTTGTAAGTCGGCAGGTTGTGGGTGCTTGAACTTCCATTGTTGGTAGTAGGCAGACATGGCCGCATCGAATTTTTCTGCACCGAGGTAATCCATGAGGTAGAAGAAAATTACTCCCGTTTTTTGGTACATAATGGCACCGTAGTTCATGCTGGAGAAATCGTCGGAATGTGTTTCCAAAGGTTGGTCTAGGCCAAAGCTTGCAAGCGTGCGGTACATGATGTCGCCGGAGTCATGGTGATCGAGGTCATTGAGGTGAAAGCGTCCGCCGGCTACCATGTCAGAAAAGCGCGTGTTGTCTGGGTATTTGGTTTGCACATAGCGCATTTCATTTAGAGTGTTCAAACCTTCGTCCATCCAGCCATGTACGCGTTCATTAGAACCAAGGATGCCGTAAAACCAATTGTGCCCTACTTCGTGGACTATCACGACCTCCAATTCTTCTTTCGTACTCGAATTGCCAATTACAGTGATCATCGGGTATTCCATGCCGCCTCCCGCACTGATAGTGCCGTCGATGGCCGTAACGTGCTTGTAGGGGTAATCTCCATTCCAGAGCGAGTAATAATAAGTGCCGTCGTGCAAGTATTCAAGCGCATTTGCCCACAGCTTTGCGTTTTGTGGTGTAAACATAGCCCACGTGGTAACGGTTTCTTTGGAATGAGGTAAAACTACTTCTCCTGTTAAAACTAAAAAGCGCTTGTCGGCAAACCAAGCAAAATCATGCACGCGGTCTTGCTTGTATTGAAGCGTTTTCCATTCGCTAGCAGACTCTGGGAAGGTTTTTGATCGTTCTGTTTCGGTGTTGAGCAACTTCTCGAGTTTCTTTTTGCTCTCCTCTACTTTTTGATTCAAGAATGCAACCTCGCTTGCCGTTTGCAGTTCGCCTGTAGCCCCTACAACATAGTTGGCAGGCACCGTTATTTTGACATCAAAACTTCCAAACTCCGAATAAAACTCACCCTGATTCAAGTAAGGCATAGCATTCCAGCCGTTTTGATCGTAGACTGCAGGTTTAGGATACCATTGTGTAATTTGATAAGATTGACCAATATGCCCCAGACGTGAAAGGCTACCAGAAGGAATTTTCACTTTAAACGGAGTCGAGATTTGGATGGCTTCACCAGGCTTTAATGGCGAAGTTAGTTTGAGTACGACAATATCTTGGTGTTCTGGCGTATAAGACCATTGAACAGCAGCGCCATTGACTTTGAAATCGAGCGAATCGATGTAGCCCAAATCTTGGGTGTCGGCCTTGGCCAGTTTGTTGCCCTCGTTGCGCTTGAGTTGCTTTGCGAGTGCAGTTTCTTTGTTTTTATAGGCATTTGGCCAAACATGCATGTAAATTTCATTTAGTGACTGAGGCGAATTGTTTTTATACGTTAGCGTCTCAAAACCACTTAAAAAATGATTTTTATCGTCGAGCTTCACCTCAATTTGGTAACTGACATCTTGCTGAAAATATTGACTTAAGGCTGAAAAAGGAAGCAGTAGAAATAATAATTTTTTCATGTAAACAGATTTGAAATAAAAGTACAAAGAATTGGGCATAAAAAAGCCACCCGAAGGTGGCTTAATGCTTCTTGATGAAATGTATAAAAAATTATCACAAGCGCTTACAGCTTGACAATTCGCTGTATGTTTTGATTGATTTGAACAAGATAGCTACCCGGCTTCAAGTTCGTGAGGTCTAGGGTGTGGCTTAAACCGTTAACAAGTGCAATTTGCAGCACTTTACCGTTCAAATCAGTAAGGCGTATTTGACCCGTAACTTCTTGATTGAAACGCAACTCTACCAAACCATTTGTAGGGTTCGGTACAATTGAAGCTACCATTTCCATACTTGCAAGACCTAAAACACCATCTACGCCGTCGCAGTTTTCATCAATGCCGTTTCCTTGTGTATCTGCAGCGCCAGGGTAAGCACTGCTATTGGTGTCGTCGCAATCGCCATTTTGGGTAGCGTAGCCAGCAATTGGGGAACAAGAACTAGTCGCATTGCCAATACCAAAGCCATCGCTATCGCCATCGAAGTAGTAGTTCACGAACGTGAGGCCTTCATCGAATTGACCGTTGCAATTGTTGTCTAAGCCATCACATACTTCTGAGGCGCCGGGGTTCACCGCGTTGTTGTTGTCGTCGCAGTCTCCACCAATTGCAATCATGTTCACAGGTGCTTGACAAAACAAGGTGCCAGTTGCGTCGTCTCCGAACCCATCTTGATCGTTGTCTGAATAGTACATTGTTGGCGCTACAATTGAAGCATTGTTATCGTCACAATCGCCATTGGCCAATACGTAGCCAGCAGGTTGTAGGCATGCGGTTTGCGTCACTGAAGTATTTCCAACTTGGTCGTTGTCTGAATCTTGGTACCATACAGTATTTGGATTGACCATTGCATCGGTATCATTACAATCGGTGTTGTTTGACACATAGCCAATGGGAGCTGAACAAGAAAGTGAATCATTAGCTAAGTCTCCAAAGCCGTCACCATCTGCATCAGCATAAAATAATGCCGGCGTAATGGTGATAGCGTTACCCCAAACTGAAACGTTATCCATCCTTAATGTAGATGTACTGGTTGCTTGGTTGATTACGTAAAATCTAAAGGTAACATCAGCTACATTGGTAAAAGCAGCAGATAAATTAATGGTATCAGCAAATAAAACACTGCCATTCGGACCAGAAGCAAGCGTATCGATGTCGTTTGCAAAATTATCCAAGCTCGAACGCACAAAGATAGTTGGTGTTCCACCTGTAGTGCTCGTGCGGTGATTGAGCGCCAATTTCGTTAAATTCAAATTGCTGCAGTTTGCACCGGAAATGGTAAATTCATTGTATTGTGCTGGGTTAAAAAGTGCGGTTTGATTCCAGCCGCTGCGGTTGAAGTATCCCCCACCACTTGCACAATTTGTGCCTTGGGAAATAAAATCTGAGAAAATCCAATTGGAGCTGGTATTGGTTGCGGCCACATCTTGAGTATTACAATCTACAGTTCCTGTAAATTGATAAATGCCAAGCTGCAAAGGAGCATCAAATCCATTGCAGTCTTCATCGATGCCATTTCCGGGTACATCAATTGCACCTGGGTAAATTGCATTATTGTTATCATTACAATCTGAACTGTTGGTCACGAATCCAGTAATTGCAGCACAACTTGTTTGAGACACAGCCGCATCTCCATAGCCGTCATTATCTAAATCTTGATAAACTGTAATTGGATTGATAATTGTTAAATTGATTGTTATTGTACTATCACAGCCCACAGCATTTTGAAGGTTTTGGGTATAAACGCCAGAAGCAGTGTAGGTTTGATTATTTAATATGAATGGACTACATTCCGAAAAATTCAATAAAGATGAAGTAGAATTGTTAATTGTTAGTTGAAGATTTATTATTGAATCACAACCTGCTGCATTGGTTAGGGTTTGTACGTAGGTACCAGAAGCAGTATAGGTTTGGTTGTTCAAACTATAGGTATTACAAGCTGTCGCAGTAATAGTATTGTAACTAACACAAGGAAGCGCATCTGTTCCATTACAATCTTCATCGATACCGTTGGCAGGAATATCCATAGCCCCGGGATGTATCACATTATTATTATCATTGCAATCTGTATTATTTGTTACAAATCCAGTGATAGGAGTACAGCTCGATTGCGTCACAGCCGTATTACCATAACCGTCATTATCTAAATCTTGATAATAAGAGATTGGGGTTTGAATCGTTAAATTCAAGTTGATCGTACTATCACAACCTGCTATATTTTGAGTCAATTGCGTGTAAGTTCCAGACGCATTGTAGGTTTGGTTGTTTAAAGTGTAGGGACCACAATTCGTAATGTTGAGTGTAGATGAATTGGCATTATTGATGGTGAGGTTGAGGTTAATGATGGAATCGCAACCTGCTGCATTGGCATTGGCAAGTGTTTGCACGTATGCACCAGTAGCAGTGTAGGTTTGGTTATTGAGTGAGTAAGAATTGCATGCCGTGGCTGTGATCGTGTTGTAGGTCACGCAGCTAGCAACGCAGTTGTGAACATGGCTGCCCATTCCCGAATTTTGGCTCACCTGATTATAAAGTGCTACTGAAATAAAATATTCTGAAGAGAGGGAATCAACTCCTTGTATGGTAGCCCAATTTGTATTAGGGCCACAAACATTGGGTTTACGCGTTAAAATTTTGTCGACAGTTGCATTTGCTACACCGGCAACGGCCCAACCTGTTCCAGGGTCAATTGTTGGATTTCCAAATACGTCAATAATAGAATAAACTGATCCTGTACCACCATTCCATTTTAGCGCGTATGCATCATCTCCATTGTGACTTATTTGACCATTGTACAAATTTGCACCCGGCACGTCGGTGGAATTATTGGCAATTGAATAAGTAGTGTTATTTGCCAAAGTTCCTGTTAAAGAAATTGTGATAGTATAGCCTCCACCATTTGTTGCTTTCACTAGTTGATAATTACCGAGGTTCACTGTTGCTCCGGTTCCGTTGAACAACTCGATATATTTCTTATTTCCTCCCGAACCCTCACCGTATTCTGAAATAATTAAATTAGACATCTGAGCGAACACATTGAGGCTCATTAAGGTGAGAATAAAAAGTAAACCTTTTTTCATAAAAATATTTTTGATTCGGTAAAATTACAACTTTGTAAGTTAATATGCGGAAACTACACATGAAGAAGCCGTTAATTTGAAGTCATTGCACAAAAAAAAGGCGAAGTTTCCCTCGCCTTTTCTGAATAATTGGATATGAAAAATTATTCTGCAGCCGTTGGCTCTGTAGCCGGACGCTCAGGGCGTGGCAACAAAACCTTGCGAGATAATTTCCATTTTTTGGTTTTTGGATCTTTGCCAATGACTTTGAAAGTAAGCATTTCGCCTTCCTTCACGACGTCTTCCATTTTTGCTGTTTTTTCCCAAGCAAATTCGGAGATGTGGATCAGGCCGTCTGTACCAGGAACGATTTCCACGAAGCAACCGAATTCTTTTACAGACTTGACTTTACCTTCATAAGTTGCACCTTCGTCTACTTGAGGCGGGAAAGCAATTTGACGGATCAAGCGGATGGCTTCAGCCATGTCGTTGCCATTATTGGAAAGTACTTGAACGCGTCCTTCACCATTCGGTAGCTCTTCAATGGTGATGGTGGTTTTGGTTTCTTTCTGCAATCCTTGGATGATTTTT
>Ga0209400_1003010_pt1 | contig 12463 bp, 31 predicted proteins | sample M_130807_EF_Meta_FD_187313 | JGI IMG/M metagenome (GOLD analysis project Ga0209400, IMG submission 187313) | Freshwater microbial communities from Lake Montjoie, Canada to study carbon cycling - M_130807_EF_MetaG (SPAdes) (version 2) | ecosystem: Environmental > Aquatic > Freshwater > Lake... | reverse complement strand
TTCCGCCTGCATCTACAGTAGAATTTTTAGTGGTGCATGACTCAAGTATGTATGGACAATATGAACCACCAGAAGCAGGTGAGCCACATACCATTACTATTTCTACTGCAAAATGTGGACATTTAGACACAGTTATGAAGACCCTAGCACATGAAATTATCCACATGATATGCTACATTGAAGCACCTAAAACAGAAAAATACACTAGCCATAAAGGCTTATTTTTAAAACTACAAAAGCGTGTAGCTAATCATCTTGGCTTTGACCCAAAGGAGCTTTAATGTTTAATTTAATTAGTTTAATCTTACCTGCTTTAGTGCCAGCATTTGCTGATGGTGCTAGAGGTCTTATAGCAAAGTTTACAGGTGGTGCAGGTGGACAACCACAAAACATTACAGAACGCATAGAGCTTATGAAAGCAGAAGCAGAGAAGCTACAGGCTTTAGCGTCACTAGATAACCCTACTGGCGAACCTTCTAAATGGATAATAGACCTTCGTGCTTCATTCAGATACATCATCATTAGTGCCATTATGATATTTACCGCTATAGTGGTATTCAACCCTGATGTTGTAGGTGCTGCTGTAGTAGCAGTATTCCTAGATATGACTGGAGCTTGTATGTCATTCGTCATTGGCGAAAGAATGTACCTGACACTTAAAAAATGATAGTTTTAAACATACTTAACTGGATAGGTTTAACTATCCTTAAATTATTAATAGTAGCTTTGTTATTTAGTGCTATGGGCTTTTCTTTAGTATTTATGTATGCCATGCAATACTTAACACAAGCCTTACATTATGTGGATAAAAATGTTAATTGAAGTAAAAAGGTTTGAGTTTAAAGATACGCATACTGTAGGCAAGATGTATGTAGATGGAGTTTATGAGTGCTACACACTAGAGGATGCAGTGAGAAATGGCACTAAAGTAATAGGTAAGACTGCTATCCCTATTGGTACATATAAACTTATCATAGACGCATCCACACGCTTTAAACAAGATATGCCACATATACTAGACGTTCCTGACTTTACAGGTGTTCGTATCCATGCAGGCAACACTTCAGCAGATACAGATGGATGTATATTACTTGGATCTACCTGGGCAGGTAAAGACTTCATAGGTAACTCTAAAATAGCTTATAAGAAATTCTTTGATAAACTTAAAGAAAACAAAACAGTATCCATAACCATTTCGTAGTATATGATAAGTTATTATGAAAATATTACTTATTGATATAGAGGTCGCACCAAATACTGCTCACGTTTGGGGTATCTTTGACCAGAACATTTCTATCAACCAATTACTAGAATCATCTTACACTCTTTGCTATGCAGCCAAGTGGTATGGTGAGTCTAAAATTATGTTTGACTCTGTATATAAGTCAGATAAAAAAGCCATGCTTAATTCAGTTCACAAGTTATTAGATGAAGCTGATGCCATAGTCCACTATAATGGTTCTAGGTTTGACATCCCTATCTTACACAAAGAATTTTTATTAGCAGGTATGAACCCTCCAGCACCTTCTAAACAGATAGACTTACTTCAGGTAGCTCGTAGGCAGTTTAGGTTTGTATCTAACAAACTTGACTATGTAGCACAAGCATTAGGGTTAGGTAAAAAGACAGCACATGAAGGTCATGAGCTTTGGCTTAAATGTATGAACAATGACCGCAAGGCATGGAAAACAATGGAAGAATATAATAAGAATGACGTTATTCTTTTAGAGAAAGTTTATAACCGCTTTAAAGGATGGATAAAGTCACATCCTAATCACAATGCTTATTCTAAAAGCATGGTATGTCCAAGTTGCAATTCTAGTAAATTACATAAACGTGGGTTTGCAATTACAGCTACACGACAATATCAACGATACCAATGTTCGGAGTGTGGGTCATGGAGCAAGTCTGTGAAGTCAGAAAAGAATTACAACGAGTTGGTTACCAGCATATAAGGAAGATAATGGATATTGAAGCATTATGTCAGCACATTGTAGGTAAGACTATTGTAGAAGCAGAAGCCTACTATGAGAATAGCCAACTGAACATAACCCTTAATGATGGCACTTATATAGAGATCACTTGCGACTCTGTTTATTCAGAAGTTCCTGAATTGGATGACTGATATAACCCTGATAGATGGCACAATAGTTGACAATTATAGTAAGGAATATATGCTTTATTGTGAGGCTAAATGGCTTACTGGGAAAGACTTTGAATTTTGTCAAGAATGGTTTGCTAAAATTTCTGCCAAGCGTCTACAAGACATTCCTACAATAAAAGGGTATATGGTATTACTTAATGCCTAAAGATGCGCCCAGGCTAGCTTAAAATGCGTTTAAATGGCATTCCTAGCTTATTTGCCACCAACTATTAATATAACTCTTTAAAGCATCTACTCCACTATCAAGATAAATAAGACTATCTTGTGTTACTTGGTAGAACTTACCTACTTCCATCCGGTCATTATCACTATGACCATATATCAAAATAACAGTAAAGTTATCCTGCTTTGCCAAGCCCTTTAGAACGATCTTCTGTCCCATAGGTAATACTTCTTCTTCGTGCTTCCATTCTGCAACCAGAAACGCTTTGCCACTCTTACACAGCACCATATCTAAATTAGTGGGCATAATAGTAGGCTTATCTTCTATAGCACCTTGTAGAAAGCCAAAGTCTATAAACTTGGCATTACTATTTCTCATGCCTAAATTAGACACAAACAACAATCCCACTAGAACTGGTCATACAAACTGTAACACTACCATCTGGCGAAAATATAGTAGTCGTTTCACCAAAAGCCTTTTCTGTTGAATAGATAGCTAATGCTGCCATCACCACAATAAATACTAAATATATTTTATTATTCATCATCATTCCTCACTAATTGAGCTTCAATTTCAGGTGGGTTTACTGCATCTTCATCTCTTAAAGTTTCAATCAACTTATGCCTAAACCATTCTGACTTGGCTAGGTCGCCTTCAATGTCACCTTTAAACGGATAACGTAAGTCATACTTCATCTTTGTGCCTTTTAGATAACCCACAAATTCTTCTTTAGTGAGTCTACTTTGAATGACATCTATTGTTTCTATACCGCCTTGAACATAGTGCGGTGGTCTATTTACCATATCCATTATAACTATCCCCTTATAAAAAATAAATTAATTAATGCGTAACATCCATAAGCAAACCAACCCATAGAGCCAACAACTAACAACCATACTATAACATCTAATATTTTTTGCATTTATAACCCAGTAACAAAGCGACTGCTATCATATTTTTTAACATTGGTTACCTTAATAATATTAGCGGTGTCTGGAATAAGAGGTGTAATAGTCACATTGTGCATCTTGGACTTTAAGTCTTTAAACCAAGACATCTCTCTAGGTTCTGATGCCATAAGCATAGACCTGACTAACTTACCTTCTGCGTCAAATTCTTCTACTAGGTAAGCTAATGGCTTCATGTAAAACGTCTATTCCAACCACTATTGCATCCACTACGCAAAGGGGTGGGTAATGTAATCCTACCCTCTTTAATAAGTTTCCTAATTCTTTCTTGCGGACCTTTAGCTTTAATAATAATTTTAGTCCTATTAGCGTCTGGATGAATACGCATATATTCATTGATTGCTGTAATAATTTCTTCGTCTGTTATTTTTCTCATTAGTAAAATACCATCCTTCCTATATGTATTATTTTTCTTTTTCCGTACCACGTTTCTTTTGGTGGTATCGAGTCATCATGGAAGTATAAAGCGTTTGCAACTGGGTTAGTATGTTTATTAAAAACAATTGTGTCAAGAACCAATAATTTAGTTTGAAGATAAGTTTTGCGATCAACTGGGTGGTGGCTTTCTCCCTTAACAGAAAACTGACCATTAGCGTAAACAACATCACATACATCATGACCCCAACGATTAGACTTAACACGATTACGGATAACATTTATAACACCTACCTTTTCCTCTAGTGATTGAGTATTAGCTTCATGGTACACCGCCTGGGCGTAACAATTAACATCTAGTTCTAATTGGTTAATGTCCATTTATTAGCTTTGTTAGTTCGTGATAGCCTTGATGACCCACTTTAGCTTTAACCTTTTTTATAATATATGTTTCATCTATCTCTGCAAGTAGTAATGCAAAGTCACGCATAGGGTTATCTTTTCTTAATAGCCACTCAAGAGCTGCACGTTGTATGTGAAACCCACTCCTACTATGAAATACATCATTTAAAACTTGTGTCAGTATAGCCATGTAAAGCCTTCCTTCCGGCATATTAACTAATTCAGTTCTTAATGCTGCACTTGCTTCTATTCGTAGCATATTAGAACTAGACATTAATGGTTTTCTCTATTTCTTTTTTATGTTCCCATGAGATAATATAAGCTCATATTAACTATTAAGGATAAATATTATGTGGACAACTCCAGCAGCTACAGAAATGCGTTTTGGCTTTGAAGTTACAATGTATGTAATGAACAAGTAATGGATAACGACATCCCCCTAAAAAGGGATGTCACCATCTACCACGTCTGCACCTTCAACAGCAGCTTTAGGTGTATCTGCTTTAACTCTAATAGGTCCTGAATACTGCGGTCTTTTAGAGCCAGGTTCAATATCATTCTTATACAATGCACCACTAATTTCAATACCATCTACATTACCTGATATAGAAATATATTTTTTACCATCTTTTTCAGTTAGCCAACCTGCCATCTTATTCGTATTATCATATAACTCTGCCATACATTACTCCTTCAGTTGTAAAATTGCTTGATCTACTTCTTTTAAAAACTGCTCTACTTCTGCTTCTAACTCCAAAACATACTGTAAGTCTTTTTCTACCCTACTAACAAAGAGCTGCATCTCTGGTGGAAAGTTTGGATTATAACTTATAAAGTCACAAAACTTTGCATTAGGAACACAAGCCATTTGCCATTGTATCTGTGGTATATATTTGCTAGGAACTTTTTTACTCATTAAGGTATTAGTATGAGTCGTTTCTATAGGACATTTTATCTCTACCAAACCTATACCAAATACCAATAATTCAGGCAATAAGCCATCTGGACTAGCACCACTCATAGCAATTCTTGGGTGGTCATAGAAACCTACTTCTGTCACTATAACATCATTTAATACTTCGTAAAGTTTACGAGCAATTGGCTCTCTATCTACACCATCTTGCATAGCTTGGTTCATAAAGAATGAGTCTGCTTTTTGTCCTGTAAGCCTTTCAGTTACAAGTTGCACCAGGTAATTTTGCCTGCTAATAGAGTAACCTGTCTTTGTCTTGGCAAGGACATCACTAATACGACTAGCGGTGACCTTACCTAACCTAGCTTGAAACCACTCATCTGTGCGTTGTTCCATTATATAAAGTCCCCACTAACAACTTTATTATTTTGCTGATGTATAGCATTGACTACTTCATTAGCGGAAGCGAACTCTGTGCCAGATAAACCTAACGCACTTAAACATCTTCCAATAGCTGATGTTTCACAATTCTCAACATAGGAAGTGCCATTAATTTGAGATGCTTTACGGAACTCTTGAGCATGACCGGTAGCAAAGGTTTGAACTGTGCCATCTTCTCTATGAATACCTGCATACGCTTTAACAATACATTGTTCGTCATCTATCTTAATTATTTCAGTAGTCAAAAAGTAATTAGGAAACTGCTCACGAAACTCCTGAACTCTTAAAGCAACTGTCTTGTAGTCTTTGCCTTTAATATTTACTACGCCTTGTTTACTCATCTTTCTCTCCGGTTGTTGTAATTGTTGTTGGTGCTGTTGCATCATCACCTGATCGTAAAATTGTTGTTGGCTCATATCCTTGCTCCAAGTTATATTGTTCTAAAGCCATTTGTTCTTTGGCTTCCCATTTATCATTAGACTCTTTAAGCTCTGCTGTGCATCTGCGTAATTCTTTTAATACATCTACTATAAGAAGCGACATATAAAATAACTCCAAAATATTATTAAATACCACTTTACCAAATAATAAAACCTTTGTGTAAACTTTCTTTGTAGCCTTTCATTAATAATAATTCTAAAGAACCTATCCATTATATTGCTCCAGATAACTTACCCATTACATAAAGACATAAGGCTACATAACACCAAAAAGCTATTGCAGTTACTATCATTGTTTTAATTTTCATTTTTTAGCTCCAAGTTTTAATAAAAGTTTATACATCCGTTTATATGCTTTTGTTCTATCTAAATTAAAAAACTCATATTGTTCGCACAAGTCAAAGGTTAGACATTCAAATATTGCTTGTTGTGTTAATTTATCCATAATTGAACAGTAAACCTTTTAAAACATAAAAGCAAATTATTTTAACAATTATTTAACATAGAGCTATTTACTTTTAAAATTAGGCGTGATAAGTTCTAAAGGCTATATTTTAAGGAGGCACTATGTATAAAGTTAAGAATTGGGAAAAGTTTAACCTTTACACCCCCAAGAACCCACGTCACCAAAAGAAAATGCTATGGTTTAAGGTTTATGGCACAGACCTAATCAATGATGTTAATTTCTTTAAGTTATCCCATGAGGAACAAGCCTTACTTTTTAAGTTTTGGTGCTTGGCTTCTGAAAACAATGGCAATTTACCTAATACTTTTGATATTTCTTTCAGGCTTCACTATCCTATTGAATTCATTGAGAAAATGACAAAGAGTTTATTTAACAAGGGTTGGTTAGCAGAATGTTATCAGACTGCTACCATAGATAGAGTAGAAGAGAGTAGAGTAAAAGAGAGAAGAGAAGATAGAGTAGAGGATAGTAGAGTAGAGGATAGGATAGGTTTAGTATGAATATCCATGAAATAATAGGCTACTTTGAAAAAGCATATAAGTCTGGTGAGAATGAATACCAATGCTTATGTCCTGCTCATAATGACAAAAATGCTTCACTTGGGGTGAAGCAACTATCAGATGGTCGTATCCTTATAAATTGTTTTGCTGGATGTGGCATAACTGATATACTCGGCAATGTTGGTTTAAGCCTAGACGATATAGTTCCTAAACGTCTGGGTGACTTTAAACCTGTCAGAAAAGCATTTAACCCTTACTCTGTTTTAAAGACTGTAAGCCATGAAACATTATTAGTGGCATTAGCTTCTATAGAATTAAGTAAAGGCAAAACCTTACCACTAGAGGATCATAAAAGACTTATGTTAGCAGCAGAAAGATTAAGACAGGCATATTCATTATGTCATTAGCGGATAAGGTGCAACAGTTAGTTATTAATGAAGCATCAGTTCAAAATTATTTTGAGAGTCGTAACAATGACGAACATCTCAATATCAAGAACCCTAGCGAGTACATACCGCAGGTCGTAGCATATTTTAATAATGAAGTAGAAAGTGGAAAGACTTTACCTTGGTCTAGCACTTATGATAAGTGGATGCTTCGTAGTGGTGAAACAAGTTTAATCACCGGATGGAGTGGAGCTGGCAAGTCACTACTACTTAACTACATTGTTTTACATTTACTTAAAACAAGTAAGTGCATGGTGGCAAGTTATGAGATGCAACCCAAGTCTACACTCGCTAGGTTCATAAGGCAGTCTTTAGGTAGTAATCATCCGTCTGACGAATACATAAATAAATTTTGTAATAGTGCAGATGGTAAGTTATATATTTACGAGCAAGAAAACACGACCACTAGCAAAACGATATTGAGTTCTATTTATTTTTCAGTTGAGAGGCTCGGTTGTAATTTTATAGTGGTAGATAGTTTAATGAAGGTAGGCGATATAGCTGAAGATGCTTATAACGACCAGAAGCTATTTATGGATAAAATATGTGTAGCTGCAAGAGATACAGGTTGCCATATATTTGTTGTAGCTCATGCCAGGAAAGGTGACGAGCATGAAGGTAAAGCACCCACTAAACATCAAGTATCAGGTTCTACACACTTGACTAACCTAGTGGATAACGTAGTATCGGTTTATCGTAATAAGCATAAGACAGACCTTATGGAAGCTGGCAAACATAGTGAAGATGAAATAAGAAAAATGCCTGATTGTATTTTGTATGTATGTAAGCAAAGACATTATGAATGGGAAGGTAAAATACCATTATGGTATGAACCTAAAGGTATGAGATATTATGAGAAGCCAATATGAAATTTGAAGATACAACTTGGTTTAAGTTATTTGGTAATTGTGAATACAAAGTTACTTTTAATGATGGTAAAATAATTAAGTCTAAAGGATGGCATGATGATAAAATGGTCACTAACACAAGCAAACTTACCCAACCTAATAGAGAAGTTAAAAAACCTTGACTGGACAAAGCATTGGCGTGTAACAGTTACAGATACAAAACTTAACAGGAGTCTTGAGCAAAATTTACGCCTTTGGGAATTATATACAAGCGTAGGTAATCATTTAGGTGTTGAGAAAGACAAGATACACGAACTCATGGGATATAAGTTTCTACGCTTTCAAACAGAAATAGCAGGCAACCCTGTAGAGCTTATAAAGTCTACAACTAAACTTACCACTAGCGAGATGGCAACTTACCAACAAGAGATAGAAATATGGGCGCAAGGTTATGGATGGGGATGGGATGAATGAATTACTTATCAGTTTGTAGTGGCATAGAAGCAGCAACAGTAGCTTGGCATGACATGGGATGGAAGCCTATTGGTTTTTCAGAAATAGAAAAATTCCCTAGTCAATTATTACAACATCATTATCCAAATGTTACTAATTATGGTGACATGACAAAATTTAAGGAGTGGAATATAAATGAACCAGTCAACCTTTTGGTCGGAGGAACTCCTTGTCAATCCTTTAGTGTCGCAGGCTTACGAAAAGGTCTTGAAGACCCAAGAGGAAACCTCATGCTCACCTATCTTGGAATTGCAGATAAGTTTAAGCCAAAATGGCTTTTATGGGAAAATGTCCCAGGTGTTCTCTCTAGTAACGGAGGAGAGGACTTTGCCTGTCTCCTTAAAGGGATGGCTGAACTCGGGTATGGGTTCGCCTACAGAGTTTTTGACGCTCAACATTTCGGAGTGCCACAAAGACGCAAGCGTGTGTTCGTTGTCGGATGTCTTGGAGACTGGAGAAGTGCTGCCAAAGTATTATTTGAGTCCGAGAGCTTGCAAAGGAATATTACACCGAGCAGAAAAGAGAAACAAGAAACTTCCAACACCTTTATACCAAGCATTGCTAACTGCCTCCAAACAACTTGCCACGAATGGAGCAGAGCAGACGGATTTAACATGATAACTGAAAGTGTTGGTGCTATAGATTTACAACCTATATCTAAAACACTTACTGCATCTTATGGCATGGGTGGGGCAGACTTAGACATTAAGCCACTAGTATTAGAACCTTACAATTACAAAAATGTAATACCTTTTGATACCACACAAATTACAAGTCCATATAATTATAGCAATCCTAAACCTAATGACCCATGTCATCCATTAGCTGCAACTGCTCATGTTCCGTCTATTGCATTTAATATAACATTTTGTGATGCAAATGGTACAAGAAAAGATAGACCTAATGGTGGTTTATATGTAAATGAAACTGATACATCTAATACTTTAACAAGTGCAGGTGTTGGAACTGTAGCAGTTACTCATGGTGTTTCAGACTTAAATATTAAGCCATTAGTGTTAGAGTCAACAAAAAATAAAATTGATGCAACATTAGATGAGCGTAATATACATTTATGGTCTAATGAAAACTTACATACATTTCCAACTTTAACTGCAACTGATTATAAAGGTGCAAAAAGTTTTTGTAGCAATTTAAAAGTTCGCAGACTTACTCCAATGGAATGTGAAAGATTACAAGGGTTTCCTGATAGTTATACAAATACACCAACATCCAGCGATAGTTCACGCTATAAAGCATTAGGTAACTCTATGGCAGTTCCTGTAATGAAATGGATAGGACAAAGAATAAATGAACTATAGAAACCCTAAACTACTTAAACTTGCTAAAGATGCACCCTGTATGAATTGCGGTATTATGGATGACACTATAGTGGCAGCACACTCTAATCAGTTAAGAGATGGCAAAGGCACAGGCATCAAGTCCCACGACTATCGCATAAGTTACTTATGTAGTATGTGCCACGCAAGAATAGATAATGGTAAAGAGTTAAGCAGAGAAGAACGTATAGAGTTATGGGAAAATGCACACAGAAGAACTATAGGATATTTATTTACTATCGGACATCTGGAGGTAAAGTAATGGGTAAGGGAAGTTCACAAAGACCTATAAGAGATAAAGAAGTATTTGAATATAACTGGGATAAAATATTCAACAAGAAAAAACGTAGTGATGATGTATCACCACACCTACAAGAATATGAACTTAACAAGTCTACAGGTGAGTTGCAGAAGGTAGACAATGGCGACTAGCCCTACACAATTATCACTAAAAAAATTAAGAGAAGAAGGATACCTTGTTGATGTTGTAGAGAGATGGATACCTGGGGCGAACATAAGAAAAGATTTGTATGGCTTTGGAGACCTCTTATGTTTAAAAGGAAAAGAAACTTTAGTGGTCCAAACAACAACAGCAAGCAATATGTCAGCAAGAGTTAAGAAGATAGCAGACCATGAAAATGTAGGTGCAGTTCGTGATGCAGGTTGGACTATTCATGTGCATGGGTGGCATCAAGACGAAAAGAAAAAGTGGCATTGTAAAATTAAGGATGTCAGTTGAGTGACCCATTTAAAATTATAGAACCTACAGTCATTAGCTTTAGTGGTGGTCGCACATCTGCTTATATGTTGTGGCGAGTATTGCAGTCAAATGGGGGGGGGTTGCCTAGTGATGCAATGGTAATATTTGCCAATACAGGGAAGGAAGAAGAAGCTACATTAAAGTTTGTTAATGATTGCTCTGTAAATTGGAATGTGCCTATTACTTGGTTAGAATATAGAAAAGTTAAACCATTTTTTAAAATAGTAAATTATGATAATGCAAGTCGCAATGGTAAACCATTTGAACAATTAATAGATAAAGCTAAATTTTTACCAAACCAATCTATGCGTTTTTGCACTCAAGAATTAAAAGTAAAAGCTATTCATAGGTATTTAAAGTCTATTGGAATTAAAGAATATGCAACACTAATTGGTATTAGGTCAGATGAACCTAGACGAGTTGCTAAAATATCTACACAAGAAGATAAGTTTATGCCATTAGCTAAAGATGGAATAACTGAAAAAGATGTTTGGACTTTTTGGAATAATAATATTTTTGACTTGGATTTACCAAAGTCTAATGGTGCTTCTAATTGTGACTTATGTTTTTTAAAAGGAACTAAAATACTTGCTAGTCTTATACAACAAAAACCATCAAGGGTTGAATGGTGGGCTAAACAAGAAGCTAAAATTGGTGCTAGGTTTGCTAAAGACAAACCTACTTATGCACAAATGGGTAAATTTAATGATGAACAAGCACAACTGTTTGTAGATGAAACTATACCTTGTTTTTGTGGAGATTAATTGATAACAACAGATAGGTTACTTGCAATACTAGATGACTGGTCTTTATGGATGCACACATCTAACCATAAGCTATCTTATCCTAGCAAGTCATTAGGCATGGTATCAGGTGGCGAGTCTACTACAGATGCGTTTGAAGATATGTGTTCAGCTCAAGACATGACTAACGTAAGAACGCTAGATGCTATCATACACAGTTTACCTAAAGAACAACAAGACGCACTTTACTGTAGATACTTAAAAGCTAGGAAACCACTAGCGTATGAATACAAATTAGAGATGGCAATGGATAACCTGCTCACGATAGCAAGTAAGCGTATCAATGCTTAAAGCGTTTGACAGAACCCATTTTCATGGTATAATCGTTGGTGATGGGATAATTACGCCCACTCATTTAGTAATCTCCAACTCGCCCTATTTGAATAGGGCTTTTTTTTATGGTCAATGTTTGTGAACAATGCGGTGAAGCATACGACTCAACCGGTTATCCTGTTTGCCAAAATTGTCAGTTTGATACATTTATTAAGTTAAGGAAGCCACATGAAGAAACCAACAACCAAAGCAGGCAAGATGGCAAAAATGAAAAAAGTTTATAAAGAATTTGGTGCAGGAACTTTAAACGTAGGTAAGTCATCTAAAAAAGTATCTAACCCTAAACAAGCAACCGCTATTGCATTAAGTGTTAGTGGCATGGCTAAAAAGAAAAAATAATGGCTAAAGAATGTCCAGTCGTAACTCACGACATAAAACTCAACCTAAAGAATAGGGACTGGGCGTTTAAAAATGTAGGTTATGGTCCAGCTAACCCAGATGAACCAAACAAAGAATTTTGGAGTGCCAAGTCAGATGAATGGCAAACACCAATAGAAACTGCCAAGACTATGCGTTGTGGTAATTGCTCTGCATTTATCCAAACTCCTGAAATGATGGACTGCATAGTTAATGGCATACAAGGTGAAGAAT
>Ga0209400_1003008_pt1 | contig 12466 bp, 18 predicted proteins | sample M_130807_EF_Meta_FD_187313 | JGI IMG/M metagenome (GOLD analysis project Ga0209400, IMG submission 187313) | Freshwater microbial communities from Lake Montjoie, Canada to study carbon cycling - M_130807_EF_MetaG (SPAdes) (version 2) | ecosystem: Environmental > Aquatic > Freshwater > Lake... | reverse complement strand
GTGTCAAAGGCTGTTCAAAAAAACTGCCACCTTTGCGTAAATTGCAGAATTGACACAATACCTGCAAATTCTCCTCTAAGTCTGATCCACCAAGCCTCTTTGGCACTATGTGATCGATGTGCATCTTGCCATCAGTCTCACCACACGATTGGCAGCAGTATCCATCCCTTGCAAGTATGCGTTCACGTATGCGTCGCCATCCCTTGCGATCGCTATCCTTCCACGCCTTGCTCATCAATAGTAACCCTTCAACTTATGAAACTCCCACGCTTTACACATTGAACCATATCGATGATTGATGTACTTAATCGTTGCATCTATCTGACGATAAGCGTCTAGGTTTCGATAGTGCTGTGAACGCATCTGACCTATTCCAAAATGACTTCCGTTCCTCGCAGCTGGATTCCAGGTTCGATTCTCTTTGTGGATTATCTTGCTGAAACATTGATACTGCACATCATTAATGATCCTTGAATGTGCATAGAGTTTATATTGATCAGTGTTCGAGGCTGTTGCGTGTTGCATCTGTACTGATAGCAAGCCTATACATAGGCATAACTGTGGCAATAGCCGAATACGCCTAAGCGAGCAATCCGCCTCAGCGGCTCGCTTTAAGCGAATCCAGCGTACTCCCGATGTCAAATACATTGCAAGAATGTGGATAAGTTGAACGGGGCTTTGGCGTGTTGTCCACAGGTTATCCACAGGCTTCACAATCTTTTGAATGACGTCTAACCGTGACTTTGAGTATCTCGATCGCCACATTTGGAGTTCCATCGATGGCAAATACCCTGCCGCAATCACACGTAAATTTGATTTCGGTTTTCATTGATGCCCCCATCCCGTACCCTTGAAATGGATTGGCGTCGATGTCCATATGCGATACATAGTGACTAGGCAATATAGGCAACCAGGTGGCGTGATGTCAGCATCGAAATCAGCTTTGATTGGACTGATATTGCTGCACACTGGGCATTTGAATTCATAGACTGGCATCTTGCACCTGGAATGATTGGATGCCTAATACGCCGCAAGATAGACATTCAACGCAGTGAACGTATGGCGGCAGATTATCTGCAACCTTCACGATTTTGTGATCTGTTGATTTCTTTTCAACCCTGCAATCAAGCCTGATAATTTCGAGCATAGATACTCCTATTCAAATTCTCGATTGGGTTTAAGTCTGACGGATTGATCCAATATGAACCATCACTGCGCTGCCTGGATGGACGCCGTGCCATACCAATAACGATCCACCCCACAATGTAGTAATTGGGTGAATTGCCCGTGACCAGCACTGCAATGTCATCGGCTCGATCACGATCACGCAAGATCAGACATCCAGCCTTCCAGGGTGTGTGCTTGACTTCAAGATTCCACCCCACATCGGCTTGATTCTTGAATGTATTGACTGTCGGCTTCCATTCATCAATTTGAAAGTATTTGGCGACTGCATTTTCAGCACCGATTGATTCAGCCATTCGTGCAATGTCTTGAAATAGATTCAATTTCTGCACTGAATAATCCGTCAATCCCTCAGCACCGACGGCTCGATCAAATGCTGCTTTGGCGCACATCATTTCCTCATCGTGATTCAGTTTGATAGGAATCATTTACATTCCTGACATAACCAAATCATCGTCAATCCCTGTGATCCGTCATATCGACCAAATTCCAGTGGCTTCCATCTTTCGCATTTGTCACACCAATCGATTGAAATTGGATTCTGCTCTTTGATTACCGTGCCATCGATCTTGAATGTGGTCTGTTCGCCAGTGCTGAGTTTTGTCATTTTCATTTCACCCACGATCACACCTGTGGCTTCCACTGCATATCAGCTGCTCTGACGTACCAAAGCGGTGCGCACTGAGTAGCCTTTGATTTTTCGGTGCAGGAATAATTTGCCCATTCCTTGCCAGTCTTTGATGAGACGCCTTCACGCCATACACGATGCCCGTGGACGCACGTTGGGGCTTCGGCGACCAGTTCCCCACCTAATTGGGTTTTGATCTCGTTGATGGCGCTGGATGCTGTGGTGAATCCATCCTCGCCAAATGGACGTGACCAGGGATCATCATCGATGAAAACCTTTGGCATAACCTCGACCTGTTCCATCGATTCCCGTGATGGTTTTGTCTCTGTACCTAATACCACGCTGGCACACCTGCCAATGGCACTGCTGACTGTATCCTCGACGTACCATCGTTTCATTTGGACGTTATAGGCAGTAACCATCCCGTGTGCATAATCGATGGCTGCTGGCTTCTCATCCTCAAATCGACGATAGATGCGGCACTCGATCAGGATGTATCCCTTTTCAGGATTCCAATCGATGATCGATGTTTCGATGCGGTTTGTTGGGTATGTAGCGTGTAAGCGAATGACTTTCTGATTGACCGTTTCGTATCCGTCCAGGAATGACATTATTTGATCCCCTTACGTCCAGCGATCTTTCCACGGATAAAGCCTTCAACCTGACCTGATTTGAACCCGATTGTGTATCCAGCGGTAAAGCCGATCAAGATGCCAAATAGCATCCACATCGCCGTTTCATTAAATGTGTACATTTCTTACTCCCGATAGGGAGATTTGTCGGAGTCTCCCTACGCATAAGGTGACGCATAGGGCTGACATTTGCAAGGATTCCGCGTGGGATTCGGCGTGTCTAAGGCTTCGGATGATCCTTTAGATGCTCGATCAGCAGGGTACGGATTTCCCTTACATCGCCACGGATGCCATCGGCAAATCCATTGCTGACGGGTCGGGAATTCTTTTCAGCCTTAGCCGCAAATAGTGCAGCGATAGCCGAAATGGTGGCAGCGGCGATCAATCCGATCGCTGTGATTGCTTCGGTCATTTAGCATTGACGCCAAAATCAGAATCCTTTGGATTCAAATATCGCAAAACTACGGGTACGACCGCTGATGCGCCAGCCATCAAAATTGCCTTTGGATCGGTAACTCCAGCCATAAACACGGCAAGTCCAGCGGCTATGAATGAACGCAACCAAGATGCGCCAAGTGCTTTCCATTGATTCATTTTGATTGTCCTAACTTCTCGATCAACGCAGCGGCTTTCGCTGGCGTCAAAGCAATTTCAAAGTGCATTTCATCCTTGCGGTTTCTGTAATCGCCGCCCCAAATTAAACCGTATTTCTTAGCCAGCGCACGGATCATCGGCACTTTTTCGATTGGGAATGTTCCCACCTTGCCCAATGGATGCTGAGTCGCATTGAGATCGATGGCTGTACCGCTGGAATGATTGCTCAGATTGTCGGTTGATCCGCGAACCTGGCGAAAGCAGTAGCCCCAATCGTCCAAAGTTCCTTCATCGATCGGTTCAATCAGTGTGTGGAATTCAGCTGCGAAACCGATTAACAATGGTGCAACCGCTTTGGCACACGCCAATTTCACGTTTGTGCCTGGAATGGAAAATGACTCGATGCCGATTTCTGCTCGTACTTTTGATGCCGTCCAGCCGTTAGCCGATTTAATCATTGCAGTAAAATTGCGGCTTCCTCTGCTGTTATGCCCAATCGTTCAAGCAGTGCAGATTTAGATTCTTTTTTGGCTGCTTCAATATCGGCAGTGGTCGTATTGATAATTCCTTTTTTCATTTCGGTCAAATCCTTTGCTGAAATCTCGATTTCAACGTTTGAATCTGTCAATGCGTCATATTCGTTGATGATTGCCATTTTTACCCCTTATGAATTTGCTATACCATAGACACGGATTGTGCCTGTAAATGTTCCACTTGCTGGAAAGATTGTGATTCCATCGTATGCAGCGGATGTACCGTGAACTCCGCCTGTAAATGATTGATAAACCGTACCACTGTAATCATATCCGTGTGAACCCGATTGAAATGTTGTTGTAGTAGTTCTTTGAGGATTAAACAAGTTAAATGAAAATCCATATGGTTTTCCCGTTGTATTTAAATCAGCAATTTTCCAAGCCGCCCCGCTTGAAACACTAATATTCCCAAAAGCGGTAGTACCAGCAGATAAATCATTGTAAAGAATGTTGGAGTAATAAAGAGTTGATGCGTCTGTTCCGCTGACTCTTAATTTGAAACAAATATTTGTTCCAGTAGACACCGAATCAATGTTTGAAACGATCATATAATTTGTATAAGTAGATGTAAAAACGTTATTAAGTGACTGACTCGATGATCCTGTGAAAGTTGCGCCACCCACATAAGTCAGTGCGCCAGCGCCACCACTCCCCCATTCAGGTGCTGTTGCACCTGCATTGACTTTTAGCACCTGACCAGCAGTGCCAATACCTAAGCGAGTTACTGCACTCGATCCAGTTGCATAAATGACGTCTCCAGCCGTAGTGACCGTTGATTTTGGAATGGCTGCATTTGCTGTTGTTTGCGCTGTTCCTGCTGCGGTGTTCGCCGTATTTGCTAAATCGTAAGCCGATTTTGTGGCTGTTGGCGTAGATGCCAGCACTGATGATGTAGTTGATGTTGAATCTGAAAGTTGCACCGCACCTGATTGGCTGGTCGATGCCGATTGGATTCCGACTGTGATAGCACCTGATGTGCCGCCGCCTGTCAGTGGTGATGTGGCTGTGACTGCTGTGATGTCACCAATATCATTCGTGATCCAGGTGAAATCCATATCGGCATTTGTAGCCTTTGAAAGAATCTGACCAGTAGTACCGCCTAGCAGATCAGCCATCGATGTTGCGACGGCTTGCCCAAAGACTTCAAAGTCAGCAGGTAAATCCGTGACCAAATCTGTGTTTGTCGGCATTTGCCAGTTGAATGGGGTGGTTGGATTGCTCATATTTTCTCCTTATGCTACGACTAGCGCATTTTCCCACGTGAGTGTGTTTGTGATGGTGTTCCAGGCTTCCGACACGCTGACTTCTTGCCATTTCAGCGCCTGGATTGAGTAAGCCAGTGGCGACAATAATGCCGTCACTGAAAGCGTGTTGTACCCTGCCTGAAATTGCCAGCCTTCAACGAATCCAAGATATTGACCAGCCGTCATATTTGCTGGCAAATCTGCAATACGCAATGGCAAGCCCATAAATATGTTGATCAATGAATCTCGATCTGCATCGTCTAATTCAGGATTGGTCAATTCATAGGTTATTGACTGCATCATCGCCTGTGGAAATGCTCGCAGGGTTAGGTAAAACGCAGCCTGGCTAACTGCATCCGCGTGATCGTGCAGTGTAGTAGTGATGATTTGACCTAAGCGACCAAATACTGCCACTGATGCCAAATCCTCATCCGATGTTTCATTGTTTGAATTTGCACCGTATTTTATAGTTATATCATTTCGTACGTCACCTGATCGGGTTTGAATTTTGATGCCTTGCGCAAGTGCCTGAGCAGCTGAAACGTCCACATACCCATTTGTTGCAAGATATTGCGTTCGATGTGTGGAATCGGCATACGAAATTCGACCGTACGCATCCTCATAAATATAACCAAGCCCTGATGTGGCAAGTGCTGAAACCAATGAATACACATCGATTGGATTGGCTGATCTAGCCGATAAATCATAATTGCCAGGTGTGTCAATTTCACCCAATCCGACATTTTGAGCATTTGCCCACGTTTCTGTCGCTGGAGTGTAATTGCCCCAAGTCAAAGCCGCTGGGACTTCCGACCAGTTATTAATCAGCAAATCCGTCAATACTTCAAGAATCTGAGTTCCATCATTGTGACGTGCCAAATTTGTCAGCCAATTTGCTTTTGGTAATCGTGAAAGCGCACCCAAAGCCACAATCGATATGACCTGATTGATCGCTATTGATCCACCTGTTGTCACCTCGATGGAAACGTCTGTGACTGATCCACCCCAAATTGGCACGAATGTACCTGTTGAATCCTGGATTGATACACCGACTGAATCATTGATATTGATTGTGACCTGAGATTGCGTCACGTTATAGATTTGGAGATTGCAGTACCCTGCCTGAGCCTGTTCATAAATATTGGATCGACCACTGGTCGCCGTTAAATTTGCCAGCACATAATTTTCATAGGAAACGCCATTGATGGTCAGTTGCCAAATCGGATTCCAAAGCGTCATCAGAATACCAATGCGGCTGCGCCGTTTGTGCCTCGATAATATGAATTGTTCAAAACGTTGATGATGCTTCGGGCTGTACCTTCGGGATCGATTGCGCCAGTGACGTTCAAATTGATGACGGTGTTTCCACCCAATGCGTTATTCGGAATGATTGATCCATTGCCCGATGGTGTAAATAATTCTGGACCGCGTTCACCGACCAGGTATGACGTGCCACCCATAACTGGACCGCCAGCGGCACGACCGCCACCAAAAACGTTATCGATAGCACCGCCAATCGCCTGGGTGACTGGATTGTTTTTGATGAAATTGACCATTGCTTTGATAGCGTTAAAAGCAGTATTGACGACCTGAACCAAATTGGCAAATAGATCGATGACGATTCCAATGGCTGTTCCCAACACATTGAACGCCGATCCCAATATTTTGCCCACGACTGGCGCATATACATCACGAATGAACGTTGCAACGGTCTTAAACAATTCCAGCAGTGGTGCTAATTTGTCTTTGTTTTCGACAATCTTTGCAGTGACCTTTTCAAATGCTGATCGTAATCCGTTGATGATCGGCGTCAAAAACGTTTCAATCGCTGGAATAACGAATTCAGTGATGAAAGCCCAAATTGCTTGAAATGTAGGGATGACGAAATCTCGAATGTATCCTGTCAAAGCCTCGAACACTGGCGTCAGTTTTGGACCGATTTGCTCGGCTAACGCCTGGATGGTTGGAATTACCTTATCGACGAAATTGCTGACCAATGGGGTCAATGCATCGAGTACGAATGATCCGACTGTTTCCTTGCCTTCATTGAAAGCGACTTTAAGCCGATCCATTTTGCCAGCAAATGTGTCAGCCTTTTCAGCTGCTTGACCGCCAAATGTTTCAGCCAGTTTTGCGGTGATTTCTTCCATCGACATTGTTTTCAATTCGGCTGCCGATAATCCGATGCCTAATTTCGCCAGGGATGCGGCATTGCCTTCCTGCGCTTTCGCCATTGCATTTGTGACGGCTTCCAGCGATTTTCCGCTACCTGCTGCGACATCGATGGCAAGTGATTGCAATTTCAAAGCAGCATCGGAATCACCCGTGGCTCTGACTAGTCTTTCAAAACTGGGACGCAATTCGTCATCGGTCAAGCCAGTGAGCAGTGATGTTTTAAGGATTTGGGATTCAACCGCTGCAATTTGTGCATTTGTAGCGCCAGTGACATTGACCAAAGTGCCAGCCAATTTCGCCTGGGCTGCTTCATCCTCAATGGCAGATTTCACGCCATCGATGAGCAATTTGCCAGCGTAAGCGGCGGCGGCTACTCCAGCGGCGGCAAATGCAGCGCCAGCAACCTTGCCAAATTTTCCGACTTTATCGCCAAATGTGGAAACTTCCTGTGAACCTTGATCTAGGTTCTTTTTTAGATTGTCAATATCGCCAAGAATCGCAAGTTTAAGGGTTCTTGAACCAGTGCCAGCCATCACCACTCCTTCGCAATTCTACTGAAAGCATTTTCCCATTCGTTTATGATATATGGCTGTTCGGCTCGCAGTGTTGGGTAAATAAACCATCCACGCGATCCGCGACCTTCTCGACCCGACCACACTGGAAATTGCTTGAATCTGTTTGATCCAAATTCTGATCCACCCCAAAGATCACGGGTAGTTGCACCACCTGAAAACTTTTGCGATACGTAACCGAATGAAATTTCACCAAGTTTGCTGGATTTGCTGACCTTTGATCCATCGGCAATTCGACTGGCGACGTCGCTTGATTGCAACGATCCAGCCGCCGATTTAATCTTGCCCTGAAGATATTCAGCCAAAGCATTTGATACACCTTTGGCTTCCTGGATCGCTTGATCGTCCATACCTTTGAAAGCACCGATGATCTTGCGTAAATCTGCTTTGTCATAAGCAATCGCATCCTCAGCCATTTCGTTTCTCCAATATTTCCATTGCGGTCAAAATATCCTCAGCAGATGTCCATTCAGACATTGGGATTTGCGTGGCAATCGCTAGTTCAATGACTAGTCGGCTGAGACTGCCTCGCTGATGGCTTTTGGGTCTTGATCTCCAAAGGTTACATCCGAAACTGTTTCAACCCATACGTCATACGGCTTGACTGGCTTTCCAGCTGATTCACGTTTCATTGCGTTATATGCAAGGAATAGCAAATCGCTAATGCCCATTTCATTTGCCTGTTGAATTGTTTTGCCTGTCTTAATTTCCCATTTCATCCATTCAGGTGGTGCAGCCACGTAGGTGGCTACATCACCTGACTGATATTCGATTGTGATTGCTGTTTTCATACTCCCGATCTCCCTTGATTAATCTAGTACTGGCGTGGTCACGCAAGTGAATGAAAGTGATGCAGTCAAAGCGTCAGGTGCAGTTCCACCCAATGCTGGGAATATTGGCTGCACATCGAAAGCGTAAGCCACTCCGCCCACGGTGAATAAAACTGCCAATGGTGTATTTGGTGATGCTGATGCGGCGTTCCAAAGTGCTTCACATAATGAAGTTCCAGCGCCAAAATCTTGCAGCATTTCTACTGCGAAAGTACCCTGCGAATCCGTAGTGTAATACGCTTTTCCGTCAAGTGTTTGATATGTATTGATTGTTGAATCAATGGTAAGTGTTGCGGATGTAGCCTGGGCATCAAAGTTATCACCATCGATGGTGAATGTGATGTCTCTACCCGTGATGATAGTTGTTGCCATTTTGTCTCCTTAGTTGTTTTCCTGTGTGAAATAAGTCGAAACACTGAGATCAGCGACAAGCAGATTTGATGCCCCGACTGAAACTATTGACGGTCTTTGAACGTCACCGACGACGTACCCTGAGGGCATAGCCCCCAAAATGCTGATGATTAGGGCTTCGAGTTGATCCAAAGCGCCTGAGTTGCTGTTATTTGCCACGGCTGCCGTGACCACGAAATTGACCTTGACCTTTGTGACCGCACCGTTGATCAGTACGCTTTCAAGCCAGGGTGAATCGGGAATGATTACGCAAGCAGGTGGGATCACTGCTTCGGGTGCTACGGGATACACGGATGCAGCGACGCCAGCAAGTGCAGTCGCTAAATCATTTCGTACATCGAGCAGTGTGGTCATTGGCATATTGAATCCACATCGTAAAATGCTGAAATCAATCCAATGACACGATTCTGCAATGATCGACCCATTCGATATGGAGTCGGTGCAAAATCAACGCCTTCAATCTGTCCACCTGGCGCTGTGATGCTTTGAAAAATCTCTACTGAAACGATCAGAATTGCTTTGTTGATTGCTGGCACATTTGCATAAATTTCAGCAGCTGAGCCGCCATCAAGTGTGATCGTTCCCGCTGGAATGACGGGTGTCAAAATTCGATCGGCTTCATTTACGGTTGCAGTGACCTGAAAGGGTCTGACGGAATGATCACTAACTGTATATGGTCCATCGAGTCCGTTACCTATTCCAGCGAGTACGACCTGTTGCCCCTGGACGAAATAATTTGGACGCAATGTGTCGATGTATAAAACGTCATCGGCGATGCGTGTTGAAACTACTGCGCTCTGATATTGCGTAAGCATCGGCAAGATTGTGATCTCAGCCGAATCAATAATTGAATCAAGATATTCGTCAGAAAAAAGGGATTCGGAAACACCAAGCACCTGACGCAATTCATCTGCGGTGACAATGTTTGGCATTTCCGATCCTCTCGTCTGCTCGGCTAGTTCGGGAGTGACCTAGCCGATGATTAGTTTTTATTAGTCAGAAAAACGGTATGCGCCGTAGCCAATTTTCGTGGCTGTTGAACCATAACCGTACATAAGAATTCCGATTGAACCATCTGAAATGATGTTCGTGCGGAGTTCTAGACGTGGGGATTCGTACCAAGTGTATGAATCGCGGTTGATGACGTACATTGAATTGTCACCTGTACCTGATAGCGCAGTATCAACCCAAAGATCAAGTCCATTGACTGATCCACGGAGTGAACGTGGCTGAGCATTTCCTGCCGCATTTTGAGGTTGCAGCGCATTGTAAATTGGTCTGCCATCGACGTTGAATGACATTATGCGACCCCACATTGCAGGTGAGACCACGATGGCATCAGCAAATTTATGTGTTTGCTCATAAACGTAAACTGACGCAGTTGAAACCCACGCAAGCAATTCCTCAGCTGTGATGTCTGATCCATATCCTGTTGATGCTGTTGCTGAATTTGCAATGATTTGCGCTGAGTTATACTCATTGGTTGCACGTGCATATTGCGCAGTGAGATTTGAAATCAATTCGGTGAAAAATAGTGGATCGCTGCGATCTGCTAATTCCACGGACATAACCTGGCTGCCCTTGAACGATTTGACATCCACGTTGATGAATTCAGATTCCATCACTGTTGGAGTTACTGGATCAAGTTCGTCGATCTGACTTACATTTGGCAGTACTGTAATTTTTGGGATTTGAAAAACGAGTCCTGCGCCTGGGAGTGTTCCCGTTGAAATCGAATCGATTGAGGCTCTTACATTGTCAGCAAGTCCATTTACTACTTCACGCAGTTGGCGTGTAGGGATCAGTCCTGGATTGTCTGTCGATGCTGTTGCCGCTGCAATGTAAGCACGTGATGTTTCTGATCCACGGGCTGCTGCAACCTGATGCATCAAAAATGTTTCAGGTGATACGACTGGGTTGCGTGTTGCGATGAAATTAACTGGCTTTGGTGCTGCTGCTTTTACTTCTGCTGCCGCTTCTACCGTCTCGGCGGTAGTTGGCTCTGTGACGGTGTTTTCCACGGCGTCTCCTTCTGTTGATGGTGTGGGTGTTGCTTCCGCTTCATCGGATGATGGCTCGGAATTTTCTGGTTCGGTAGTCGCTGCGACATTTGATACACGTGCTGAATCAAATGCAGGATTATGCGTCAAAGCGACACCGACCAAATCTGCTTTACTGACGACCATTGTGCCGTCCTCGTTATATCCGAAATCGATTGCGTTTGCTTCAACGCTGAATCCATCACGGAGTCCGTCCATTGCTTCCTGGATCGCATCTGATCCAGCAGTGGTTTTTGAAATCTTGAATGTTGCATTGATTGATTTTCCATCAGGTGCAAATTCCATCGATAGTGTTTTGCCGATTGGACGTGCTGAATCGTGTTCAAGATTCAATTTCACATTTGCTGGATTGATTGATCCTGCTTTGAATAACACTTTACCTGTTGATGCTTTGGCGGCGGTATCAAATGCAACGATTTGTCCAGTGATGGTTCGTGCTTCGGAATCAGCCGCGGTGATTGTGAACGGTGTATTTACCTTCATTTGATTAGTTCCTCTGATTGTCGGATTTCATCGATTGTGATTGCTGGATTGCCCTCAGCATCCACGATCGAATTCAGGATTTTGTAAATATTTGCACGTTCAAGATCGCTGCCACGTAGGTAATCTGATAAATCGTATTTAACCTGTTGCGTTGATGGAATGAAATCAGGCATTGAAAGTCTTTCGGTGATGCTGGTCATCAGCGGAATAAGTGAGAAATCCAGCAGCGTTTGGCGCTGTGTGCTTGCATTGCTGTAAGTCATCGATGATCCAGTTTCAGCATCGACGTAATATGCAGGGATTCCGCAAGCACGTGCAATTTCAGTGGCGATGTACGATCTCGCAGCTGCTAACTGTAATTTTTCAGGATCAAATCCGACTGTCTCCAAAGTTACGTCAGCATTTAGAAACGCAGTGCCACGATTGCGTCGGGCTGTTGCCCACGAATCAAGCAATTTGGCGATTCTGTCAGCAGGTAAAGCCGTGCCGTTGGATTTCAACACCATTGATGGAATTGGCTCACGTGCGTACATCGCAGCGGCACGTTCAAGTTCCGCACCCGTGCGGATTGTTCGACCTGCTCGATTAAGCACGCCTTCATCGTTTCCGTTAAATACGACCAATGATCCAATACCTGAATTCGGTACTGGCGTGCCATCGACCATATAATATTCAATTTCAGTGGCAAGCGAATTCGTTTGAATGGTCACGCGTGATGGTGAAACGCGTTGCACGCTGCGCACCCGATTCGTATCGGCAAAAAATTCTGTGATCTGCCAATACCCATAGCCATATAGCAGAATGTCCTCTAGCGTCCACACATAAGTCGCTGATCCTGGCACACGTGGATCAGGTGTACGGATAACGCGTGGCAGCGCATCCTCGATTTCCATTCCCGTGGATCGATCAATGACTTCAAGTCCGATCGATGCGATCGATGAGCAGATTATGTTTCTTGCCCTGGCTGCCGTTGGAATTGACATAAATTCCTCACGGGTTGCAGTGTTAGCACCACCGAAAAATGGCGTCAATGAATCCAATGATGTGACTGGACCAAGTTGGGCAGATACGTCAGGTGATTGCGGCGTTGCCACCGTTTGAATCTGACGCGTTGCAAAT
>Ga0209400_1003007_pt1 | contig 12468 bp, 26 predicted proteins | sample M_130807_EF_Meta_FD_187313 | JGI IMG/M metagenome (GOLD analysis project Ga0209400, IMG submission 187313) | Freshwater microbial communities from Lake Montjoie, Canada to study carbon cycling - M_130807_EF_MetaG (SPAdes) (version 2) | ecosystem: Environmental > Aquatic > Freshwater > Lake... | reverse complement strand
TTTGTTAGATGTTACTGCTAAAGATATCCAAAGACGTTATAATTGTGAAATTGAAGATGCAGAAGAAGCAATGGACTATGTTAATAAATTCATTAAAGATGTTGATAAAGAATATGAAAGTATAAAATGAAAATAGCAATTTGTTCCGATATTCACCTAGAGTTTGGTGATATTAATTTGCAGAATACAGAAAATGCCGATGTATTGATACTCGGTGGTGATATCTGTGTGGCTGCTGATATTGGCAAACCTGACCCAAATAATATTATGGAAGGCGCAAGAAGTAATCGCATTACCGATTTCTTCAAGCGTTGTTCTTTCCAGTTTCCGCATGTGATTTATATTATGGGTAACCATGAACACTATCATGGTGATTTTGCCACAAGCGGAAACAAACTCAAATCAATGTTAGAATCTAATATGTTGAGTAATGTTTATTTGCTCGACAAAGAATCTAAAAAGATTGATGATGTAACATTCGTTGGTGGTACATTGTGGACTGATATGAACAAAGAAGATCCATTGACACTTTTTCATGTTAGACAAAAAATGAATGATTTTCGATGTGTGGAAAATGGCGACCGCCTGGTTACTCGCACCGTTCCAATCTATGAATTAAATCCTGATTACACACCTGATGGTAAGAATGGTGGTAAGTATTTACAGAATGAAGCCGGTTTTCATATCAGAATTGGTGAAAAGAAAAAACAAGGACCTTCCACATTTTGTCCTGAAGATGCGGTTGTTGACCATCGAAAAATGCTTGATTACATTCAGACTGTAATTGAAGGTAAGTTTGACCAAAAGTTTGTTGTTGTGGGACACCATGCACCAAGCAAATTGTCTACTCACCCTAGATACAAACATGATGAGTTAATGAATGGTGCATACAGTTCTTCAATAGATGAATATATCTTAGAGCATCCACAAATCAAATTGTGGACTCACGGGCATACGCACGAAGACTTTGATTATATGTTAGGCTCTACTAGAATTGTTTGTAACCCACGTGGTTATATTAACTATGAGGGTAGAGCCGATTCTTTTCAACTTAAATATGTGGAAGTTTAAAAATGGAATACGATTACGCCAGATATGAAAAAATTCTTATTGATATGCTTGAGGGCAGTCACCGAGACCCTGATGATTTAGAAATTGGCAGAGATATCTCTGATTTGCCTGAAGTAAAAATTACCTTTGAAGGTTATGGTGACCTAGATGAAGAAAATATGGATGGAGAATATAAGTACATTGAAGGTGGTAACACCAATATGGAATCATATGCCATCTTTCTTCATAAAGATGCATTGGCAGAAGATTTTATTTTCCCTGAGCATGATGTGTACGCATTTACATTTGGCCGAGTGATTGGTCACAGACCAAAAGAAGAAGTTTGTATTTGGGCTTGGTATGATGTTGAAAATAATTCATGGGATATTTCACCACTTGAAGATAGACTAAGTGAAGATAATACCATGAATGAAAATGATGTTATGAAGATACTTGAAGGTCTTTATGACTTGTATATCAAACCATGGGAAGGCAAGTTTGCCAACGACCCAAATACGGGACTACCTATTTGGCCATTCCAAAAATGATTGCCTCACTAGAGGTGATAACTGTTATATAATGACTCTATTATGATAATTTTCGACTACAATCAAGTTGCCATCTCTAATCTGATGGAACAAATCGGTTCTTCAAAGGTATCGGTTGATGAAACATTGGTTCGCCATATGATTCTGAATACCATTCGTACCTATGTGAAGAAATACAAAGACTCTCACGGACCTGAGGTTATTATTGCTTGCGATAATCGACACTACTGGCGCCGTGAGATATTCCAACATTATAAAGCAGGTCGTAAAAAGGCTCGTGATTCTTCTGGCCACGATTGGCCTTCTATCTTTGATTGTTTAGGTAAAATCAAACAAGAATTAAAAGACAGTTCGCCATATAAAGTAATTGATGTTGATACATGTGAAGCAGATGATATAATTGCAGTTTTGGCAATGAAGTTTTCTTCTACACAAAAAGTGATGATTCTTTCCTCTGATAAAGACTTTGCACAATTGCAAAAGTTTCCTAATGTTGAACAGTATTCACCTATTCTTAAAAAGAACATCAAAGAACCTTTACCTGCAGCTCAATTGAAGCAGTTGATTATTCGTGGTGATAAGAGTGACGGCATTCCAAACATTCTAAGTAAAGATGACACCTTTGTTGAAGGCACAAGACAGAAACCTATTACAGAGGCAAAGATTATCAATTGGATGAATCAGGCACCAGAAGAATTTTGTACTGATGAAATGTTGCGTAATTTCAAACGTAACGAAATGTTGATTGATTTGACCAAGATTCCCGAAAATCTTAAAACTGCTATACTAGATACCTATGAGGCCGCAAAAGGTAGAACTAGACAAGAGTTTATGAATTACATGATTGCGAACCGCCTTAAAAACTTAATTGAAGTGATTGATGAATTTTAAAAATGGAAGCTAAACTATACTCCGAAATTTTGGCAGATTTTGATACTGCACCGACCCGTGCTGATAAAATTGCCGTTCTACAAAAACATGACCATCCAAGATTCAGGTCTTTCTTGGCAATGGTTTATAATCCCGATATTAAATTTGCTGTGGAGATTCCCACATATCGACCTGCAATTGAACCTGCTGGTTTGAATTATACATATTTGGATATTGAAGTGCCAAGATTGTATCGGTTCATAACCAATCATCCAAAACTTGAAGGTGCAGTCCTTGATGAGAAAAGAAAAAAATCATTATTGACTACAACATTGGAATCTTTACACAAAGATGAAGCTGAACTTCTAGTTAAAGCAATTACCAAAAAAGACCTTGATGTGAAATATCTCACACCAAGAATTATTAAAGAAGCATATCCTGATATTAATATACCATGAAAGTTGCCGTTGTTACTCCAACGATTGCATCAGAGCATTTAAAAAAATGTATTGATTCGGTTGATAAACAAACATACGAAGATATCGTACACTATATTTTCATTGATGGTTGTCAGTATGAACCAAAGGCAAGAGAAATTCTTGTTGGTTCATCTAAGACCAGAATGATTGAATTGGAAGAGAATGTTGGTAAAGGTTGGTATGGTCACCGTGTTTATGCCGCCTGTTCATTCTTAGTCAATGCGGATGTTATCTGTTATTTGGATGAAGATAATTTTCTTGAACCAAATCATATCGAAACAGTTGTTAAAAAACTGCAAGAAGGTAACGATTGGGTTTATTCTTTAAGGAACATACATGATAAAGATGGAAAATTTCTATGTGAAGACAATTGTGAAAGTTTGGGAAAATGGCCTGTGTACTTTAATTCTGAAGTATTTCACATTGACACTTCATGTTTTGCCATACGCCGTGATATTGCTGTTCACATTGGTCACTCTTGGTATGGCCAATGGGGCGCCGATAGACAATTCTTTGGTGCATTGAAAAAGTATTTTCCAAAATACGATTGTACAAATCAATATACAACAAACTACAGACTTGATGGAAATGAAAATTCAGTAAACGAAGAATTCTTTAATAAAGGTAATAAAATCAATACTGAAAAATATCAAGGAAACTTTCCTTGGAAAACAGGTCAACAATTCATCAAAGTTGGACCTGGAATCTCAATACTAACTTAATATGAAAACTGCACTTATTACAGGCGCTGCGGGTTATCTCGGTTCGCATTTAGCCAAATCACTAAAAAAATCTGGATGGAAAGTTGTCGGGTTAGGACATAAACGACACACCATGAATCAATATCTTGATATCATGCATTATGCGGATGTTCGTAATATGGATGATGTTGATGATTTATTTTCTCGCATACAATTTGATACCGTATTTCACCTTGCAGCTCGTATTGAGGCAGGTGTTTCTGTTAAAGAACCAACAGAGTTTTATTCTGTAAATACGGGTGGTACTTGTAATGTCATCAATACAATGGTTCGACATGGTGTAAAGAACCTTGTATTTTCATCAACTGCTGCTGTTTATAAGGCATCAAACAACCCATTAAAAGAAGGTGATGAAAAATTTGATAATTCACCTTACGGCAATTCTAAACTCTGTGCTGAGACTGCAATTAAAGCATCAGGTTTGAATTATGTTATCTACAGATATTTTAATTTAACAGGTGCAGACCCCGAAGGTGAATTCGGTGAAGCACATGAACCTGAAACACATTTGATTCCTCGGCTTATTCAGAATCTAAATAACTTCCAAATTAATGGTACAGATTACAACACACCTGATGGTACTTGTGTTAGAGATTATGTTCATGTAACAGATATTGCCGATGCACACAATGCTGCAGCACAATATTTGTTGAATGATGGAAAATCAATTACAATGAATCTTGGTACAGGTCAAGGCCTTTCCATATTACAAATTATTTCCAAACTAGAAGAAATCACAGGCAAAAAAGTTAATTATACCGTGAATCCAAGACGAGCAGGTGATGCTGATTCTTTAATTGCCGATGTTACTCTTGCCGAACAAGTATTGAATTTCCGACCTAAGCATGATATAATGTCTATCCTAAAAACAGCTTACGATTGGCATAATAGAAATGACGAATAAAAAAGATTTTGATTTAGATGTAAGTGCGATAGAAAAAATTGGTCTTGGTTTACTTAATAATCATGTACATTTTTTGACTGGTGAAATAAACGAAGAAAACATAGAAGAAGCCATCAAGTGGATTATTTACGAAAACATAATTTGTGGTCCTACTCCAAGAACATTGACTTTGTATATTAATTCAATAGGTGGTTCATTAAATGATTCATTAGGACTAATTGATGTAATGAGAGCATCAAAATGCCCTATTGCAACCAGAGGTATTGGTTCTATTTGTTCGGCTGCATTTATGATTTTCTCCTCTGGTTACAAAGGTAAAAGATACATTGCAAAAAATACCAGTATCATGTGCCATCAATATACTGGTGGTATTGAAGGTAAGCACCACGATATTAAATCACACTACAAAGAATTAGAACTTACAAATACAAGAATGATTAATGTTCTAAAAGAGAATACAGAATTGGATACAAGAACAATCAAATCAAAACTACTGAACGCAACCGATGTTTGGTTGACGGCAGATGAATTGGTTGAGCTTGGAATTGCTGACGATTATATTTGAAAGAAGTGGAGGTTAATTTTCAGAAATGATTGCTGGTAAGAAGTTAAAGCGACCTTTGAAAAAGAGGTTCAAAGAAGATGATGATTTTGATGTGCCTAAGAGTAAGACAAAGCACCATGATAGAACTACATGGCGACTACTAAGAAGTGAGCAGAAAGAAAAGTATGGAAAATAGTTACAAAAAATTGTTGAAACAACAAATCAAAGAATTGGAAATTCACATTGAGCAATCAACCGAAAAAAAGGAAGATTTGCAAAGAGAATTAACCAAATTGAAAATTGCTGAATTCGAAGAAGATATGAGAGAAGAATCCTCGCAACAATTATTAAAAGGATAAGTGTTGTAAATAAACAACATGCTGGTTGACAGGCAGGCCTACCTGTGTTACACTACCAGTATGTTAGAAATTCTCAAAGAAACCACAATCTGGTCTGATGGCTCAAATGCTAACCATACCTACTTGCTTGACGGCACTAAAATTATCGCTTATGCAAAATCTAGCGATAATACCGTTCAAGTATTAAAAACACAAATCAAAATTGATAAAAGGTACCGCACCTTTGTGAAGACCAAGCATTTTGGTCTTGAAAAAATTATCAAAAACTCCCCCGAAAAAAGTAATACTAGAGTATTCAAAGTCAAAAGCAAAACAAAAGAATATTTTGTAGAACTTTCTGATTACAACTATACCTGTACTTGTACTGGTTTCAGTTTCCGTGGTAAATGTAAACATATTACTGCTGTTGCTGAAAAACAACAAGCTGGCAAATAGTTGTTGACATTCTTGCCAATTCGTGTATAATGGACTTTGTTGAGTTGATAAGGAAACAAAAAAATGTCGATTGAAGAATATTTGTTAGATACTGGAAAATCACTGGAGACTGAAATGACTGAATTTGAAAAACAATGCTATGGCATGTCTGAAGCTAACATTCGTGAGCAATACATGAACAGCATTACTGCCAAATTTTCTGGCCTTGAAATGGTTGTGATGGGTATTCTGTCCGACAGCCAAGAATTCTTGGTGATGGATCGCCGATATACTTTCGAAGTTACCGACAGGTCTGAAGCCGTGCGCCAGCAATTGAACATTGCTAAATTCATTTTGTCTGAAATGATGGACGCAAAACAAACCGCTTAATTGGAGATTTTATGAAGTTACACATCTACACCCAAGACCAAGAAAACTACGGTGCCCACGATTGGGACGGAGTTGGTGAGTGCCCTCAATATTGGAAATTCAAGGGTGGTCAGGACTTTTTTGTCCCGATGGGTAGCCGTATTAATTCTGAAACCGCTACCGCTATTGTAATGGCGGTTCGTGGTGATATAGAAGAAAACAGCGAATATTTCCGTTGCCAAATTATTGGTTGGGATATTGTCGCTGATGACTTTATGACCGAATTTGAAAAGTCACAATTGGAATATGAAGGTTCAATTCGCTTTCCCGCCAAGGTGTTAGAATTATGTTAATCTACACCTATCAAAAGTCCAAGAAAAAAAGCAAGACCAAAAAAGAACTTGCTGAGTATCAGGCTTGGCTTGATAATCTTAACAATCAAAAAACAAATTTTTCAAGAAAAAATATGGGTAAAGTAACTTTTAATCCTAACAATATTCCAAAATTGACTACACCAGTTGGTCGTGAAACTGTGCATTATCCTAGCAGAGTGACGCCTGGCGGTGATTGTACAAAACCAGTGCGTGGAAATGTTTATACAGGAACCAAAATGTTAGGTATTGGCACTTTGCATAAAAGTAATGCTGTTCCTATTTTCACCGATGAAGAAGCAAAGGATCAAGCAAATATGCGGAGATGATATGGGTAATTTAATTATTGGATTTGTGTTAGGTGTAATTATATCAACGGTTGGCTTTAGTAATTTTGCTAACTTTACTGATAGACAAATTGAAAGTATGAAAGTTTTAATCAAGGAGAATGTAAAATGAAATATGGTATTTTGGGATTAGCAGTAGTGATTTTTGTGTCTGGTTGTTCAACTACCAAGGTTGTTGAAACACCAAAACCTATCATGGTCGAAACACCAAAACCTGTGGTTGTCGAACCTCAAGTTGTTGAAAAACCTTCTGTGCCAAAAGTTGGTGGGTTCAAAGAAATTGAATACATGCAAAGGCAAGAAGTGATTCAGGCCGCTAAAGACTGCATAGATGCTCGTATGCGTCCAATCGTTCAAAATGTCCCACAGAAAACAGAATTTGGAACAGTAATGCTTCCAGTTTTAGTTAACTGTGAAATTTATAATATTCAAAAACGGTAATTTTAAATCATGTTACTTGATTTCATAAATTCAAATCAGTCTATATTAGAGACATTAATAATTGTTGGTTTAATTACCGCAGTTGTTGGTGTTGTTCTAGTCATGTTTTGGCAATATATTATTTTTGGTTTACTTGGTTTGTTTTGTGTTGTTGTTTTAGCAAATCACAAATCACCAGAAAAACCAAAAGAAGAAATTGTTCCGCTTCCTGGTGTTTATCAAAAATATGAACATCCAGATAGAAAGCATTTCATGGAAGATTGTTTGGATTTAACTGAATATTCAGAAAAGCATTGTTCCGATATATGGGAAAACAGAGAAAATGACGATGGAAAAACGTAATACTTTTGTTTCTGTTGTATTTTTGCAACAGATGCCAAATAGTGCTTGACATTTGCCATGGTTATGTTATACTCTATCCATAGATTGAAAAAGGCGAGAAAATTATGAAATTACTTAGTACGGGCAACCCCAAGATTTTAAAAGGTTTAAAACAAGGTTTTAATACTTACATTATGCACCTTGCACCCGCAAATTTATCAGGTTATGAAACCTGTCCTAAACGTACCGCTGGTTGCACAGCTGCTTGTTTGAATACTGCTGGCCGTGGTGGCATGTTTAAAAAAGGCGAAAATACTAATATGATCCAGAAAGCTCGTATTCGTAAAACCAAAATGTTTTTTGAAGACCGTATTACCTTTATGAATTTGCTAGTTAAAGATATTGAATTGGCAATTAAACAATCCACTAAAAAAGGTTTGGTTCCTGTTTTTCGTATGAACGGCACATCCGACCTTTCGTTTGAAAAATACGAAGTGCTTCGCAATGGTCAATCTTACACTAATATTTTTACCGCTTTTCCTGAAGTCCAATTTTATGATTACACCAAGGTTCTTGGTCGCAAAGTGAAAAATATTTCTAATTACCATTTAACATTCTCTGCTGCTGATGGTAATGATGCCGATGTTTATCGTGCTATTGCAGAAGGTTATAATGTTGCTACTGTGTTTGGTTTAAAGAAAACCGAACCTATGCCAGAAACCTATTCAGGTCGCACCGTGTTTAATGGTGATGATTCTGATTTACGTTTCTTGGATCCAAAAGGCGTTGTTGTTGGTTTGTATGCCAAAGGTAAAGCGAAAAAAGATACCTCTGGTTTTGTGAAATATCCTACTTTTTTAATGAAGGCTGCTTAATGGTCACATATCAAGGTCAACAGTATTTTGTGATTTCTACATATGGAAAGATAGTAGAGATTGCGCCTACCCGTCACGGTGCCGGGTCGTTCATGGTGCACCAAAATTTTTTGAAGGCTGCTTAATATGGGAACTCGTTGTTTAACTTATGTGTATGATGGTGAAACTCCAATCATTTGTATGTACCGCCAGTTTGATGGTTATCTTTCAGGTCACGGCCAAGAATTGGCCAACTTTTTGAATGAATTGTCAATTGGTAATGGCATTCCAGGTAAAACTGAAATGTTTAGTTTTGCAAATGGTATGGGTGATTTGGCTGCTCAAATGATTGTGTGGTTCAAGAAAACACCTGGCGGATTCTATATTCATCCAATTGAATTGGACCAAGATGCTTGGCAAGATTATGAATACCATGTTTATGAAAATAAAGTGGTTGTAAAGAATCCGGACGAAGTGATTTTTGAAGGTTCTTGGAATGAATTTTTGTTATTGACTACTGAAAAGGAAACTGTATGAGTACTACATTAAGAGATTATAGCTCACCTCCTTGGGAAACTTCCGTGTATAAGAAAATCCCAATGAGCAAATATACACCTGAGAAGATTCAGGTGATTCGTGAAATTGTTGGTAGACCTTTGAAGATTCGTTTTCGTGGTCCCCGAAATACCACAAAAGATATGGGTCGCAGCACCCATACAAGGCAATCAAGTTGCCTAAAAGAAAATGCTGTTACTTTTACTGTGTATTATCGGTAAACATGATAAAAGTACTTGACAAATCAACCGATGTGTGTTATACTAAGTGTTCTTAAATTGAATTGGAGATTATATTATGGCTCGTGGAAAATCAAATAAACTTGCACCCTTTGAAAAGCTAATGACTGTCATGGTCACAGGCAAACCTATAACGAAAGAAGAAATCGAGGCCACGCTTGGCAACGAAATTCATATGTATCGTTTGTCCACTTATATGTGGCACATCAAGGTCAATGCCAATGGCGTGATTAAAGTAATCAAAGAAGGTCGTAAGGCTGTTGCTTATCAGATTATGAATCCTGATGAGATTAAAAAATACATGAATACTACAGGTATTTCTAAATCAGGTTTCAAGCCTGGTCAAGCAACTAAAATCACCAGAATTAATAAACTGGCTGACCTCAATGCAACACCAGTTGTTGCAGAAGTAGAAACTGAAGTTGTTGCTTCTGATGAACTTGAAATAACCGAAATTACTCAGTAATTGTCTTTTTTATAATGGGGGAGTTGCGAGACTCTATAGAGCAATCAGTCAGATGCCGGGTTTTCGGACCTTAAAAAGGATCGTGCAGTTAGTCTCATATGGCAGAGTCCGCTCATTCTTAAACAACAGCGACTATCGGGAGATAGCCAAAGTGCCCCTTATAACCTTGGAATAAAATGAATAAAGCACAAAAAGAAGTTTTACTAATCACACAAGAAGAATGTGCTGAAGTGACGCAAGCCATTTCAAAAGTTTTTCGTTTTGGTATTGATGGTTCACACAATGAACGAACCAATAAAGAACGATTAACCGAAGAACTTGGTGACTTGCATTGTATGATTGAGTTGATGGTTGAATCTGGTCTTATTGACCGAAGTGAGTTACTCAATGCATCAGGACTTAAACGTCATAAATTGTTGAAGTGGTCTAATATTTTTGAAAGTGAAAATGTATAATTACCTCAAATACAGCGGAGTATCTGTTATACTCAATTTGAATCCTCTTCACTGGTCTCTCATTCCCAAAATCAGGAATGAGAGTAATTGTGAATGGGGTTCTCCCGAAAAAACATATAGTTTTGTGTTTTTGTTTTTAACGATTAGACTTTGGATTGATAACGGAGAATGGTAATGAAATACTGGACAGAATTGAATAGATTAGAGACACAAATTATCCGCCTTGAAACAATGCGGTCTTTGTTTAGTGTGTTGGCAAGTGGTGCAGAGGAAAGTAGCGAAGAAGATATTCGCAATGCCTTGTGGTACGTTGAAGGTTCTTTGACTGATATTCACCGTGAATTACGAAGTGATTTTGATGACTTGTGGGAAGTTGTAAAATATGACGCTGAAGAAGATGAAGAAAAAGAAGAAAAGAAACACAAAGGCGGCATGAAGAAAAAGAAAAAAATGACTGACCGTGAATTGCCGTGAACATTTTTTACCTTGACCATGATGTGACTAAGTGTGCAGAAATGCATGTGGATAAACATGTTTGCAAAATGGTAATTGAATATGCTCAGTTGTTATCAACAGCTCATCGTGTTCTTGATGGTGAAATGTATATTGATAAAACAATTAATAATCGTAAAATCAAACGATGGCGGTTACTTGATGAACGTGAATTGAGATTGATGAAACCCACAATGATGAATCATCCTTCTGCTATTTGGGTTCGTCAAAGTGACCAACATTATTTGTGGTTATATAATATGTGGTGTGAATTACTAAAAGAATTCACATATCGTTATGGTAAAATACATGCAACAGCAAGATTGATACCAGATTTGGCCAAAGTGCCAGATAAATGTCCTGTTGGTGATTTTGTTGGCCCAACGCCTGCAATGCCTGATGATTGTAAAGTTGTCGGCAATTCCTTGCAGTCATATCATAATTATTATGTGATGAAGAAGGAACATTTGTGGTCATGGAAAGGTAAAATAAATAGTAGACAAAGACCTAAATGGTTTGTTGAGATGGTTGAACCTTTAACACATGGACATAATTTTGCCAACATATAATTTTATTGATACTGAAACACAGGAAGAATTTGAAGTGGTTATGAAGATTGCTGAACGTGAAGAATTTCTAAAAGAGAATCCTCAAGTGCAACCAATCATAACTGCACCCGCTTTAATTAGTGGTGTTGGCACACAACAAAAAATACCAGAAGGTTTCAAAGAGGTTTTAGCTAAGGTTGGTGAGCATCATCCTGATAGTAGACTTGGTCGTGAATATGGTAACAAGACAAATGCACAAGTGAAGGCTCGTGACATTGTTGAAAAGTACCGCAAAAAAATTAGGACTGCATGACATTTAACTTTATAAAATTACCTGAATTAGATTTTGATTTAAAAGCAGAGACAACAGAACAAGGCAGACGATATGTAACACCAGACGGTCATAAGTATCCGTCTGTTACTACTGTATTGTCCTCTTACAATAAGAAGGCTATTTACGAATGGCGACAACGTGTTGGTAACGAAGAAGCAAATAAAATTGCAGGCCGTGCTTCTCGCCGTGGTACGCAATTGCATACCTTGTGTGAGAAGTATATTCTTGGTGAATTAACCGAGATGAAAAGACAGTCATTGATGCCTTTGGACAAAATGATGTTTGGTCAATTGCGACCAATGTTAGATGAACATGTTGGTAATGTATATTGCCTTGAACAGGCATTGTATAGTGATGGTTTGAGATTGGCAGGTCGTGTTGACTTGATTGCGGAGTGGGATTATGAGTTGGCAGTAATTGATTTCAAATCTTCCACAAAGGAAAAGAAAGAAAGTAACATTCGTAATTACTTTATGCAATGTTCAGCATATGCTGAGATGTTTGGAGAAATTACGAACCGACCAATCAATAGAATTGTGGTTGCAATTGCAACCGAAGAAGAAGTACCACAGATATTTGTGAAAGACAAGAAAGAATATTTGCCAGAATTAAATCAATTTATTGATAAATACTGGAGTGATATTGCTGTATGAAGTAAAGAGAAAAGTGTTCTGGACGGGGATGCAAATTCCCCCTCCTCCACCAGAAGTGCATGTGTTAGATGAAAGAAACCATTTTATGGGCTCT
>Ga0209400_1003006_pt1 | contig 12469 bp, 14 predicted proteins | sample M_130807_EF_Meta_FD_187313 | JGI IMG/M metagenome (GOLD analysis project Ga0209400, IMG submission 187313) | Freshwater microbial communities from Lake Montjoie, Canada to study carbon cycling - M_130807_EF_MetaG (SPAdes) (version 2) | ecosystem: Environmental > Aquatic > Freshwater > Lake... | reverse complement strand
GTTTCTCGTTACGGCATAAGCAATGTTACATATGTACCTGATGGGGTGGAGGGTACAGCAACATTAAATAGTAATGTTGTTATTATTGGTAAAGCTAACCATGTAGTTGTTAGTTTAGCAGCTACGGGTGCTGTTGGTAGTGTTGGAGTTGTTGGTGCAGCAGTAACTAGTGTTGTTGGTGTATCCGCAACTAGTTCTGTTAATGATGGTGTATCGTTTAGTTTAGGATGCACTGTTACACCAACTGGCTCAACAGCTACAAGCAATATAGGTAGTGTTACTACCATTGCTAAAGCATCTACTGCGGTAGCTGGTGTATCTGCTACTGGTAGTGTGGACAGTGTTACAGTGGTGGCTAAGGCAGTAACTGTACTGTCAGGTGTATCAGCTACAACAGCAATAGGCATTGTAGATGTTAGATCTATTAACAGAATTCCTGTTGATGGATTGGAAGCTACAACATACTTAGGTAGTGTAATAGTTGCAGCTAAAGCAACTACTGACTTAGTAGGTGTAGAAGGTGTTGGGGATTTAGGCAGCGTTACTGCAATAGCTCAGGCTCTAGTAGTAATATCTGGTGTATATGGTACAACATCACTTGGTGATGTAGTAGTAGCTAACAATGCAATACCCACTTTTGATGGTGTGTTTGCCACAGGAGATGTAGGAACAGTTGTTGTTACAGTTAGTGTATTTAACTATGCTGCTGTAGCTTCTTTATATGACAGAAAACGAACTGTGTATGTTGCAAGGCAGAGCACAGCAAAAGAAAAAACAGTATTAGTGATGGCTGAGTCTCGTAGAGTGTATGTAGATAGACAACCTACTAGGTATGACAGAACATCATATGTGACTGTTGAACCTAGACAAGCATATGCATATAGAAAATCTACTAGTGCTGATAGAAGTGCTTTAGTAGAATAGGGGTTAGATAATGTCTTTTAGATGGCCTAATAAAGATCCAGATGAAATTTTAGACTACAGTGTAGACTGGTCTAGATTTTTAAATGGAGCAACAATTACTACATGTGTCTGGTCTGTAGATGACAGCACTGGCACAAAGACAACCATCGCAGCAGGTAATACTGTTAATGGTATTCAAAATGTAGCCCAGACTATTTCTGGTAGTGTCACTACAATTAATTTAGGCTTAGGCACTAACAACACTGAATATAAAATTTATTGCCGTATCACTGATAATAGTGGTAATATAGCAGAGCGAGTGGTTCGCTTACGAGTTAAGGAACAATGATATGGCATATGACTATATTGGGTTGACCAATGAAGTGAATAGAAGACTGAATGAAGTAGAACTTACTTCTTCAAACTTCAGCAATGCTACAGGTTTTTATGCACATATTAAAGATGCTGTAAATGCATCTATTCGTGATATCAACCACACTCACTATGAATGGCCTTTCAATCATGTGTTGGCTGAAGAGACATTGACAGCAGGGACAACTAGATATGCTTTCCCTACTGATGCAAGCACCATTGACTTTGATTCTTTTAGAATTAAAGAAGACGCTACACTTGGTAACGATACAGCTAGACTAGGTGTAATTACCTATGATGACTACTTACAGCGTTTCGTAGATCAAGAATATTCTACAGACACTTCTAATCGTGAAGTTCCTTCTTATGTGTTTCATGCCCCAAGTCTTGAGTGGGGTGTTGTTCCTGCTCCAGATAAAGCATATGAAATTGCTTATGAATATTACAGAATTCCTGTAGATCTTTCTAGTGATACAGATGTTCCTTCCATTCCTGAACGATTTAAACAAGTGATTTTAGATGGTGCTATGTATCATGCTTACATGTTTAGAAGCAATGAGCAAGCAGCAACTCTAGCTAAAACTAAGTTTGATGAAGGCATTAAAAAGATGCGTATTCTTCTTATTAATAAATATGTATATATGCAGTCCACTGCAATTACACAATCCACACCTTTTGGTTGGGTTGGAAATAGGGTTAAATAATGGCTGACGGGTGGCAGACGTACCCCTTTGAATTTCGTGGTGGATTGATTTCAAATCTTTCCCCGCTACAGCAAGGAACACAAGCTCCCGGTAGTGCAAGACTTTTAAAGAATTTTGAGCCTTCAGTGGACGGTGGATATATGCGTATTGAAGGCTATAACAAATACGATAGTGCGTTTGTTCCTGCTTATGGCAATCCTAAAGTGCAGGGTAGTGGACAAACAGGCACTACTCTCATTATATCTAACATCTTAACTGCTCCTGTTGCAGGGTCTACATTCACTATTGCTGGTGTTACTGGAACCTATACAATTGCTGTTGCTGGTGTATCTTACGACTCCACTTACAAAATAGCCACTGTTACACTTACAGCGGCTCTAGCTTCTAGTCCTGCTGATAAAGCTGCTGTCACATTCACTTCTCATACAGGCATGGTGAAGGGCTTAGCTGCTTGGAAGAACACTGTTGTGGCTTCTAGAAATGCTGACATTTATAGCACTACAGGCACTGGCTTTACTAAGATTAGTGTTCCTTATTATGGGACAGTGCTTGTTAATGGTGGTGGTCAAACAGGAAGCACTATTGCTATAGATGGGTTGACTAAAGCTCCACAGATTGGTGATACTTTTAGTATTGCTGGCATTGAGAAAGTGTATACAGTGTTGGCTGTCCCCACTGTTACATCCACAGCAGCCACTGTTTCCATCTATCCAGCATTAGCATCAAGCCCAGCAGACAATGCTGCTGTTACTTGGTTATCTGCTAATAGAGCAAGCAATTATAAAACTAGATTTAGTAAATATAGACTTGGCAACACTGAAAGAATAGTTGGGGTGGACGGTACAAACTATCCATTCATTTATGATGGTACAACTTTTAAAGTGTTATCGGATAAGACAACAGATATTTTAGGCGCTCAATTTGTTGTTAGTCATAAGAACCAATTGTTTTTTGTTAAGGATGGAAGCATTATATTCACTGCTCCATATACTGACGATGATTTCACTGCTGCTTCTGGCGCTGGTATTATCAATGTTGGTGGGATAATTACAGGAATTGTTGTATTTAGAGAGGCACTAATAATTTTTACAGAAAAAACTATTAGTCAACTTACTGGCACAAGCATTCAAGATTTTTCTCTACAGCCAATTACTAAAAATGTAGGATGTGTAGCTCCTGATACCATCCAAGAAGTTGGTGGTGATGTTATGTTCTTAGGCCCAGAAGGTTTAAGACTATTCAGTGCTACAGATCGTGTTGGTGATTTTAATTTAGGTGTAGTGTCTAAATCAATTCAACCTGAGACAACTTCTTTAATTAATGCCCATTCTTCATTTGCTAGTTGTGTTATTAAACAGAAGTCACAATATAGAGTATTTGGTTATAATGATAACATTACTGCTTCAAATGCTAAAGGTATATTAGGTACACAAATGAGTCCTGAAGCCACTGGTGGTATTGCTTGGGCAGAGATAGTTGGGTTTAAATGTTATGTAGCAGACGGTGATTATCAAAATCAAACAGAAACAATTGTGTTTGCTAATAATGATGGATATGTGTATGAAATGGAGCAGGGAAATAGTTTTGATGGTAGTAATATCATTGCTTCTTTTGCCACTCCATATATACCTATTAATGATTTTAGAATAAGAAAGACTTTTTATAAGCTTTATCTTTACACAGATCCACAAGGATCTGTTACAACCTCAGTAAATTTAAAGCTAGATTTTGATGATCAAGGATCTGTACAGCCTCCAACAATAACGCTGTCAAACAGCGCAGGTAGTGTAGGTTTTTATGGAAGCAGTGTTGCTAAGTATGGAGCCACCCTTTATGGTGATAAACTTAAGAAGCAGTTTCAAACACAGGTTATTGGTTCTGGCTTCTCTGTATCATTACAATTTGTTTCTAATAGTCAAGACCCTCCGTTTTCTCTGGACGCTGCAACGCTAGAGTATGCCATACACGATAGAAGATAAGGAATAGTTATGACGGGATATGTTCGTAAAGATACCACTAATAACATTGCTGATGGCAACGTAATTAATGCTGCTGATTTAGATGCAGAGTTTGATGGTGTTCAAGCTGCTTTTAATGCGTCCACTGGACATAAACATGATGGTACAGCTAGTGAAGGCGCTACGATTAATGCGCTTGGTCCTACACAAGATGTGACTATTTCTGCCACTTTGGTAGCTCCTAAAACTACAAACTTTGTAGACATTGGTAGTTCTGGTTTAAAGTTTAAAGACATGTTCTTGGCTGGTAATGCCAGCATTGGTGGCACATTGGCTGTCACTGGTGTGGCTACATTTACAGCACAGCCTATTCTTTCTAGCCTCACTGCCTCCCGTGCTGTGTTTTCTGATGGCTCTAAAGGTTTGGTGAGCAATGCAATTACAGGCACAGGCAATGTTGTCATGTCTGCAAGCCCCACACTAACTGGCACTATTGGTGGTGCTAGTTTAACTTTAAGTTCGTTGACTTCTGGTCGCGTGACATATGCTGGTACATCTGGCCTACTCCAAGACTCTGCAAACCTGACGTTCAACGGCACGACGCTGACCGCGAACACGCTGAACCTGACAAATGCACTTGGCACAACTTACGGCGGGACCGGACTTACATCCTTCACTGCTAATGGTGTTGTCTACGCAAGCTCGTCAAGTGTGTTGGCTACTGGGTCGGCGCTGACTTATGACGGCACTGGGTTGGTGGTTGGGTCTGTAAGCACTTATAAAGGTCTTGGGCTTTATACATCTACTGCTTCCGCACGACCAACCATCAACCTCATCAATCTAAACACAGCAAACAAAGCGTCTTATATCCAAGACAGTTCTGCCGGGGAATTGATTTTTGGACAAATGAATTATGACCTCGGCGGTCAAGTTGAGGGTATGCGCCTGACCAGCACGGGGCTGGGTATTGGGACGAGTTCGCCTGCTTATAAGTTGGATGTTTCTACTACTTCAGCTAACGCAACTCAAATTAACAAAGCTGCTTCTGATGGTTATTTTGTTCAATATAACGAAGCATCAACTTTAGTTGGGTACATTTACTCTTCAACTGGTAGTTCTAATCCTTTCCGTATTGGCGCAGGAAGTCCAAAACCATTATCTTTGGAAACAGGTGGCGTATCTCGCGTTTTAATCGACTCCTCCGGCAACCTTGGTCTAGGGGTTACGCCGAGTGCTTGGGTGGCATATAAAGCATTGCAAGTTGGTTCTACAGGTGGTGCTCTTTCTTCAAGTTCTTCATCGGATTTTGAGATTACAACAAACGCTTACTATTCAGGCGGTTGGCTATCTCAAGGTGCGGGAGTTGCTTCTAGCCGATACCGCCTACTTGCTGGAGCACACGCTTGGTTCAACGCCCCCTCCGGAACAGCAGGTAATGCAATCACATTCACACAGGCGATGACGCTGAATGCGAGTGGGAATCTGGGTATTGGGACGACTTCGCCGGGGTATCGTTTGCAAGTGGGCGCAGCGTTCTCCAACGACAGACTATTTATTCCGTCATCTTATGGTCCGTCCGGCACTTATATTGGTCCGTCTAGTTCAAACAGTGGCGCTCAAGTTGAACTCGCAACACATTCAAGTGCGACGCAAGCCTTAAGTTGGAAAATTTCACACGACACAGACACTACCGCTTCTGGAAATTTAGTTTTTTCTTGCTCAGGAACTCCAAGCACCACTTACGGAGGTTTTAGTTACACCGAACGCATGCGTATTGACGCCTCCGGCAACTTGATGCTAGGGACAACAAGTGCAGGAGGGAGACTAACGGTCAATACCACTGGGGCTGCTGCTTCGACGCTGGCAAGTTTTACTCAGACCACGAATGGAACTAGCTTTGCTATTAATAGTCCTGCTTCAAGTGGTCAATACATGTGGACTTCCAGTGCCGGAGATACGGTTCTTCGTGCTGATGCCAACAGCCTGTGTATTGCCACAGCGAGCGCAATTAAGATTGGAACCCCATCTACGGAGTGGGCACAATTTATTTCTCCGGGAGTCTTCGGCTTGGGGCTTACACCTTACCCTGCAACAGGCGGCGGCTATGGTTCAGGTAGTTACGGATACCTTCAAGTTGGCCCTGTAGGTGCTGCACTTCCTACAGGCGATAGCAACGTCCCAGCAGGAAGGGCTTACGCCCACTTTTTAGGCGGTGCATACTCCTCTTGGTTGTTATTGCGAGGCCCTTATGCAGACGCATCTGCAAAATCTGGTATCTTGTTGCAAGACACGTTCTATGACAACACTGGATATGGAGGAAGATATATTCAGGCAACTGGTCAAGCGTTAACTTTTGGCGCCACATACAATGGCACAATTTATTCAAGCAACTCGACTTTAAGCGAACAAATGCGCCTCGATCCCCTCGGCAATTTGCTGGTGGGGACGACAAGTTCCGATACCGCAGCCTCGTCGATAATTATTCAACGGTCTGGAACAACGGCGGCTGGTGGTGCTTATCTTGTAATTAAAAACCAAAACGGTGCTCAGGCTACCGCCGGTACACTCACTCCTGCTGGTGGCATTCTGTTCTCGACATATCGTGATGTCCGCGACCCTTCATATACAGCAGGTATTACTTGCACTGCTGTTGGAGTAGGTGGCACAAACACTGGTGCAGTGTTGATCTTTAGAACAACTAGTGGCGCAGGGGGTAACTTTACAAACGAGGGCAATTCGGCGCTTCCAGATGAAAGAATGCGCCTCGACTCCTCCGGCAACCTGCTGGTGGGGAGAACCGCCGCAAGCGATACGACTGTTGGCTTTACTGCATATTCCAATGGAACGGTTACTTGTGCAAGGTCATCGTCCGTCAATGGTGACTTAAACCTGTATGTGTATTCTACGGGTGCGGGGGCAGCGCGGTTCTATGTTGGGATGGGCGGCACTGTCTACGCTACAAGCACAACTATTACTGCAATTTCTGACGTTCGTTTGAAAGAAAACATCCGTGATTTGGATGACGGACTAAATGCAGTGATGGCTCTCAAGCCGCGCAAGTTTGACTGGAAAGCTGGTAAAGGTAAAGACAAAAAAGATGACCGTGGCTGGATTGCTCAAGAGTTTGGGCAAGTATTCCCTGACATGGTTGATACATGGGCAGACCCCGCTCCAGAAGGCGAAGAGCCATACAAAGCAGTCAATGCAGATCTTATACCAACACTTGTAAAAGCAATTCAAGAACAGCAAGCTCTCATTCAATCACTCACTGACCGTATCACTCAACTGGAGAATAAACTATGACTACTTTCACATGGACCGTATCCCAACTCGACTGCTACCCGCAGTATGACAATCAGACTGACGTAGTGTTCACCGTTCACTGGACCTGTTCCGGCACAGACGGCACTTACAATGGTTCGGTCTACTCGACCTGCTCAGTTACCTATGTAGCTGATACGCCCTACACGCCCTACGCAGATCTGACTAAAGACATGGTGCTTGGCTGGATCTGGTCATCTGGTGTAGACAAAGATTCTGCCGAGGCCGCTGTGCAGGCGCAGATTGACAACGCTAAAAATCCACCTGTCATTACTCCTGCGTTGCCTTGGAATAGTTAATATGACTGAAAAGTTAGAGGCAAAATCTCAACTTATTGAGAAAACAGCTTTTGCTGTTTTGCCTATACTTTTCACTTGTGTTGTTTATTTAATGTCAGCATTAGATAAATTGACACATGATGTCACTGTCCTTAATGCTAAAATAAGTTTAGTTGTTACTAGCGATAACAAACAAGCCACTAATAGTGGTGCTGAACTTGCTAGAGAAAAGCTGCGTCAAGACTTAGAAAAAGAGATACAGCGGAATAGAGATATGATTCATGAGAATCAGAAAAATATCAGCATCATTGAAGACAGAATGGCGAGGAAATAATGGAAATTGCAGAACTTTTTCTTAAAGCATGGCCGATATTATTGGGTTTTATAACCCTTATTATTGTACTATCTAAACTTGACCTGCGCGTTGCAGTTTTAGAAGAGAAAGTAAAAACTGCTTTTGAAATTATTAATAAGATGAAGGATAAGTGATGGCTACAAAAGCTAATGTTTATACAAAGCCTACATTGCGTAAGAAAATTGTAGCTGATGTAAAAGCTGCTGCTACTATGGGTACTGGTGCTGGTGAATGGTCAGCTAGAAAAGCTCAGCTTGTTGCCAAGAAATACAAAGCTGCTGGTGGGGGATACAAATCATGAGCAAGAATAAAACACATTATTTACCTGACGGTAAAGTGTACAAAGGTGAGACACACAAAGCAGGTAGTGTTTTGATGACAGGGGCAAAGCACACTGCAACAAGTAAAGTGTTAACTCACACACCACCCAAACAAAAGAAATGAAACCTTCACAGCAATCTTTAAAAGATTGGGGAGATCAGCAATGGACCACTAAGTCTGGTAAAAAGTCATCAGAAACTGGTGAAAGATATTTACCAAAAGCAGCAATTAAAAGCCTTAGTAATGCGGAGTATGCAGCAACAACTCGCGCAAAGCGAGAAGGTAAGAAAGAAGGTAAACAATTTGTAGCTCAACCAAAAGCTATTGCTAAGAAAACTAAAAAATTTAGATAATAACGGAGCCTTTTATGCTAGAAATGCTTAGTGGTGGTTTGTTAGGTAGTCTTTTTGGTGGCTTGTTTCGTCTAGCACCAGAAGTTCTAAAGTATTTTGATAAGAAGAACGAAAGGGGCCATGAGCTTTCCATGTTCACTCTCCAAACTGATTTGGAGAAGATGCGTGGTGAGTTTAAGATGGAAGAGAAGTATGTTGACTATTCTTCTAATCAGCTAGACGCAATTAAAGAAGCCTTTAAAGAACAAGCAACCACTGCTAAAGAAGCTGGCTGGTTTGTTTCTTCTGTCTCTGCTCTAGTTAGACCCGGAATTACATGGGCTTTGTTCTTTATGTATGCTGCTGTAAAAGCTGCTGCTATGGCTATGGCTTACTCTTCTGGAGCAGACTGGACAAATGTAATTACGGCTGTATGGACAACAGATGATTTTGCTTTGTTTAATATGGTCATTTCTTTTTATTTTGTTGGAAGACCTATTGAAAAATATAATGCAACAAAATGAAAGTCTGTTCAAAATGTAAAGAACAAAAAGATGTCGGGTTTTTCTATCTAAGAAAAGGAAAGCCTGACTCTTGGTGTAAAATGTGTTATAAAGATGCTAATACAAAATATGTTAAAACAGATGAGTGGAAAATAAAAAAGAAAGGTAACGCAAATAAACCAGAAAACAAAATTAAGAAAGCGTTAGCAGATAAGTTGTACCGAGAAAACAATATGTTTGCTATTAAAGAAAACAAAAAACAATACTATATTAATAATAAAGACATTATATCAAAGAAAGCTTCTGCTCGCTATCAAGTAAATAAAGAGAATGTAAAGACTAGTGTTTCAGTGTGGAAAACAAAAAATAAAGACAAAGTAAACGCTTATGTTATGCGTAGATTAACTACAAAAAAACAAGCATGCCCTAAATGGCTAACAGAAGATGACAAATGGATGATTGAAGAAGCTTATTCTTTGGCTAAACTTAGAGAACAAATTGTTGGGGGGGTGTGGCATGTTGATCACATTATTCCTTTACAGAACAATATAGTATGTGGTATGCATGTACCGTGGAATTTACAAGTAATACCAGAGTCTGTAAATTGTTCTAAAAGAAATATTTTTGTTCAACTATGACAACAGAAGCGATCACCATTGCTGCCAACGTCTTAGTAAAGCCTTTTGAAGGCTATGCTAAAAGACTTTCCAATGGTGATTGCAAAGCCTATCCAGATCCCGGTACTAAAGGACATCCTTATACTATTGGGTGGGGCTGTACCGGATCTGATATAACGCCTGAGACAGTATGGACCGAAAAGAAAGCACAAGAAGAGCTTGATAAACATCTTCTTTATTTTGCAAGTCAAGTGGCTAAACTTTCTCCTTCTTTGTTAAAAGTAGAAGCCCGTAAATATGCAGCAATTATTAGTTTTGCGTATAATTGCGGAGTGGGTAATTATAGGATTTCTACATTAAAGAAACGAATTGATGCTGGCGATTGGGCTGGAGCACAAGAAGAAATAATGAAATGGAATAAAGCTGCTGGTAGGGTGTTAGCAGGGCTAACTAAGAGAAGACAAGCTGAAGCTTCTCTGCTTTCTTGATGGAAACTAACATGAGTGAAATTGATCCTTTTTCTTATGGACAATTAACAGCCAAAGTGGAAAGCCTTGAAAAGAAAGTGGATAAGCTTGAGGAAGGTGTTTCTCAGCTATTAGAACTTGCCAACAAAAGCAAAGGTGGTTTTTGGGTAGGTATGGTTATTGCTTCTTTTCTAGGCGGAGTAATTACATTTGTTATTGATAAGTTGTTTAAATAAAACAAGGCTTTAAGCTGATGGAACAAAACTTCACTGAAACTCAAAAAGAAATTGTAGCTCGTAAATTGGGATATGAAGGCCCAATGAATATGTTTGATAAATTTCTTGAGTCAGATGTTGCTGCACAACAAAAGTATGGAAAAGTTGTTACGGCTTTAACACCAAAGATGCGTAAAGGTGGGATGGTAAAGAAGTTTGCTGCTGGTGGTGATGTCAGGACGCTAGATTTCGACACAGCTATTATGGCGCTTAAATCCTATGGTAAATATACCGAAGGGATGAACGCTCAGGCCATGACAGCAGCCCTTAATGCCTTAAGAGCAGACCCGAATAATCCATTATTCAGTGTAACCGAGCCAACTAGCACAAGATTAATACTATCGAACCCCACAACAACTGGAACAACCACTGGCGGTACGACAGGGACAACCACTGGCGGTACGACAGGGACAACCACTGGCGGCACAAAGGCCGCAACAACTGGCGGTACAACATCACCCACTACGTTGACAACTTTTGGTCCTCCATCCAGCCTAGCGACAACAACTGACACAACAAAGACCACAACAACTGGCGGTACTGCTGGTGTTGTTGGTAGCTTTACTCCCGGCACTGCTGGTAGTGTAGACGCTGCTACTGGCGCTCCTAAAATTGGTGGAGTATCTAAAATTACTGCTGAACAAACTGATACAAAAGATTTGGAGGCAACAGCAACAAAAGCAGATGCTAATGCTACACAGGCCAATAAACCAACTGAGTCAGCCGCAACTTCGGCGGGAGGTCCGGGAGCGATTAGTGCAACTCCAGCTACAGCATTTTCATCCCAAACAGCTCTTGAAACCGCACAAAATAAACAAACAGCAGCGGTTGGAACAGTTTCTGGGGGAGCAAAAGTAACACCGCAAACAGGAACAGTTTCTACTAAAGCTCTTGCAACTGCTGCTACAGGAACGGCAGCAGAAGTAGCAGAACCGGATGATAGGGTTTTAACTGAAGCTGAAAAAGCAAAAGCAGCCACAAGGGCTGATATTAATGTTCCTTCAGCAGCAGCACAAACTACAGATAAAAAGTTTGAAACTACTGCTGCTCAATTTACTGGTACTACTCCAGAAGCTGAAGCAGCCAATACTTACAATTTAGCAGCTACTAAAATTGCTGACTTAGACGCTACTAAAGTTGAAGATGCCGCTAAAGCAGCAGTGACACCAACAGCACAAGCAGCCACCACAACAAGAGTTTCTACTGTTGAAGGAGCTACAAGAAGCATTACAGCTAATGAGCTTGTTGATTTAGACGCTCAAAAACTACAAATTAAAGACGCTGTTCAAGCAACAGCAGCAACAATGACTGCCCTTGATGCAGCCTCTGTAGCAGTGGCTCAACAGGGAAGCTTTAGTCAGGTAATGGCAAGTCCTCAACAAGGTGCTGTAGACGCTGCCAGCACTGTTCAAGGACAGCTTAGTAGTCTTATGGCTCAGTTTAATAATGGCACTCCTGCATGGGCTGCTGGGGCCATTAGAACAGCTAATGCTGCTATGGCTGCTAGAGGGTTGGGTAGTAGCTCTATGGCTGGTGCTGCCATTGTTCAAGCAGCAATGGAAAGTGCTACACCAATTGCAGCTAAAGATGCTGAGACATTTGCCACTATGAATTTGGCAAACTTGAGTAATAGACAACAGACAGCTTTGGCTAATGCTGCTGCTGGTCAAAACCTTGAACTAGCAAATTTGAACGCTAGACAACAAGCAGCTTTGCAAAATAGTGCTAATTCTTTTGCGTTGCAAAGTGCAAACCTGTCTAATCAACAAGCTGTTGTTCTTGCTAACGCTCAGCTTAAAGCTGCTATGCAAGCTAAGAATTTAGATGTTGCTTCACAAGTAGCACTTTCTAATGCTGCCAGATATGCAGAAGTTAATAATATTAACTTAAATAACAAGCAACAGGCTGCTATGCAGAAATCTGCTGAAAACATGCAGATTGATTTGGCAAATCTTAATAACACCCAACAAACAGCTATTGCCAATCTTCAAGTTAGAGCAGCACTTACTGGTCAAGAACTCAGCAACGAACAACAAATGGCAATGCTTAAAAGTACACAGACT
>Ga0209400_1003005_pt1 | contig 12471 bp, 23 predicted proteins | sample M_130807_EF_Meta_FD_187313 | JGI IMG/M metagenome (GOLD analysis project Ga0209400, IMG submission 187313) | Freshwater microbial communities from Lake Montjoie, Canada to study carbon cycling - M_130807_EF_MetaG (SPAdes) (version 2) | ecosystem: Environmental > Aquatic > Freshwater > Lake... | reverse complement strand
GATACTCCCCTGCTTTACCATCTAAACTTACACTCCAAGCGTAAAACTTAGTATCAGGGTATTCTTTTTTAAGAGTAACAAAACTATCTAAATTAGGAATAGAATCGTCATACATAATGGCTTTACGATAATTTCCCTGATCTAATAACTTTCTAATAATTAATTTTTTCTTTTCGTCAATCTTAATATTGTCTTTGATATTTCCTGCACGATAAACATGAACTTTACTCATGTCTACCCCATATTTTCTAAATGTATCTAAAAACAATTCTTTGTCATCAAAGTCGGATCTAGCAGTTACCATGACAACTTTATTACCCGTAGAAATATCTCTTTTAAGTTGATTCATCATAGGTATGATTGGCTTAGCATTTTCAAAGAATTCTTTGGCATTAGTGAAATCACCAAAATCAAACTGTTCACCATCTTTTAATTTATAATGTGTAAACTCATGGCTGTTTAAACTACGAACTACTTGACCGTCTTTAATTACATGCACCTTTGTTTGGGTATGCACGAGGGTATCGTCAATGTCAAAAATAACTAATTTTGACAAATCGTTTCGGTATTCTTTTAGAATTTCAGTGACTTTCATTTTGATATATGTTGTTACTTTATTATTTAGTTGTTTTCATAAATAATATTTATGGGGGAATCTAATTATGGAAATAGATTTTATACAACTAGTATCAGATGTTGGATTTCCGATTGCAGCCGCGATATCAGCCGGCTATTTTGTTTTTCTTGCACTTAAATTCATACTAGCTGGTGTAACCTCGTCAGTTAAATCTATGGAATCTATTATAAAAAGTTTAGATAAGCGTATAGATATAATGAATAGCGAAGTTGAAAGAATTGATATCAAAATATCACACGCATTAGGTTTACAACCTAATTTTAACAGAATCTCTAGAGCGGATTTTAGCGATATCAGAAAAGACTAATATGTACGCAGTAGAATTAATCAACAAATACGGTTTTCCCATCATAGCTGCATTTGGCTTAGGATATTTTGTACATTATACATGGAAATGGGTGACGCTAGAAGTAAAACCAGTTATATCGCAAGCCAATCAGACTCTAATAGAGTTAATTGACAGAATTAGAATGTTAGATAATGATTTAATCAGATTAAATGAAAAGATAGATACTGTGCTTCAACTACGTGGGAAAGTTCTTGAAACAGAAAGAATTGAAGCAGAACGTAAAATAAATAATCCTTGAGAATTATAATTCTACAAAGTTTTTAGCGTATCTATCATAGTATTCAATATTAACTTTGTCTTTATTGTTCTTAAACCAATCATAATATTTTTTATATACCTCATCTAATTGATCTTTTGATAACTTTTCAAGAGGTCTTTTAGCATAATCTCTGCTAGCTTCTTTATGGTCTTCAAAATTATTTGGATGACCTATATTACCACTTTGTTTGTGTCCAGCTACTTCAGCTGGATCACTCCAATTAAAACAATATGATGAAATATAATTAGAATTATGTTCGTTTAATTGACCTTCATCACGTAATTTAGTATACCAACTTAGACCTTCATACCCAGTAATATCAACTCTAAAACCTATTTCTCTAATCCTATTCATTTTAACTATGACACTGGCTTCTAGAGTATTCATGCATAGTTCAACTCTGCCAGGCATAGAAAAGAAACTTTGTTCAGGTTTCCAAGCATCCTTACCATTTTCAATTATACCTTCATAAGCTTGTTGCATGTGCCAAGGTAGATATATGTCATCATCATCTGCTAACATAAAATAGTCGCCGGTGGTATGAGTGACTGCATCCCGACAAATTTGTCCTCTATTTTCGTAGGGAAGATTTGTTTGATAGTCTATTCCATTATTAATAATATGAATAGAAGGATCCTCAAATCCCAGTGAATATGGATGTTCTTCATCTGTGTTAAAAATTATTAATTCTTTATTGTCATGTGTTTGAGCATGGTATTGTGCTACTATTCTTTCTACACAAGTAAATCTTCTAAAAGAAGTACATACAAAACTTATCTTGTCGCTCACCAAATGCCCCCATTAACGAATTCTTGTAACCAAGGTGTTTTACTAGTAACTATATTATGTTCTTGGATAAATTGTGTAATCCTTGATCTACCATATTCTTGTTGCATAGCCATGCCTCCTTCTAGTAGCAAGCTATTTTCATCATTTCCCGTATAATTAATTCTGTCAGGTATATTACGATTTATTATTCTAGCATATCTTTGTTCTAATATCCCAGTACTATCATCTACATATTCAAGCCATCCCTCACGAGCAAATATACCAACTAAGATTTCAGGTTTACATCCTATAATTCTAGTAGATCTTTCTTCACCCCCTATATTAGCTCTATGCCATGTCACTACATCATGATTGGCTAATAGATTGGGTAGTTCTCCCAATACATCATATTTGAGAATACTTGTACCTGTTAATTTTAGTGCATAATTTTGTTTGGGCGAATGTCTATTACCCATAAGTGCTGCTTGCATAAAACCCAATGCTAGAGAGGTAGAATCTCCGCGTTGTTTCACTAGTCTTGGTCTAGTATGTATAACTTTAAATTCTTCAATATTTGGAAAATAATGATGGGCACTATATAATAAGTTTACGTCACTGCAATAATTATGGGGTTTTACTACATTGTAGGGATCTTCGTTTTGATGCTGCACACATTGATTATCTGCTAGCATCTCAGGAGTTGAGCTATCTACTATAACCACACTAAATGGTTCACGAATTAGTTGTGCGTTTAACGACAGGCTTAATAGTACTTGTTTGATTCTATTACAACTGGTCATTACTAATATATTCACTTTATTAAACCTTGCTCAAATTTTAATTTGTTCTCTGCACACCAACTATAAAGTGCATGATGTTTTAATACTGTATTTTGAAAAGTATTATAATCGCCATATTCAATATTATGTTGTTCAAGATGTTCACGAACTATACGATGGTATTCCCATATTTCATTACTAAATTCGTTTTCTAGACCTAAATGATTTTTAACTGCAATACCAGTCCAACCTGGACCATATGGTGTAGAACAGTAACTTAAATCTGGTGCCATGTTATTAATAACCGTTTGTACCATTGGGTGATTTTTTTCAAATCCAAAAACATTATTAGTAAAAGTATAGTCGCAATGTTGCCATCCTACTCCCCAATGTCCAAACACAATTCCTGATCTATGATCAATGTTCATATCATCTAAATTTGATATGTATTCCCAATCAATATCAAGATACCATCCACCATATTGATAAACTACTAACCAACGCAGCATATCAGCACAATAAACATAATCACGTTGAGAATACATTTTATCATACACGGGCTGCAAATGTGCAGGTATCACTGGTAAGTTATTGTCTGTCCATAACTTATATTCATAGTTTGGATGTTTATTAGCAATTTCTTCTGCTATACGCTTTTCTCTAGCTGGTACATCATAATGCCCAACCCAAATTTGGTGAATTATACGAGGAATCATATTTTTGTAATTATGTTGTTGAAATCGTACAGAGTAGCATATTTTTCAGGATTATAATTATTCTTTTCGCTAACAGATTCTACTGCACTAAAATTCCAAGGATCTTGGTCAAAGTTAACATTACGCCAACCTAGAATTCCACCTAATTCTTGATTAGTCACCTCTGGAAAATTAGTAGTTAGCAAATACTTACATCCACTATCATAGCAACTTCTTAAGAATCTCTTTATATTTGTATTGCTAATATGAATTAATGTGTCACGGCTAATTACAAGGTCAGCTTGTGGCATAATATCAGCTGCCATATTTAATACACGAAAATCATAATTAGGATAATTTCTTTTGTTCATGTCAACTTGTTCTTGTACAAAATCTATTCCAATATAATTGATATTAGTAAGATCAACAAATTGCATATAATAAAAATCACCGCATGCGGCATCTAACACACTGGTAATATTATATTGCTTAAATATCCTAGGTAGTTCAGATATTAATGTAGAACAGCCGTCTTTAGTGGTTCCGTATCCTGCAATGCTTTCCATGCCTTCTGATTGTAATTTTACTCTATAATGAAAGTCTCTGGTCCATTCACGCAAAAATATTTTATCTGCTTGTTCTTTACTAATGCCAGGCTCATACCATTTAACGACATTTTCGTCTTCCATTATTGCTCCTTAATTTTAATTAATTGACTGCCTCTAAAGGTAGGAATGTATAAAGCCCAATCAATTATTTTTACGTTATCTCGCATCCATTGACTAACACTATTCCTAACATTTGGCAGATAATCATAATCATCTAATATGATATATCTACAGTTTTTAGCAGCAATGTTTAAATCGTGGATTTTACAGTTATAGTCATGGCATCCGTCAATTGAAACAAGATCAAAAAATTGAGGTAATTCGGATTGAGCTTGGCTGTCCATGTGTAGAATTTCCCAACGGCTAGTACCTTTATAATATTCAGTAATGTTAGCCCTAGAAATTTCATTATGATCGCTGCCATATGTCTGTAAATCCCAACCAAGTGCATATTCTATAGTATCGGTTGCTGCTAAAGTTGATAAAAAACTGAAACCGAGTTTTACTCCAATTTCCATAAAGGTTTTTGGCTTAATGGTTTTCGCTACTGCCCAATACCATTCATAACAGGTTCCACTCCATATATAGTCGTAAGAGTCGTATTTTGTGAAGAAGGTACTGGGTATTACATCGTGAATAGAATTGGGTTTGTTTTTAAAAAGTTCGTCAATCATACTATCTCCAAGTATACAATATTTAATCGCAGCACCATCCATTTGAAAATTTTTTCATAAATAATGATATAGGAGCCCATAATAATGTTCAAATACCAAAGCCTACACCTATTACGCGACAAATATGTGTTTCATAACTTATGAAAGTGGGTGACTGCCCTAAGTTGTGCAATAAATCAACTAATGCTAGACTGGTTCCGCCAGATCCAGTGCCAATTTCCACGATTGTTGTTGGATTAACTTCTTTAAAAAATTTTTCAAAGACTGTAAGGAAGTGCTCCTGTTGCTGACATTCTAAACCTTTATACGGTGGGAAAAACATTTTTAGATTCCTAATTAAATTGTAAATATTATTTACAAGTATTTACGCTCAATCTCATCAGTCAAACTTTTTCAGCTACGATCATGAAACTATTATTCAGATCCGTGCCAGTATAAAAGACATTGATGTATTTTTTATCTTCTAAATAATCCTTGATTATATTAACATTTAATATATGGATGTGTTTTCTATTGTTCCAAGGTCGCCAATATTCTTGACTATAGTCCGGGAGATATAAAAACAAAACGCCATTTGTTTTAAGTTTAGTTCCCCAATAATCTAAGGCATCTACCCAATTTGGTAAGTGTTCAAGACAATGGCTGGAGAATATATAGTCTACTTGTCTATTAGGCAAATGCAAGGCGTGCCATTCGTCATCAAGGTTCAAGTCAATAGGTTGTGCACTTGGAAAGGCCCATTCAATTCTATTGCAGCCGATATCAAACCCGTCACCATTACAAAAATATTTTGCATAAGGGATAGCAAATTGACTTGCGTTACCTATTGTTTGGAAATGTGGATATTTTTTATTTTTATATTCTATTAAATCCATAGGGGTTTGCCTAACAATAACAAGAAGGTATCGATCAGATTCAAATTAGTAATCCCAACTATCTGTTGGAAGTCTTTGGTAAAATATTGGCGTACCCTGTTTGGTAAACGGTAATGCTACAGTAGAGTCCCACCCGCCGTGCTTCCCTTCTGCATAATAATATTCCATTTTACGCTCGGGTTTATATAAAGCTCCGGCTAATGCAGTAAAACCCGTTGATCCACCTACAAAAATTTCACATTCTAATAAATGCTGTAAATTAGCATGAAAATCAGTACTGAAGGTAAAATTGTAAGGATCAATTGAATCAATTTTGTTAGCACAACAGATAACACGTTCATAATCTTCGTACTGACTATATTCTCTTAATATATCATCTAGTACCCTACGAGGCCAATTGCGCTCTATATCATAAGTAGCATCAATCAAAGGAAATATGGCTATTTTCTTTTTCATGGGCTCAGGATTGTGTATTTTAACTAAATCGTTTAGTATTGGCTGCATACCCCACACAGCTAATGCCATACCGGGGAAGTCTTCTTCGCCCGGTGTTTTGCTAAAATAATCCGTTCTCTCTTCCAACCACCATTTAAAATGCAAACGAAAATCTGACGTTACCGTACCCCAAGATTCCCGAAGAGCTAAGATTTCTTCTGGTAGGTAAAATTTTAAATAATGCGTTGGGTGTTTCCTTCTCTCATCTTCTAAACGATATAGCACATACACTAAATCACCCATTCTCAAATTACCGACATGAGTATGATTGAGATTTAGAATTTTTATAGGTTTGTTTAAATAATTAGTCATGTGATTAGTTAAACATCTTTAGTCCATTGCCAAATTAGTTGGTAATCGTTATGTATCATAGGAACACCAATCTGTTCCATAAATTGTTTTACTAATTCGCCCTTACCGTGATCACCAAAGTGGTCATCTACTGCAATCATAGTGCCATTTTTAAGACTAGGTAATATAGCAGCTAATTCATACATATGATGCTGCATACTACTAAGTCTACTATCATCATGATAATCAAAACTGTCAAGATACAGCAGATCAATTTTTGTATTACGTTGATTAAAATTCCATAACCATGCCACACTGTCGGAACAATGCACAGTTGTTTTATCACTAACTAGTGCAGCGGCTGTTCTAACATTGTTTTCATCTATATCAACAGAGTGTAGCACACCATTGTAATCATTGATATATTTGTCAAAAATAATTGTGCTCATTCCGTCACCTGCCCAATTATTTGTTTCCCGACTACATCCTGTTTCTATGATTAACGGATTGTTAATAGTTTTGAGATGTGCAATCATTTTTGCAAATGAATCTCTGCGATTGCGGTGACTCGAAAAAGTCTTTTCAAGCATTTCTTCTAGGGTAAACTGTTCTCTTAGAGTGCTCATCTTTTATTTATATATTTAATTATCAGGCTCAATTCTAATCGGTAAGGAGAATCTTTGGCTGCGAGCCAGTGCCTTGAACTCTTCATAATCAAACCAATGGTATTATCATCAGCGTGTTCAATGAGAGTTTCTATATTACTAGTACCTATCTCAATAAAATCATATATCATTTAATCGCCTTACTAATTTTATAATATTTAATCGCAGCACCATCCATTTGAAAATTTTTTCATAAATAATGATATAGGAGCCCACAATAATGTTCAAATATCAAAGTTTACATTTAATGCGTGACAAATATGATGCTAGAGACTACATATACACCCCTTCTATAACTATATCAAATCAACCCCCACTAGTTGATTTACGTAGATGGGCTAGTTCTATTGAAGATCAAGGTAGTTTAGGATCATGTACTGGTCAGGCTATAGCAGGTGCTATAGAATTAATTGATCGTAAACTTTATAATAAGAATTTTGAAATAAGCAGACTGTTTATATATTATGAAGAACGTGTATTACTAGGTACAGTTAATCGTGATTCAGGTGCTTGGATACGTGATGGACTAAAAGTAGTAAATAAAAAGGGCGCTCCACTTGAATATTATTGGCCACATGATATTAGTAAATTTAAAATTAAACCTAATTTAGGAGCCTATGCAGATGCTGCAAGACGTAAAGTAACAGGATATCAAAGATGTGTAGACTTTAACTCCGTAAAAGCTGCTGTAGCAGCAGGTAATCCGGTAGTAGTTGGATTCAATGTATATGGTAGTTTTTTTAATATTAATAGCACGGGGCTGATGCCTTATCCCGATTTGGGGAGAGAAAGATTATTAGGTGCACATGCAGTGTGTATTGTTGGTTACCGTGATATAGATTCTAGGTTTATAGTTAGAAATTCATGGGGTCCGGGTTGGGGAGACTATGGCTATTTCTACATGCCCTATCAAATTATAGAAAACCCTGCAATCTCTGCTGACTATTGGGTTATCAGCAAAACTCAAATTAACCAGCCTGTAGGTCCAATACCTCCTACTCCAACCATCACAACCACAACAAGAGGACCATCAACCACAACCACAACAAGTACATCTACAACAACAAGTACAAGTACTACAACCACAACAAGAGGAAACGCGGCCCCAACCACAATTAACCAGTAAAAGAAATAATAATGACTGAGATTAAAAAAGAATCACGTTCGGAACGTGAAGCACACATAAAAGATAAAGCAGGTTGGGTAATCACAGTACTAGCTGCACTACTTGCTATAAACACTTATATTGCAGGTAATAATTCTAGTAAGGTATTAAACAATACTATAAAGGCTAATGACACTTGGGCATTTTATCAAGCAAAAAGCATAAAACAAACTCTAGCCGAAATGGCCAAAGATGACGCAGAATATAAAAAACAACCTGAAAAGGCTGCGAAATTACAAGCCAAAATAGATCGTTATGAAAGCGATCCTGAAAAGGGAGAAGGTAAAAAGGAACTAATGGCTAAAGCCCGTGCTTTAGAAGCCGAGCGTGATGAAATTCGCAAAAGAAGTCCTTGGTTGACTTTTGCTGGTTCTGCGTTTCAAATAGCTATAGTATTACTAACCGCAAGTATACTAGCAGTTAGTATGTCATTGTTTTGGGCTAGTCTTGTTGTAGGATCAATAGCAGGCTTATTAATGACTCAAGGTGTTTGGATGTGGTTACCGTTTGGAATATAATCAAATTCAAATGGATTCACAATTTCTTCACCATATTTAATTACAATGTACCCTAATATTTTTTGGGGTACATCATCTCTAAAGCCCAATAGAATATGTTTATTCCATGATAATTGGAAATCAATTTCTTTTTTAAGAGAAGAATCTTTTAGGATATCGGTAAAGTCATTTGACTCACGTTTAAAAGTGTAATGAATCATTTTTGCCACAGAATAAAGTTTATTTGGTCAGCTTCGCTCATAAAATGAAATTTATATAATCCGGGTTTTTCACCAGACGGTGATATCATATGCCATCCCCAATTGTCCTTACAATTTGTTTTGCACCATTCTAATAGAGAGTTCAATGAACCATATGGAACACTAATGTCGGTTCTGTAACTGTATTCAGTAACGGTTAACATTCTGAGTCATTTGATATATCCCAACATTTCAATATGATATTTGGCTGTTTCGTCACTTAAATTTTTTAAGAAGGTATCATTGAACTTAAACTTTTTGCAAAAAGATTCTGCAAAACTGGTACCCTTAAGTTTTTCAAAAATAAACTCTTTACAAAAAGATTCATACTGTTTTTTACTTATCTGCTTATTTTTGCTACTAGTTAATTGTTCTAATTCAAGCAATGCGTTATTGAAATTCATTTTAATCCCACAATGCAAGATAATATGTGCCAAACAATGTTAGTCCTTCTTGAATACGTTCTTCATATAATGGGCGAGCATCTGATTTAATATTGACTTTTTCATAATCAATTGTTAATTGTTGAAAGGACCAAATCATTTTATCCATTATTTCATTCCATGTCTTCATATTTTTTTCATACTGCATACTTTCAAGGTCATCACCAAAGTCAAACGATTCTTGATTTGGATCAAGGTCGTCTTCTTTGATAAGAGGCATGCCTTGTTGAGTATTCTTTAATTGAATTAAACAAGGTAAAATTATAAGTGCTAGGGTATGGTCTAAACTAACTGTATCATATCGGTCAATATGAACTTTAATTTTTCTACGATTACTATGTTTATATGGTCCTAAATCAACTTTCATAGTACACTTTCCCATTATCCATTAGAAGAATGTGGTCAAGATATTCTACTCTTGCTTTGGGAATTTTTTTAAACTGAACTAATGAATTAGCGATTTCATCTATACTTGTACCTTGGCATACAAAATTTTTACTTTTTTTGTCGTATAGATATAAAACACCCTCTTGGATGTCTACGGTCAATGTAGGGACAATAGATAGTTTACCATCTACTTCTTCTATTTTAATACCATTATCTTTTGCATACTCTTTTAGGTCTTTTTCTAATCTATACATATAGAACTTCACCCCAATAGTCCAGCCCAATAAAAAAATCAATATGAAATCCCAAATATTATCCATAATCTTATTTATTAATTGTAATGTTAGACCAAGTCTTTAGCTTTTCAAATTTAGCTAGTTTAGCTTTTTCTATATTATATTGACTGACAACTCCATGCATTTCTAATAGAGTAATCATTGCTACTAAATCGCCTAACTCTTCTTCTAGGTGTTCTTTATTAGTTTTGGGCTTACCCGGTTTGTGATTGTCTAGTCCAAACCTAAAACACTTACTGATAGCTTGAGTAACTTCAGCACATTCTTCTTGCATAATCAAGAGGATTTCATTAACATTAGTATCCATTTTTATACCTTAGAATGTAAGGAAAGGTAAAGATTTTTTATTCTCTTTACCTTTGTGTTTAAATTTCTATAAAATTAAGAAACGATACCGGCTGCAAGAGCACGATAGCCTGCAGCAACTACTGCACGACTTGGGCGCCCCAAACGATATTTAGTAACAGTTTTGCCATTGGCATCAGTTCGTTTATTAGCATAGATAGCAAAACCTTCATTCAAACGAAGATTGCTTACTGTAGCAGTTGGGTTAGCAATACCAAAACGATCAGCAATTTGCTTTGTGGTAAGTTGTTCACCAGCCTGAAGTGCTTCAAGCAATTGTTCTTGTTTAGTTACATTCATTTTAAATTTCCTTTAGTAAAAAGTTGTTTTTCACAACTTGAAGATATTATACAATACTGTGTATAATAATGCAATATGTTTTGGATAAATTGATTACTCAGATATCCAAATCATATAATTGAAAATCATGTGGGCCATTTTCATATCCAACATAACCACGAGGATTGCAAACCACTCTAGTAGAACCAATACGATATTCAAAAAAGTCATGGACATGCCCATGACACCAAACCTTAATCTGCGGATGATCTAATATAAATTCACTTAGGTCACTTGCATAAGCACCGCTCATATGATGATCATGCCGATACCGTTCATGGATACTTTGGTATGTTGGAGCATGGTGAGTAATAACTACTATTTCACGATCCTGATATTGTGCTAATGTGGTTTTAAAATACTCTAGTGTGTTTTTATGTAACTTATATGTATGATCAGGTGTTAGCTTGTAGTATAGATCCTTATCGGCATAATAGTTTTCTATTGCCCTGTAATCATTCATCCCACCTTTAACTGTCATCTCAGTAATAGGGTCATTCTGATTAAGGTCAGTCCATAGAGTAGCTCCCATGAATACTACACCATTATAGTCTACCGTTTCATTTTCTAATATAGTTACATTACTGGGCAATATTGCTTTAAAATCTTCATGGGTTTTATCTAGTCTATGATGATAAGATTCATGGTTCCCACTAACCATAAACACACGATCATATTTGGCGCACTGATTTTCAAAGAATTCAGTGGCATTTGGTTTTCTTTTTTTAAGTGTACGGTATTCGCAAATATCACCGGCCAAGATTAGTACTTCACCACTTGGTAATTCTAATGGACCAAATTCTAAATGTAGATCACTTGCTAGTTCTATTTTCATTGCTATCTTTGTAAAAGTCTGCTTCTATTTGCATAGCTGTACCGCGACCCGTTATTTTTGTATTTGCAATATTAATGCATTCTGCTATAATTTGTTCGCTATATTTTTCAAGATCTAGTTTACTAATGTGACATGAATCGGCATCATCCCAATTAATATTGGCTTTTTTGGCTAACTCTAAAAGTTTATTATTCATTTACTTAATTCTGTTACATGTTTGCATTGCTTTCTAAATTGAAAGCCAGGACATGTACATGTCCACCCTTTTGTATTACTAGTAACAATGTATTTTCCACCCTTGCTACTTGCAATCTCATATACTTTTGTATCAGTATTTATTTCTTTAAATGAACCTGCCAATAATTCAATGTTTTCAATATAATCCATATTAAGAACACGAATGGGCCAATCTTTATTACCAGACAAACAAAATTGTCTGTCTGTTAGCCAAGAATATGAGGGTAATACTTTACCCTCATATGTCAGTGAAGTAGGTTGAGGGGGAATCATTGCTGATCCTTGTTCATTACGAACATTGATTTTAACAACACTGCCAATCACTGGAACTTTCATTTTGATTACCGCTGAAGATACATGAAAACCATTTTAGAATCTTTTGGTACCCAACGCTTAGCATCAGGCCCACATTCGTTACCAACTCGCATTACAGAACATGATTCATAATATCCTGTAGAAGATTTCCCTGTAACACGATCAGGCTTTGGAGCATGCCAAGATTCTTCAATTGTACATTTAAAAGCGTAACCTGATTGAAACAAACGGTCTATCAGGTTAGCCTTAGAGTGTTT
>Ga0209400_1003003_pt1 | contig 12474 bp, 6 predicted proteins | sample M_130807_EF_Meta_FD_187313 | JGI IMG/M metagenome (GOLD analysis project Ga0209400, IMG submission 187313) | Freshwater microbial communities from Lake Montjoie, Canada to study carbon cycling - M_130807_EF_MetaG (SPAdes) (version 2) | ecosystem: Environmental > Aquatic > Freshwater > Lake... | reverse complement strand
GGCAGGCCGTCCGGGCATTTCCACCGCAACTTTTGCCGCAGGCGCGGTGGAGTTGACAATCCGCTCCAGCCGCTCTTTTTCCTCCATCGCTTCGGCTTTCTTTTTGATGCGGGCATCATACCACGCAATCCAGATGGAGATTTCATAGAGAACAATCATCGGTACCGCCAGCAGACAGAGCGTGAAGCCATCGGGTGTGGGAGTGATGACCGCGGCGATGATCACAATGGCCACGATGGCGTATCCCCGGGTGCGACTCATGATTTCATAATTCAGCAAACCGATTTTCACCAGCACCCATACCACGACAGGAAGTTCAAAGCATACTCCGAAGATGAGGGTGAACTGGGTGGCGAAGGACAGGTAATAACCGATCCGCCATTCATTGGCGATGCCCATTGATTCGCCGTAGGAATAAAAGAATTCCAGCACGCTGGGCAGCACCCAGAGATAGGAAAACAGCACCCCGCAGAGAAAAAGCCCGAAGCCGACCGCCAGCGCGGGATAGATCGCCTTCTTCTCATGCTGGTGAAGCCCGGGCATGATGAATTGGAGAATGAACAACAGCAGCAGGGGAAATGCGACAACGATGCCGGCGAAAAAGGCGAGTTTCATCGAGAGCATGAAGGCTTCCGACGGATTGAGCGAAGACATGAACTTGAATCGGTCACGGGTCCCCGCGATGGCATCGGGTTTCAGTTCGATCAACTGATTCAGCATCGATTTCTGCTCCGCGGAAAGTCCCGCTTGCGCTTGGATGAAAGTGCCTTGTTTTTCCGCCGGCAGGGTGATTGCGGCGCGGTAACAGGAAGCGACGGCAACCAGTTCGCGCTCCTGCGCCGACAACTGATCAAGATACGCGGGCTGGAGGTTTTGCGGCAAATGAGCCAACGCCTCCGTGCCTTCCTTGGCCTTTTCCCAGGTGTCGGCATTGATCGGCCCTTCCTTGGGCAGTTTGTTCGTCGAATGAATCTCCCAAACCTTGCCGATCGGCTCGCGCAGGATTTCCATCAGCTCGTCACGATAGGAAAAACAACCGAGAGTGGTGATCAGCAGCGTGATCACGATTCGCGTGACCATGATGCGAAGATCTTCAAGGTGCTCCAGAAACGGTTTTTCCGCGTCGGGATTCGCCTTGTCGCGCAATTGGAAAACTTTCTTGAGGAGGAACATCTGCCCGGAGAATATCTCCCGGCCCATGACTTTGCAAGTTTGCTGATGAAGCTTTTCCGGTCGCAGTCCGCTGTTTCCACGCACGCCCTGGAATTACATTCCCGCCAACCGGGAACTCGTCTTACCAGTTCGCCAGGCAAGGGGGGCGAAGCAGATCAGCCTACGATCCGCAACCGGTATCTCCCATCCCGGCAGCCAATACCAACAAAGGTCCAGACTCAGTCCGGTAAAAACTCCCGAGTGCCCTGACCTCAAGCACCTTGCCCAAAAACCAGCTGCGAAATGGATCGGAAATCACAATTGATTTGCTCAGATGCTAATGGACCCATGCATCAAAGTAAAAATCTAACAGGAATTTACAACACAAGATCCAAGGAATGGTGCCTTTTTCACTATGATGGGGCGGAGCCTCAGAGCGAGCTGACGACGAGACGGGCAAACAGGGTGCTGCCGGTGGCGGGCAGGGAGACGGTGACGATTTCGTTGCCGCCGCTGTCGGTGACCGTTGTCATGGCGGCCGTGGCTGTGGTCCAACTGTCGGTGCTGAGATCGGTGGAGTACTGTACCGACGAGGCGAAGCCGGCGGCCCCGGCGGCCTTGCTGCGGGTGAAGCGGAAGGTCACGGTCGTGGCGGTTTTTTCAAGGGTGGGCAGCGAGGACTGGGTGGCACTGGCGGGCGAGGTGCCGAGCACATACTCGATGGAATTCGAAAGACGGTCTCCATCCGGATCGGCGCTGGAGGCGATGACGGCGGAGTCGGTGCTGGCAGGATAGTAGCCATTGATCCAGGAGGAATAGGCAGCGGTGGGGGTGATCGGAGTGGCGGCGAATTCCGAGTTGTGATCCAGCACGGCCCAGACGAGGTGATGGGCCGCATCATGGCCCCAGCTTCCGGTGGGGAGTCCTTCGGTGTAAGGTCCGTTGACGAAGAGGGCATCGACCGCGGCGGTTGAAAGGCTGGCCATGCCGGCGTTTCCGAGGATGGCGTTGACCCAGGCTCCGGAGCTGTACCAGCCGAGCATCGGCTTGCTGGTGCCCAGCGCAGCGAGCACGGCGGGGGAATAGCTGAGCTGCAGGAGGAACTGGTTGCTGCCACTGCCGCTGACGTCGAGCACATCACTGAGCAGGTGGGAAAGTTCCGAGCTGCTGCGTTCCCGATATGAGAGGCTGCACGTGTAGGCGGTGGTGGCGGCGGCGAAGCGAAGTGAGGCATCGCTCCCCAGTCCATGAGCGCTGCGCATGCTCATGTGGCCGCGCTCGCCGGAGGTCATGGCGCATCTCATCGCGCTGCTGCCGGTGACGAGCTTGTAGAGGTTGGTTGAGGTGCCATCGAAGGCCTTGAAGTAAAGCGTGCCGTTCAGGTTGACCATGTAGGTGATGCCGACAGGGAAGCCGTTTCCGCTGCCGGGATTCATGTCGAGAGCCATGTAGGTGCCGGCTGCGGTGCCGTCGGTGACCCAGAGTTCGTTGCCGTTGACGCCGTCATTCGCGGCGAAGAAGACGTAGTCGCCGACCCTGGTGAAGGCCGCTGCATTCGAGATGCCGCTGTTGGTGCCGGTGTAGATATCCTTAAGAAGGTTGGTGCCGCTGCTGGTGCCATCGGTCACGTAGAGTTCATGGCCGGTGGCGGAGGTTCCGGCCTGGAAAACAATTCCGTTTACGGCCCGGGTGTATTCGCTCGGGTTGCTGTTGCCGTTGAACTCATTGCCGAGGTCCTTGATCATTTTGGTGCCGCTGAGCGTGCCGTCGCTGATCCATGGCTCCTGGCCGTTGCCGGTCTGGTAGGCGGTGAAGTACAGGCTGCTGCCGATCCAGGCGAGATTGGAAGGCGCGCCGGAGGAGGTGGCGTCGTTGATGACCTTGATCTTGGTGGCGCTGGATCCATTGGAACTGAACAAGCCGTAGCTGCCATCGGTGGCCTTGAAATAGAATCCCGTGCCGTTCGACGTGATCTCACTGATGTTGGAGCCTGAGGCGCCCGAGTAAATGTCGGCCACCTGAGTGGTGCCGCCCAGCGTGCCGTCGGTGCGCCAGAGTTCTGCTCCCGAAGTGGGGGTGCTGCCGCTGAAGTAAAGGTAGTCAATGCCGCCGAAGGTCAGTGGGGTGAACTGGCCGGCCGAGGATGAGCTGTCGTTCGTAGCAGGGCGGAAGTCCTTGAACAGGGCGGTGCCGGCGCTGGTTCCATTGCTGGACCACAGTTCGTTGCCGTTGGTGCCGTCGTTTGCGGTGAAGAAAAGCGTGTTTCCGAGGGCGGAGAAATTGTCGGGCGTGGAACTGCTGCTTCCGCTGCGGATGTCCTTCACCAGGCTGGCGGTGGTTCCATCGCTGACGTAGAGTTCCTGGCCGATACCCGAGCCGCTGACGGTTGCGCGGAAGAAAACCTTGCTGCCGACCCAGGTGATGCGGTCGATGACGGTTCCAGCAGTTCCGGAAGAAAGATCCTGGACGAGATCAAGGTCGCTGTCAGTGGCGTTGAGTTTCCGCAGTTCGTAGCCGACGCTGGTATCGTAGCCGCTTAGGTAAAGATCGCCGCCGCAGTTTGCGAGCACACCCGAAATGTTGGTGATGGAGCCGATCCGCTGTGCGGCGTAGACCGGGTTATCGGCCCACGTGATGGAGATGCCAAGCAGTGCCGGAAAAGTGATGATCGCTAGGGCGGTGGGAATGGATTTTTTTTTCATTGTAATTTGTGGTGGTGGGTTTTTGGGATTGTGCTTGTTTGGGAAAACGGTCGGGTGGAACCGGAGGGCTTGGATAATGGGGCGGGGGCAAGCAAGAGGTGGAAGTTCCGGCACGAATGTCAGCCTGGACACGCCGGTCCGGCCACAGTTGTTAGAAATATGATTCAAGCATGCCCTGGGGAATTACTTCACCCGGTTCGCGATGTGAAGACTACCTATTTTCAATATCGGAGCAAGTTCAAAAGAGGACCAAATCAAACTTAAAAATCCCGACAGGGTTACTAGATTTCATGGTTGGTTGGAATTTGCAGTCAGCAAGAATGGCTGGCCATTGTGGATCGGACGTCGTGGGTGAGCCCGCGATCAACCGTAACCATGATTTCGCGGATTTTTTTCTCGTATGGCCGACACGTTTCCATCAGACTGCGAGCAGAATATGAAAAACACAAACTTCCATCGATTGGTTACCGTGTTATGTTGGCTCGGTCTTGTCAGTGTGCTCAACGCCCAGAGCGAAGCGCCTGACAGCAATGCGGAGAATCAAGCCGAGGAACCGGTGAAACACATCCGCGTTCAAGTCGAGTTCATTGATGTCTCCCATGAGCAATTCACCGAATTGATGTTTGGTGAGAAGCCCGCAGTCAACGACGGCGAACTTCGCAAGCAGGTAGCCCAGCTGATCAAGGACGGCAAGGCCAGCGTGGTGGAGACGCTTTTTTGTGCGTCTCAAAGTGGTCAGAAAGCAACTACCGAATCGGTCGAGGAATTTATCTATCCAACCGAATATGAACCCGCGACGATTCCGGATGAGAAGCATGCCAAAGATAAGGAAGGGTCTGGGAATGCCGAAGCTACACGCGTTGATCCAGCCATCGGTCCTACACCCACGGCATTTGAACCGCGCAATGTGGGCTCGACTCTCGAAATCGAACCGACCCTGGGTCATGACGATAAAACCATCCACCTTGGTTTCGCGCCGGAAATCGTTTATCACGTGGGCAACCAGGTGTGGGCCGAGTGGAAGGGGGAACACGGCAACTCCCCGATCCAAATGCCGAAGTTCTATGTATTGCGTGTGAGCACCTCCGTAACCCTCACCGATGGTCACTACATGCTGACTGCCGCGCTATCTCCTAAAGACAAAAATGGCAACCTGGACTCTACCCGCAAACTGATGGTCTTTGTGAAAGCCAATGTCATCACAACCGGACCCTAACGGAAACGCTGCATGAAAAAATGGATCATCGCACTTTTGTTCGGATCATGTGGGTTCGCGGCTGGCATTCAAGACGAACCGCGGCAAATCCGCGTGAGCTTGCAGTTCATCGAGGTTGCGCATACTTCACTCACGGAAATGCTTGCTCAAAAGGATCAGAGCGGCCCGGCCTTGCATGCGAAAGCAATGAGTTTGTCCAAAAAAGGCCAAGCGAAAATTTTGGAGTCTTGCATGCTGGTGTGTAAAGCTGGTCAGAAAGCCACTATTGAATCCATCCAAGAGGTGATTTTTCCAACGGACTATTTGCCGTCGGGCCTTCCCACCAATTTGCCCAATGAAGGAAATCCCACAAACCTAGTAGTTAGGAGAGTCGCCGCATTTGAACCCCGTAACACCGGTGTCACATTCGAAGTGGAGCCGTACATGGCTTCCCATGGCATGATCGACCTTCGATTGTCACCAGAAATTGTCAAGCAACTGCGGCTTGAGACGTGGATGGAACATATCGATCAATGGGGCGATGCAACCTACCGTCTCCCGGTATTCGAGAGCTTCAGGATCCAATCCAAAATCACCGTAGCACCCGGCAAGTTCGAATTCGTTTCCGCGCTCACCCCCAAGATGAACACCCAGGGCCCGGTGGTGACGCGCAAGATTCTGGTCTTCGTCCGTGCTGATCTGCTTCCTGTTGCGTGATTATCCATGGGCACTCCCATTTCTCTCAGCGCAGCAGTCACGCTTGTTAAGACTTGAATATCAGAAACCGTATCCGCAACGTGTCATCGTGGCATCCTACGTCGATTTCTCGTTAGAGCGGGTTTGTGGATTTCCTGTTGATCCGTGCTGATCGCCGCCATCGCCCCTTAACCGCCGCGAATCACAGAGGATCAGCAAGTCGCCGGGCCGCTGGCAAACCCATGGCGTGCTTTGCGCATCAGGGCTGTTTCGGCAACTCCGCGAGCTTCTTCAAGTTGGCAAGGCCTTCATTGAACTGGTCGCCACACATTTTATCGCAGTCCATGAACATGCCGGCAACCTTGCCCATGAATGGCACCTTGCCCTGCATGTTCCAAGTGACTTTGGTGCCTTCGCCTTCCGGAACAAAAGTGAATTTCACATCGTTGGACCCGGCGAAAGGCCGCACGATTTCAAGCTTCATGCCCACAAGTTCATCCGGCTTGCTCTCCACCAGACGCGTGGTTCCCTCGCCAACCTCGTTGTTGCCCGACCAGTGATAGACCGCACCGACCCCCTGCGTCGGGCCTTCGAAGGTGACCTTCATCGCCGGATCGAGTTTCGACCAGGGTGACCAGGCATCCCATTGTTTGAAATCATTCACCACTGCGAAAACCGCGGAGGGAGCCGCGTTGACCGTTGTGCTGCGAGAGACAGACATCTCGCCGGGGCGCGTGGCGGCAATGCCACAGATGAGAGCGATTGCGACGACGATCAACAGAACAAGAACGAGGAGGATTTTTTTGATCGTGGCAATGTCGGAGCGGAAATGGTTTGATTTAAGGGGACGTGTTCTGAGTTGCTTTGTAATGAAAAGCGATATCCGGAACAAGCAGATGTTGCAGAAGTCCGCGCCGGATTTTTTACGATTCCGGCGCGGTTGATTCAGCGGTGCTGACTTATGGAATCACTCCACCAAGAACCCGCGTTGAATAGCTGATCGCCGCGCGGGTCGGGTTGTTGAACTCCAGCGTGACCGTGACAGTCTCGCCGGGAGTGAGGGCATTGTCACCGCCCACGTTTACGAGTGCCAGCGGACTGCCGGCGGGGGTGAGCGTGCTGGTGACAAGTGTCGAACTGGCGAGCGTGGCATTCGTGCTGAGGCTGTCGAGCGCGATGGCCACGCTGCCGCTCACGGGAGTGGTGCCAGTGTTGCGGATGGTGAGCTGCTGCACAAAGCGGTTCGTGCGGCGGTCAAGAACGAAGCCGCCGCGGGTGACGGTGACATTCGTGGCGACGCTGGCCGTGGAGTCGGGAGCCGCATCGATCTGGAAACTGAAGATCGTGCGGGCTTGCGGACCGTTGGCGTATTCGATACCGGCGTTTGACGCGGTGGCATCCATTCCTACGCTGCTGACGCTCAAGGTTTTTCCGTTGGCAGCCACGTCGAGCACGGTGTAGTTGAACGTGTCCGGGCTGTAGAAGTCCACGGGCTGCGGGCTGGCTGCGGCCGTCGCGTCATTCTCGCGGAAGAGGTTCTTCAAGCCGGGGTAGCCAGCAAGGCCGAGCGTTTCCACTCCTGCGGTTTGCTGCGCACTGGCGATGCTGTTGGCGAGCTGCTGGGCCATCGCGAACGTATGGTTCGTGATGAGGTCCGGACCGGTCGCGCCGAGAGGGCCGCAGACGATGGAGAAACACGCGGGCACTTTGACATAGGTCGCTTGATTCTCGGTCTGACCGCTGGGGGAATAGGTCAGCTCGTTGATGCGGTTCTGGTGATCGTCGGTTCCCAGGAAGACGACGTTCGTGATGTGGTTGTCGGCGATCCACTTCAGCAGCGAGTTGCGCTCGGCGCGGTAGCCGCCGATGAACGACTTGCCGGCATCTGCACTCACCGGTGAGTAGGAGCTGCCGATGCCAAAGCCCGGCAGGTTCTGCAGATTCAACGCTCCGCCAATTGGTCCGATCTGATCGATCGGGTCATCGATGGACACGAACTTCCACGGCACGCCATTCGTCTGAGCCGTCAGGAGCTGTGTCTTCAGCCAGGCGAGCTGGGTCTTGCCGAGGAAGGTGCGATCCGGGTTGTTCGCGCGAGGCGCGGTCGTTTCGTCGGCACCGGCGTTTGCGGTCTTGAGGCGGATGTCGCGGTAGGAGCGGCCATCAACATTGATAAAGAGCGCATTCTTGCCCCACTGCTGGGCGCTGTAGAGCTGGCGGGTTCCGTCGGTGCGTGGATCGGTCGGCGCGGTGATGGTGCCGCGGTTCGCGATCGGCTGGTAGTCGAGGAAGACATCTTCCAGCGCGAGGAAACCGGGCGCACGGTTCATCCAGCCGCCGAGAACGTCGAGCGTGGCGCGCGGGATAAGGTCGGCTGCGTCATTCACATTGCCGACGTTGCCGGCACCGTTGTTGCGGGCATCCACACCACGACCGGTGGCCATGTCCGCACCGTCTGCACCGCCGACGGAGCCACCCGCAGGCGCGCCGCCGTCGATGTATTTCCGGTTGCCGAGTTCGTGGTTGTCCCACGTCGTGTAGTTGCCCTGCGCGGCGTAGAGAGTCTTGAGGCTTTCCTGCCCGCCGGTGTTCACCGGGAGGAAATTCTCGCGGTATTTTTTCGCGTAGTCGGCACGGAGTTGCGCCTGCGTGGCGAAGGGCGTGCCGGCCGAAATGAAGGCGCGCGGGATGCCGTTGTAGTTCAACGCGTCGTTCGAAAGCGTGACGGAGGGCGAGTTCAGCCACGAAGCGCCGTTGTGCGCGCCGCTGGTGGTGAGGTTGCTCGCGTTCTCGTAGATCGTGTCGCCGAGGTTCACGTAGAAATCCAGGTTCTGCGCCGGGATCGTGCTCGCCAGCGCATAAGGGCGCATCAGACCGTCGTTGTCGCCACTGAAGGCGAAATGCAGCGGCGCCGCGGTGCTGGAAGCGGGTGCGGTTTTGAATTTTCCGGTGTTGCTCGTTTCGCCGCCGGGGCCGACGAAGCGGTAGAAATATTGCGTTCCCGCTGTGAGGTTGGTGAAGTCGAACTTCAGCGTGAAGTCCCCCGCAGGGTAGGTCGCGCCGGAAAGCGAGATCGGCGAGCTGAAGGTGTTGCTCGTGGAGACCTGCGCTGTCAGTGTTGTCGCCGCCGCGGGCAGTGAGCTGTCAATGGCGCGGGTCCAGACGATCGCTTCGGTGTTTGATACGTCGCCCGCAGCAACGCCGGTGAATGCCACCGACTGCACGGTGATGGTGAAGCTGTTGGACAATGTCATCCCGAAAGCATCCGTGGTGCTGTAGTTGATAGTCTTTACTCCTGAACCGACACCGGCGGAGTCAAATGTGCTTCCCGTCACGCCCGGGCCGCTGAATGTGCTGCCGGCGGGCGCACCGGTCGCGCTGATGAGATCAAGCGTGCCCGGGTGAGTCACCGTGAGGCCGGCTGTGGCGGTTGGGCTCAGGTAAGCTTTCGGCGAGATCGTGAATTGATTCTGAACGGCCGGCGTGCGGCTCGTGATAGCCGCAGGATTCGCGTCGAGCTGTGTCTTCGAGTAAGGAAGGATGCCCCACGTTTTCACGTCGAGCGACTGCGTGCCGGGATCGATGGTGAACTCCGACCATCCATAGCTGTTTGTCGCCGGATAGGTGCCGCTGACGAGTTGCATGTTGGGCAGCGGATTGGCGAAGAGCGGGACTTGATTGTAACCCAGCGGAGCCAGGCCTCCGTTCACAACACCGAGAACAAAGCCTTCTTTCGTCGGACCGTTCGACAGCGAATTGTAGAAGGCGTTCTGCGGGCCCGTCACGAGGCCGAAGGCGGTGCCGAGATCGACGATCGTCGGCCCGAACGGCTTGTCATAGGCGATCGCGCCGGTGATGATCTCGATCGAGTTCGTTTGAATCTGCGGCTGGGAGGGGGTCAACTGGTAGGACAGTCGGTTGACCACCGTGCCGTGGAAATCGGCAGTGACGAAGACCACGTTGGGGATGTGGTTGTCGTCGATGAACTTCAGCAGGGCGGTGCGCTCGGCGGCATAACCTTCATAGCGATCCTCCCCACCGAGGGGGCCGAAGTTTTGAATGGGCTCCGGGCAGAAAACGAACTTCCACACCACACCCGCAGCTTGTGCGGCGAGCAGGTCGGTTTTCAATTGGTTGAACTGAGTGGTGCCGAGCAGCGTGCGACCCGGGGTGAATGATCCGGCGAGAAAGGCACCAACTTGCGCGGGGTTGTTCGGATTCGAGACGGCTGGCAGCGCGGGACTGCGGAAACTGCGTGCGTCGAGAACAAAGGTCGCGGCATCGCGGCCGAAGGTGTTGTAGCGATACATTTTGGCCCTGCCTTCCATGGTCGCGTCACCGGTGCCGCTGTAGGTTGGTTCGTTGACGGGCATGTAGTCGAGATACGCGCGGATGCCGTTGTTGAACGTCTCGGTCTGGTTGATCAAAGTGCCGGTGTCGCTGCTGAAGCGCGTGTCGCTGGTGCGGAGTGCGGCACCGGAGAAGTCGTTGGTGACCTCGTGGTCATCGATGACGGCGAACACTGCGGTGGAGGCGCGCAGGTTGGCGAAGGTATTCATGCCGTAGCGTGGGGAATAGATTTCGTTATGCTTGCTGCGGTATTCCGTCAGCGTCCGTGCCTGGTTCACCGGCACGTCGGGCGAAGCCACATCGGCGTAAATGTTGTCGCCGAACTGAAGGAAGAACTGGAGATTTTTAGATGCCACATTGGAGATCGATGGGAACGGCGCCAACTCACCGCGCTGATCGCCCGAAACACCAAAGTGCAGGCCGTTCAATCCCGTGGCAGCTGCGGTGCGGAAGGAGCCTGTCACCACATCGACAGGGGTCGTCGCCCGGTAAAAATACTGCGTGGAAGGAACAAGACCCGCCGCTGCCGCCTTAACAGGCACGAGTGTGTTTGTAACAGCGACATTCACCGACTGCACTCCGGTGCTGAAGGTGGGATCGGTCGTGTAATCGAGCGTGACAGTGCCGATGCTGTAGCAGTGTGCCCAGACCACGGCGCTTGTCTGATCGACATCACCCACCGCAACGGTGGTCGTGGCGACGGGGGCATCCGCAAACGAACTGCACAATGTTAGTTGGAACACCAGGGCTCCGACGGTTGCCGCAAGTAGTGAATGGCGCGTTGATTTTAGCAGGAATTTGTTTTTCATGTTTCTGGGAGATGGGTAGTGAGTTGTTGTGTTGTTTGGATTGTTGTTGATAAACTGAACGAGGAATCGCAGTTGTGGACAAATGGATTTATCATCCGCTGATGCAGGATAAAAAGCGCATCGTCCGCAACGTTGGGTAATTCCGCAGCCAGTCAATTCCGTTGGCGGCTACTTGCCAACAGATTGCATGTGCCAAAATCGTGACAAGGCGGTGAGGCCGCGCCATCATTGAAGGCGCGGGATTTCCGACTACTTGACCAAGGCGTGATGGGACCGACAGCTCAGCCGGTTTATTCAGCCCATTTGTTCTGACGGAGCCAGACGAGAAGGTCCGTGGCCCACGGGTGAACCTGGCCGGGTGCCGCGCCGTTGTTGCCGACGCTGAGGCCGATGCCGTGCGCACCTTTTTGATAGATATGAAGATCGAAAGGAACTCCGGCACGCCGCAGCGCTGCCGCGAATTCCAGCGAGTTCTCGACCTTGACGGCATTGTCCTCCCAGGTGTGCCAGATAAAACACGGAGGCGTGTCTTTGGTGACTTGTTTTTCGTTAGAAAGCAACTCGACCAGTTCCGCGGAGGGATTGGGGCCAAGCAGGTTGTTTTTCGAACCACCGTGTGTGTTTGCTCCCATGGTGATCACCGCGTAGCAGAGAATTCCGAAGTCGGGACGACTGCTTTGCTTTTCAACGGGGTCGCTGGCGTCGGCCTTGCCGCTGTCAAAATGGGTGAGCAGGGTGGAGGCAAGGTGACCGCCGGCGCTGGATCCCATCACGCCGCAACGTTTGGGGTCGATCTTCCATTCCGCCGCTTTGGAACGCAGCAAGCGCATTCCGCGCGCGGCATCGTTGAGCATCGACGGATGACGGTAACCGCCCGAACCAAGCCGGTATTTCAGAACAACTCCCGCCACGCCATGCTCGGCAAGCCAGACGGCATATCCTTCGCCCTCGTGACCGGCAAGTCCGCCGTAGCCGCCGCCGGGACAAACCAGGATCGCGCTGCTCGGAGCAGAGCCCGCCTTGGGCAGATAGGCAGTCAGCGTGGGAATGTCCTTGTCCTCCTTGCCGAGTGCGTCAGCAGCACCGTCGGGATACAACGGAAGGGCGGGCAGGGGATCGGCGGAAAGGGAGAAGGCCGAGGCAAGAAACAGGAGACCACAAATCGTGCGCATGCCGCCGATGGTAGGGGAAGGCCCCGCTGCGTCAAGTTGCGATTTGCCGGGACGGGATTATTCGCCCCGGGCCTTGCGGTCGCGCTCGCGGGCTTTCGCGCCGATTTCCTCCTTCGCCTTCGTCAAGCGTTCAGGCCAGGAGAATGTCGGGGCTTTTGTCGGGTCGTAACCGGCCAGATGGCCCACGAGGCGGGTTGCGGGTTTGCTGTATTTCAATTCGGTATCGCCGAAGACCTCGCGGCACATCGCCGCCAGACCCGGATCGTATTCGATCAACTCGACGCGGGTGTTGACATGGTTGTGGTCGTGGTCGTTTTCGCGGTTGTCATCGAACCACGATTGCACGCCTTCGGCAAAATATTCGCAATGGTTTGTCGACGCATACTTGCCCTTCCAAA
>Ga0209400_1003001_pt1 | contig 12475 bp, 7 predicted proteins | sample M_130807_EF_Meta_FD_187313 | JGI IMG/M metagenome (GOLD analysis project Ga0209400, IMG submission 187313) | Freshwater microbial communities from Lake Montjoie, Canada to study carbon cycling - M_130807_EF_MetaG (SPAdes) (version 2) | ecosystem: Environmental > Aquatic > Freshwater > Lake... | reverse complement strand
GACTGCAGCTGAGGTGAAGTATGCGTTTGCACAGCATCAGGTGAGAAAGAGGTATGTGGCGGTGGTTTTCGGATGGCCTGAGAGGGTGAACGCGGTGTGGAAGGATCGGATTGAGGTGGTGAAGGATAGAGGGAGAGTTCGGGCGCGCCCCGGGAACGGCTCTTGGGCTGAAGCGGTGATGAAGGAGAGGGGTAGGGGCAAAGGAGTGGCGGGAGCGATGAGTTTATTGGAGTTGGAACCGAAGACGGGGAGAACGCACCAACTGCGAATTCAGTGCTCGCAAAGAAATTTGCCGATTGTGGGGGATCGGACGTACGGCGATTTTGAGAAAAACAGGGCCTTTGCCAAAAGCACAGGTCAGCAGGGTATGTTTTTGCATGCGGAACGTGTCAAAGTGCCCTTCCGTGGTAACGATTGGGAGGCGAGTGTGCCTGTACCAGTTCATTTTGCTGTTGGGAGTGCCTGACGTGATGCTTGAGTTGATTAAGAACAGAGAGTGAAATCTACCGACTGAACATCATCTGATTGATCGGATTTTAAAAATTACCGCTTATTCGCTGATATAAATCATGTATCAGATTTGTTTCTGTATGCGAAAATTGATGAGCTCTTGATTCTGGGCAACCCCATCAAGTCATTAGTACCTTTGGATCAACTCTTTAAAGTATAACTAAATTTTAAACTGTTCACCTGCCAAGTGATGGAATTTAAAAAATCATCGGCTATCGTTTTAAGAAGGTGTTATACCAAAATTATTTACGCCTATTTTTAGCGGCCTTTTTTACTTTGAAGGCTGTGGCTTTTGCCCAGATTTCCGAAAGTAACGGGGTGGTACGGTTTGAGGCCGAGGCTTTCACCAGCAGTACGGTCCGGTCGATCAGTGGCATCAACTACTCTTGGTCGACCTATGCTGCTACGCCGGGCTTTTCAGGTACCGGTTATATTGAGGCTATGCCGAGTGACCCCAATTCAGTTACTACGGTTACTACTTCTTGGGAAACCATCAGTCCGCAGGTCAATTACTCCGTCACTTTTTCGAGCCCAGGAACCTACTACGTATGGATCAGGGGATATGCAGGGGATGGCGCTTCGGCAGGAGTTTATGTTGGTCTCAATGGCACGAGCCCGGCGAATGCCCGTATCGATATCCAGCAATTTAACTCTTGGGCTTGGGCTAATACGGCCGCCGGCTCGGGTACCCCGGTTAGCATCACCATCCCTTCTGCTGGATCCTACACGCTGAATCTGTGGATGCGCGATGCTTGGATTGATATCGACCGCATTCTACTTACGCGAAATCCGAATTTTTCTGCCGCCTCGGATGCCAACTTCTGGCGGAACCAAAACATCTACCAGATCATTACGGATCGATTCTACAACGGGGATACCGCCAACGACGTGGCGGGGTTACCTAACTTTAACGCCTCCAATGGGGGGCAGGCCCACGGAGGAGACTTTAAGGGCATTGAAAGGAAATTAGATTACATTCAAGCCTTGGGTGCGACGGCCATCTGGATTTCCCCGGTATTAAAAAACGCCAATGGGGACTATCACGGCTACGCGGCCACGGATTTTTATACGGTGAATCCCCGAATGGGTACCTTGCCGGACTTACAGAGTCTGACCCGTGAGGCACAGAAGCGTGGGATTTTGGTGATCTGCGACGTGGTGGTAAATCACGCCAGCACCTGGGTGGATAGTGGTGATACCGGTTGGCCTAACTTTGTTTATCCGCCGTCGGGCTACAATCTTCGTTACAACTCGGGTGGGCAGCAGTATGCCACCCCGTTTGATAACGCTTCCCTCCAAAACCAGTTTGGAAACACCAATCTAAACAATATTTTCCACAACAACGGAACGACGCAGAACTGGGGCGATGCCACCCAAGTGGAGCTGGGCGAACTTCTTTCTCTGGACGACCTGAAAACGGAAACTCCCTACGTTCGGCAAAAAATGAGGGAGATCTGGGCGTATTGGATCCAGACCGTGGGCTTCGATGCTTATAGAATCGATACCGTGAAACATGTGGAGATGGGATTTTGGGATGATTGGTCGCCGGCGATCCGGGCGGTGGCGCAAGCGGCGGACAAGCCGAACTTCTTCCAGTTCGGGGAGGTTTTTGACGGTTCCGACAGTAAGTGCGGCTCCTACACCGGTACAAAAACGAGTGGCATTTACAAAATGGAAAGCGTTCTGGACTACCCTCTTTATTATCAGATGGGCAGCGTGTTTGCGACCGCTACCGGCGCCACTGGAGCCATCGAAGGTCGGTATAATAATCTAACCGTGGCCAATTATGATGCGACGGCCTTGAATTCTCTGGTCCTCAATCTGGATAATCACGATAACCCGCGCTTTCTCGCCGCCACAGGAAGCACCACGACCCGACTCGAGATGGCGCTGGTGTTCATGTACACCACGCGCGGCATTCCCTCCCTCTATTACGGCACCGAGCAGGATTTTAACGGCGGATCGGATCCGAACAACCGGGAGGATATGTTCGATGGAGCCTTTGAGCAGGGGCCATCGCTTGGGGATAATTTTAACATGACCCATCCGCGCTTTCGGCTGGTGGCTAAACTTAATAATTTTCGCCGGCTCTATCCGGCTTTGCGGACTGGGTCCCACCAGATGCTCTGGGCGAACTTTAGCGCTCCAGGCCTGCTGGCTTATGCTCGGCGAATTGGAAGCACGGAGGAGGTGTACGTGGTGATGAACACCGCCACCACGGCGCAGACCATCGGGGCACGGCCGACCATCCACCCAGCTGGTACAGTCCTGGTGAATCTATTCAGCCCTGCGGAGACGTTCACCATAGTAGCCGGAACGGACGGAATTCCTTCGATGTCTATCCCGGCATCTTCATACAAGGTGTTCGTTGCGCAGGCGCAGTACCAAAGCCGAGTCCTCCAGCCAGTGGTCAGTTCCCTAGCGCCCGGACACGATTCCACAGGCGTGTCCGTAGCCTCCACCCTTTCGGTGACCTTTAGTCAGGCCATGAACATCAGTACCGTTCAGTCCGCATTTTCCACCACCCCGGCCACCACGGGGAGCTATGCTTGGACCTCCGGCAACACGGTGATGACTTACACTCCATCTTCCAATATGGCTGGCAACACGCTGTATTCGGTCCGGATCGAGAGCACCGCGACAGATGCCAACGGTTTGGGTATTCAGGGGGCGTTTGAATCGCGGTTCACCACCGGAGCAACATCGAGCCTAGCCAAACCTTCTATTAACAGCGCGGCCGCTTCGAATATTGCAGAGACCGCCGCTGCGTTGAACGCTACGGTCACAGCCAACGGGGTGGCCACTGCCGTTTCCTTTGAATATGGAACCACGTCCTCCTTGGGTGCGACCACGAGCAGTCAAAGTATCGGCGGCGGAAGTTCTCCGGTTTCGGTGTCGGCCAATTTGACCGGGTTACTGGCCAACACCACCTACTACTACCGAGCCGTAGCCACCAACGCACAAGGTACTACTACGGGGAACACCCTTAGTTTTACCACCGCCACCGCGTTGCCGTTGGTAAGCACAACCCCGGCCACTTTTGTCGGGACGAGCGGTGCAAATATTAACGGCGATGTGAACCCCAACGGTTTGGCTTCCTCTGTATATTTTGAATGGGGGGACCGGTCGGATCTGTTGAGCAACTCAAGCACACCTCAGGCCATCGGGAGTGGTACGAACCTCCTAGGCAACTTCTGGCGGCTCGAAGGCCTGAGTCCCGATTCCACCTACTTTTTCAGGATTGTGACCCTGAATGTGATCAGTGGTGTGACCAATAAAACTTATGGTTCGACGCTAAGCTTCAAGACTCTTCCAGTTAAACCTACTGTGACGACTCTGGGTGTCACTAATGTCCTGACGAATGCGGCTACCCTACAGGGTGCGGCGAACCCTAATGGCAGTCCGACCAGCTTCTACTTTGAATATGGTCCCACCCCGTCCTATGGATCCTCAACCGTTGCGCAGGATGCCGGCAGCGGATCCAACGTTGTGTCTCTTTCTGCTGCGGTGACTGGCCTGACCCCCGGTGAGGCCTACTACTACCGGGCTGTCGCCTCAAACAGCTTTGGCGTTTCTTACGGAACCGATCAAAGCTTCGACACGAGAAATCCGCCGCCTTCATCCACGACCTTGCCTCCGGGCAGCCTGACCACGACCAGTGCACAGCTTCGGGGATCGGTGAATCCAAACAACTCCTATGCTTCCTCGTGGTTTGAGTGGGGCACGAGTACCAGCTACGGATCAACTACCCGCGCCACCGCGACAGACTCTATGGAAGGGTATACAGGATTTAACCTTGCGACAGGCTCGGTTTCTGGCGGGACGGGATTTGGAAATTTCACCCGCTATTCGGTTAGCGGAGGTGGAACGTTCTTGGCTAATAATTCCGCCAATCAAACCATTGACGGGGCCAAGAGCCTTGGGGCTTGGGCTGGATCCGGAGCTGGTGTTTCTTTCCGTCGGCAAATTAGCTCGGCCCAGCAATTTGGTACGATGGTTGTATCTGCACGTTTCAATGTCGATAACACCAAGGGATTTTGTGGCTTCAACCTTAAGTCGGCGGCGGGCAGCGGTTCGGGCGGTTTTAGCGTTGGCGAGCTGGTTTCTTTCGGAATTTCACCCGCGGGGGGTAATAACGGGATTTTGGTGACCGACGTTAGCGGTCAGCGGGTGCTGGATCTGGGGATGGATGTGCGAAATGCTGTCATCGACTTTCAGGTCGACTTTGACGCGCTGAACCGCCGCTATGTCTTGGGAGCCAAGTTCCGCACTGACACCACTTTTAAAAAGCTAGCGGGCACCATGAGCGGAACGGGAACCAACGTCACCCACATCGGTTTTGCCAACTGGAATACCGGAAATAATCAGGATTTTCTCTTTGATAGCTTGGAGGTCCGAGGTTCGTCGGCGATCGGAGGTGGCATAACCCCCATTGCAGTGAATAATTCTCTCACTGGGCTTTCCGCCAATACGATGTACCACTACCGGACAGCGGCGATGAACCTAGACGGGGGAACCAGTTACGGAGTGAACACCGCATTTTTCACTGGTACGGACTTGTCCATCGCCAGTTCGGTGACCGAGCCCCCGTGGATTCGGGGCACGAATGGGGAGATACAACTCACCATCAACAATACCGGATCTACTGCTTCAAGCGGCACCTTGACTGTGACCGTCAGCCTTCCGGTTGGATTGACTGTCACGGGCATTTCGGGAACCGGTTGGACAGCCAGTTCTAGCGGCTTGTCCTGTACCCGTTCGGACAGTCTGGGTGTTGGTTTGAACTATCCGGTTATTACTCTCAACGTGGCAGTGGCGAGCAATGCGGCAGAAACTTTGCAGCCCACGTTCACGATTTCCAGGGCAGGGGATGCGTACGCTTCCAACAATACTATCACCAACACCATTACAACGATCTCCCCGGTGGATGGCTGGAGATCCCAGTACTTCGGGTCGTCCTCCAACAGTGGGGCGGCGGCGGATACGAGCTCTTATACCGGGGATGGAGTTGCTAATTTGATAAAGTACGCCTTTGGACTCAATCCAACCGTTCCGGTTTCGGGTGGCCTTCCAGAAGCGAAAATCATGAACAATCGTCTGGCTATAACTTTCAATCGCATGAAGAGCGCCACCGACATCGTTTATGAGGTTCAGGCCTCAGGGGATCTTTTCGGGTGGGGCAACTCCACAGTTATTTGGTCGAGTGCTTCCACGCCTTATGCCGGTGGCAGCAGTGATTCGGAATCGGTCACCGTTCAGGACACTGTTTCCACCGATGCCGCCAATCAGCGGTTTATGCGGTTGCAAATCACCCGGCCTTAATGTCGTCTTCTCGCTCTTGCCAGATGAGTTAGAACAGGTGATAAGTGTGTCGTTCCTGTGATTTTATATGCCTTAATTCTTTCGCTTGCTCTTCTGGGATTGGCCGGATGGTTGCATGGCAGGGGAGTGGTTTCGGAAAAAACGGTGATGGTTTTGGCTCTTATGGCGGTCGGAGGCTTTGTGGTCGTGGCCCTCAAGGATCGCTGGAAACGAATCCGTTGGGCTGGAGTAGAGATCGAATTAAAAAACAAGAAGAGCCCGCTTGAAAATCCCCAAGGCCACACCAATCCGATTCGGAAAATGTATGCTTGGACGTTGCATTGGGCGGGCACGCCGTACGCGTTGCCGGCGTTGGTTGTGATTTCGTTCCTCGAATCCTCGATTTTTCCCATCCCGCCTGATGTTTTGCTCATTCCCATGGTTTTGGCGCATCCTTCCCGGGCTTGGGTTTATGCCCTCGCGTGTACGGGGGCATCGGTAGTGGGGGGATGGGCAGGGTACGGGATCGGGCATTTTCTTTATGATTCGGTGGGGGCTCCTGTGATCGCTTTTTATCACCTGCAAACCCAGTTTGAGACCTTTCGCAATATCTTTAACACCTATGGGGCTTGGATTGTTTTGATCAAGGGAATGACTCCTGTGCCCTACAAATTGATCACGATCACGGCGGGCGCAACGGGGATGAACTTGATCACGTTTTCCATTGCATCCGTCATCTCCCGAGGGATGCGATTTGTGATCGAAGCGGAGCTTTTACGGAGGTTCGGTCCTTCCATCCGTCCGAAAATCGACCGGTATTTGGAGGCTATTTTGGTGGTTCTCCTGGTTCTGACGGTGGGCGGGTTTTTCCTTCTGAAACTCCTTAAATAAGGGGGGGGCAGGGGGTTAAAAATAGTTTGAACGTTTTGGCTCTTTCCCTGTCTATTACTACAGATCGTTTACATCTCCTAGTGTTTGGCAAGAAGCGTGGGTTTGATCACCCACGCTTCTTGTTTTTACAGGGAGCTTGTAATCAGCAGCTTATGTAATTAGAGACATTAATACATATAGAAACTTATATATTGTATTATTTGGACAAATCGAACATTGTTTCGGTTACTAGAATGATTTCGAAGATTCACCATCATCATGTCGGCGTGCATGCGACGCGCATTTCTGAAGATTTACAGAGGGAGATTTGGGGATTTGCGCAAGCGGTCATCGATGAGGAGAACCAAGGTTGCGCCGATAATCGAATGAATTACTGGAAAAGCAGGCTTACTCTCTCGGTCGAACACGCCAAAGCCAAGGGAATGGATGCTAGCGAAATAGCCTACCAGTGTGTCTTGACCTTGTGCAGATCACGGGGATCAAAGGCGCTTCCCAACGAATCCCTTTCGAGGATTGAAAGCTATCTACAGACTCAAGGAGTGCTGGCCAAGTTGCAAGACTCGGCCACTGGCTCGATTCGGTCTGGTTTACGCTAGTTATCTGCATTTCGTTGAGACCTCGGGCTGCTGTTGCTTGACCGAGTGTTTTTTTCCCCTCAGAGTAACGGCTTATGGCTGACAGTTTATATGCCGTTCAAGCGGAAGGGGTAGGCTACTCATACGGGCGCAAGCGGGTTCTTGATAATATTGATCTAAAATTGGAGGAGGGTGGGATGTTCTGTGTCCTCGGCCCGAACGGAAGCGGCAAAACAACCCTTTTTAAGATCATCTCGACGATATTTGCCCTTCAAGATGGTGAAATATCAGTTGGAGGACGTAGTTTGCGCCAGTTTCCAACTCCCGTGCGAAAGAAAATCGGAGTCCTTTTTCAAAACCCGGCAGTGGATATGAAATTAACGGTCCGAGAGAACCTTCGGCATCACGGGAATCTTTACGGCTTGGATCCTCACGACTTGGAAACCCGAATCAACAAAAACTTGGAGGCCTTAGGGGTTGAAAATCGGGGAGGGGAGATGGTCGAAAGCCTTTCGGGGGGGCTCAGGCGGCGGGTTGAGATTGCAAAAGTTTTGCTCACCCGTCCCAGCATCCTTTTGATGGATGAACCTACCACAGGGTTGGATCCTGCCATTCGATCGGAACTGTGGAGCATTATTTCAGGAATTCGTAACACTCGTAAACTGAGCGTTCTCTTCACCACCCATCTTCTGGAGGAGGCGGAGCCTGCGGACGAGATTCTGCTTCTGGATCAAGGTCACTCCGTCGCGTCTGGAAAGGTTTCTGAGCTTCGCAGCTCTTTAGGGAAAGAGTATGTTCGCCTCGGAACGTATAGCCCCAAAAAGTTAGCTGCAAAAATTCGTAAAGAGGGGGAGGTCGAGGTGACCGCGGAACCCGCATCGGTCAAGGTGGTGCCTATTCGAGGGCAAGCAGCGCCCTTGGCCATTCGTCTTTGGCGCGAGTACAGTGATGAGGTTACTTCCGTCACCCTTTGTCGCCCGACGTTAGAGGACCTTTTCCTCCAGAAAACCGGCCGGCTCTGGTCCTCCACCCCGGGGGAGATTTAATACCATGTTCATGCAAGCTTCCTACAGTTTAGCTCTTCGTGAGGTCACTCGTTTCCTCCGTCAAAAAAATCGGGTCATCGGGGCAATGGCAACCCCCGTTTTATTCTGGTTCCTTCTGGGCTCGGGAGTCGGAAGATCTTTAGTGGCACCAGGATTTCGTGAACGAACGGATTATTTGACCTACTTTTTTCCCGGAATCGTCCTGCTCATCATTCTGTTTACAGCCATATTTTCGACTGTTTCGGTGATTGAAGATCGTCGGGAAGGATTCCTGCAGGGAGTCCTCGTAGCTCCGGATGGGCGATCGGCCATTCTTTTTGGAAAGTTGATTGGCGGGACACTCTTGGCGGTATTTCAGGCCATTGTCGTAGTGCTTCTTGCGCCCTACTCGGATTATCACCCTGATGCTCGGGTCCTTTTTTATCTCCTCGCGATCATTTCTGTTTTGGCCGTTGGATTAACCGCCTTGGGATTCCTTATTGCTTGGCCGATGGATTCAACTCAAGGCTTTCATGCCTTAATTAATCTCTTCTTCGTGCCACTCTGGTTTCTAAGTGGGGCCTTGTTCCCGCCCGCGGGTGCGGCGGAGTGGATTCGAATCCTGATGCGATTTAACCCCCTCAGCTACGGGCATGATGCCTTGGCAGGGTTGCTGGCGACACGGCCTGGAATGCCTTTACCCGTTGATTTGTCTCACGACTTTTCGATTGTTTGCGCGACGACCTTGTTGCTTGTGATGGCCTGCGCACTTCAGGTCAGCCGGCGTTCGTGACGTTGGGCACGCCGGTTTCTCCCGGCCCGCGGCCTGCCAATCGAAATCTTTCCGCCTTTGTTTGGGCAATCCTTATCTTGGGGCTGGCCGGAGTCATTGCGGCAGGGGTGCGTGAGATTTGGAGTTCTGCAGTTCGGCAAGAGTATACGGAGTTACCTGTGCTCGGTCAGATTACCGATTTTCGGCTCACGGAAAGAAGCGGACAAACTAAGACTTTGGCGGATTTTAAAGGGGAGGTGTGGCTGGCAGATTTCTTCTTCACCTCTTGTCCTGGCCCGTGCCCCGTTTTAACCAGTCGAATGGCAGATCTGGCACAAGCCGTACAACGAACGAAGGGAAAGGTCAGGATTGTATCGATTACGGTCGATCCCTCTACGGATACTCCTGAGCGTCTTCAGCACTATGCCAACCAGTATGGAGCTGGAAGCAACTGGTGGTTTCTTACGGGGTCCTTGAAGGAAACGTTCCGACTCGCTCGTGAGGGCTTCAAAGTTGCGGTGGAGGAGAACCCGTCCGAATCAGTTCCCCAAGCTGGAAAAGTACTCCACAGCACTAAGGTGGCACTGATCGATGGGCGGGGACAGGTCCGTGCTTACTATAATGGAACCGACGCGGACCTTTTGGCTCGGGTTCTTCCAGATGTAGGTTCTCTTCTGCGCGAAGAGCAAAAAAACAAATGACCCTACACGATTTGCCTTTGCTGAATGCTTGTCTTAACACAGCTACGGCGATTCTGCTTTTAGCGGGTTGGATTCAGATCAAACGTGGAAACAAGGAAGCTCACAAGAAAATCATGGTTACGGCGTTTTGTGTTTCGAGTGTGTTTCTTGCATCCTATTTGATTCATAAATTTACGGTCGGACCGAAACTATTTCCCATGCAAGGCTGGGTCAGAACCTTGTATTTCTTTATCTTAATCCCTCATACGATCCTGGCAGTCTTGAACCTACCTTTTATTCTGCTGGCGGTGTGGTTTGCGGCAACAGGGCAATTTGAAAAACATAAGAAACTAACGCCTTGGGTCTGGCCAATATGGATGTATGTCTCGGTAACGGGCGTTCTTGTTTATCTGATGCTCTATCGCTGGTTCGCTTAGTTAAAATCTGGCGACAGACCCTACGCCTGGCATCGCACCTGTTCCGGGGACTAACCCTCAGATATTTGGATAGCTCGCTCTTGCAACTGAGTCTCAAAAGGGGCAAATTTACAGAGTGAAGTCGTCCAGCAACTCCTCGGGTGGGCATGCTCTTAATTTGAGTGATGTGGGGGCAGGGGCCGAAGTCAGGGTAAGCCGTTTGGAGTGTGCCCCTACAACGTGTCAGCGGTTACGGGAAATGGGTTTTTGTGAAAACGCGCTGGTCACAAAAATACGGGGTGGTGCGGATTTGGTTTGTTGGGTCTGTGGAACGCGGGTCGCATTGAGTGCTCGCTTGGCCAAGCAGATTTTGGTCAAGCACGTGGACGGAAGGTCTTAGGACAAGTTGAAGCGGGGAGGTGACCCCGTTTTTTTACAATGAATCAGGAAGGAGCCAAGCGCTGGGTTGCCGTGGTAGGAAATCCAAACGCGGGAAAGAGCACCCTTTTCAATGCCCTTACAGGTTTGCGGCAACGCGTTGGAAACTATCCAGGCGTAACAGTGGAAAAAAGAACGGGTACTGTGTTTACACTTTACGGAGATGCGTTGGAATTAATCGATCTGCCCGGGATGTATAGTCTCTCTCCTCAGTCTCCAGATGAGAAAATCGCATGGCAGGTTTTGCACGGAGAATCAAAAGGGGTGCCGCGACCCGATGCGGTTCTATGTGTGGTGGATGCAAGTAACCTGGAAAGAAATCTTTTTCTTGTTACCCAAGTGATGGAGCTAGGCCTGCCCGTTTTGGTTGCTCTCAATATGGTGGATATGGCAGAGGCGAAGGGAATTTATCTTCGGCCTCAGGAGCTCAGCCAAAAACTGGGTGTCCCTTTTATTCCCACCCAAGCCCATCGAGGAAAGGGATTGGTCGAGTTACGAGCTGCTCTGGGGCAGAGCCTGCATCGACCTGGGCCAAGACAGTGGATTATGCCCCCTCCGCTTGCCGCGGCAGTCGGGCAGATCGCAGCTGCATGGCGGGAATCCTTTCCAGCGGAGGTGACTGCGGAGGGAAAAGCCTTGGAGCTTCTTGCGGGATCGAACGTTGGTCCAGAAGGAGCAAGGAAGTTGGCTGCTGGGTGGCGGGAGCGGTTCCGAAAAGAGGCTTACGATTGGTCGGCGGCAGTCATTCATGCTCGGTATGAGTATGTTCGGAATGTTTTGGGATCCACAGGGGTGTTGGGTGGGGCGCGGATTGCAACTTGGACCGACAGGATTGATTCGATTGTCCTGCATCCTGTCGCGGGATGGGGAGTCCTCGCTGGAATGATGATGACACTCTTCATCTCCATTTTTTCCATCGCCTCCTATCCTATGGAGTGGATCGATGCTGGCTTCAGCTGGACGGGTCTTTTTCTTGAACAACATATGCCTGCAGGAGTGTTGCGTGAGCTTTTGGTGAATGGAGTTGTGGCTGGAGTCGGTGGAGTGGTGATCTTCCTCCCGCAAATTCTAATTCTCTTCTTCTTTTTAGGATTGCTTGAGGATTCAGGATATCTTGCTCGTGCTGCGTTTCTTTTGGACCGGGTGATGCATCGGGTGGGCCTGAGCGGAAAATCCTTCATTCCACTTCTGAGCTCCTACGCGTGTGCGATTCCTGGAATTATGGCAACACGTACGGTGGAGGATCCTAAGGATAGGCTTACGACCATTCTGATTGCCCCTCTCATGAGCTGTTCGGCCAGGATTCCTGTTTATACAACGCTGATTGCCGCAGCAGTTCCTGCAGCTCTGGTCCCCATTTGGGGAAAAGCAGCGGCTTTCTTGGGACTCTACATTCTAGGAACGGGCACAGCTTTTCTATTGGCGTGGTTCTTTAGGAAAAAGATGTTGGGAGGTGGCTCCCCACCCCTGATTCTCGAACTTCCTCCTTATCGGAGGCCTGCCATTCGGTCGGTCGCACTGCGGATGTGGGAGCGGGCTATTATCTTTCTCAAGCGCGCGGGCACTGTCATTTTGGCTTTGTCCATCTTGCTATGGTTTGTCTCCAGTTTTCCAGTCCGCTCGGATGATCCCACAGAAAAGTTAGCGGGAAGTTACGCAGGGCAGTTGGGGCACTTGTTGGAACCTGTCATTCGCCCGCTTGGTTTTGATTGGCGGATTGGGATTGGGTTGGTGGGATCGTTGGCAGCAAGAGAGGTCTTTGTCAGCACCATGTCGATTGTGTATCACGTGGGTGGTGAAGAGTCGGGTTTGGTGGCGGCTATGCAGGGAGCTCGCTGGCCCAATGGCGAATCCATTTATACTCCTT
>Ga0209400_1002996_pt1 | contig 12485 bp, 10 predicted proteins | sample M_130807_EF_Meta_FD_187313 | JGI IMG/M metagenome (GOLD analysis project Ga0209400, IMG submission 187313) | Freshwater microbial communities from Lake Montjoie, Canada to study carbon cycling - M_130807_EF_MetaG (SPAdes) (version 2) | ecosystem: Environmental > Aquatic > Freshwater > Lake... | reverse complement strand
ATATTGACATAGGCAAGTGGGGCTTTAATCTCGCGGGCTCTCTTTTGAACAAGGGCTAAACGAACATCATCTTTATTTCGCTCAAAAGGTGAGCCATTAGGGACAACGACTAGGCCTGGTGTGCGAGCGGCGATGCTGGCCATGGAGTGCCAAATATCTTCACAGATTGCAACGGCAACATCTACGCCATGAATGCGAACAACTAAATCACTGGCACCTGGACGGAAGTTTCTAAACTCATCAAAAACACCATAGTTAGGTAGATGTCTTTTCACATAGCGGGCTTTGATTTTTCCTTCATGTATGACTGCCACAGCATTTTGTGGTCCACGGTCCAAGTAGCCAACCACTGCCACAATGTCACCTGATATTTGGCTAGCTATCTTTTCAACGGCCGCGATGCTGGCATCTTGAAAAGAAGGTCGTAGCGCTAAATCTTCAACGGGATAGCCAGTAACAATCATCTCTGGAAAAACAATGATGTGAGCGCCTGCTGCTTTGGCTGCCTGAACGCTGCTCATAATCAGGGCGCTGTTGCCGTTCAGATCTCCCACAGTCGGATTGATCTGAGCAAGGGCTACAGACAACTTCATTTTTCAAGTGTAACGGGGGTACCCTTGTGCCTGTACCCGGGGACTGCCTCATGCAGCCTCGAGGAGAGGAACATCAATGGAAAGCCTTTATGGCGGTGCGCTACACCGACGCGTCACGATTGCCGATCTGCTTGCGGCTAAGGTCCGTGGTGAAAAATGGGCGATGCTCACTTCTTATGAGCAGATGACTGCAGAGATTTTTGATGAGGCTGGCATCCCGGTCCTTTTGGTTGGCGATAGCGCCGGCAATAATTTTCTAGGAGAGAGCAACACCATCCCTGTCACTGTCGATGAGCTCATTCCATTGACCCGCGCAGTTGTGCGCTCATCCAAGCAGGCCCTTGTTATTGCTGATCTTCCCTTTGGCTCTTATGAATCCTCTCCTGAACAAGCACTCGCAACATCTACTCGTTTTTTCAAAGAGGCCGGGGCGATGGGTGTGAAAATCGAAGGCCCACATATTGCAACAGTTGAAAAACTTGTGGGCTCTGGAATTCCAGTGATGGGACATGTTGGTTTAACACCACAAGCCGTCCACTTATTAAGTGGCTATAAAGTCCAAGGTCGCACCGATGGCGATGCCATTGTGCAAGCAGCCCTGGCCCTTGAAAAAGCTGGGGTATTTGCCATTGTCTTGGAGTTAGTCCCAGCTGAGTTAGCGGCAAAAATTACGGCCGCCTTAAAGATCCCAACGATTGGTATTGGCGCTGGAGGCAACTGCGATGCGCAAGTGCTGGTGTGGACAGACATGATGGGAATTACTAAGAATCCTCCCAAGCTAGCTAAGGCATATAGAAATATGCGAGCTGAAATGGTGGCAGCGGCCGGCGAATTTGCCGCCGAAGTTAAAGCTGGTCAATTTCCAGCACCAGAACACACTTTCAACTAACCTCACCCTTGTGGCGAAATACGCGATAGACCTATCCCCACTGCGTAAATCTGCCGACTTTCGCAAGCTTTGGTCTGCTGAGCTGATCTCTTATTTCGGCAGCATGTTCACCTATGTTGCCGTGCCTTTTCAGATTAAAGAGCTCACAAACTCCTATGTGGCAGTGGCAATAAGCGGGCTCGTTGAGATAGTTCCGTTGGTTATCTTTGGCCTCTATGGAGGGGTCCTGGCCGATGCCATTGATCGCAAAAAACTCATCTGGATTACTGAATTCCTATCCCTATTATTCACTGGCATTCTTCTGATCAACTCCCTGCGCTCCTCCCCCAGCATTATTTTGATTTATATAGTCGCTGGATTATTTGCAGCTGTCAGTGGTCTTCGACAACCTGCCATGACTGCAGCCCTGCCCCGACTTGTCGATCATGAAGACATGGCAGCGGCATCAGCTCTGATGAGTCTTCGCTGGCAGATCGGTGTCATTGTTGGTCCAGCGATTGGCGGTGTTTTGATTTCAACGTATTCAGTGGCCGTGGGCTATGCCGCAGATATTGCCACCTTCCTTATCTCACTTATTTTGCTTTCCATGATGAGCAATATCCCCCCATCTAAAGAGGCTGAAAAGCCATCTCTGACAGCCCTTTTTGAGGGTATTAAATACTCCTTTGCCCGTAAAGATTTACTGGGAACATATTTGATCGACTTAGCTGCGATGTTTTTTGCCATGCCCACTGCCCTGATTCCTTTTTGGGCAGATCAGTTAGGTGCACCGTGGGCACTTGGTTTGCTCTATGCCGCTGGCACCGTTGGCGCTGTTGCAATTGTGCTAACAAGTGGCTGGACTAAAAGTGTTCGCTTCTATGGCCGAGCAATTATCTGGGCAGCTATCGGTTGGGGCGCAGCTATTGCTCTGGCCGGTGCCACAAATTACTTAGCCCTAGTACTTCTTTTTCTTGCGCTGGCCGGAGCATCGGACATGGTCAGCGCCCTGTTTAGATCAGCGATGTGGAACCAAACAATTCCCGATAATTTGCGGGGACGTCTTGCTGGTATCGAATTATTGTCATATTCACTGGGACCTTTGGCCGGTCAGATGCGCGCAGCTTCCATGGCCGCGGCATTTTCCTTAACTTTTTCAGTCACCGCTGGCGGAATAATCTGCATCATTGCAGTAGTCCTACTGGCCGGTTTTTTCCCAATTTTGCGTAAATTCGACATAAAAACCGACAAAAACGCCCTCGAAAAGGCCGCTGAAAGTGAGAAATCACGCTCAAACCCTCAAGGCGAGGGAGAGATATCGTGATTTTGGGAAAATTACCGTTTTTTAATATTTTTTTGATTATTTTTGATTTCGAATTAAATATTTAGTGAAATTTTCCGCAGATGCATAAAAAATAATTAAAAAGAATCTGCGACACGCACCTAAATAATTTCCACAATATGATGGCATTTTTACCTAAATGATGTCACGCTTATCCACGAAAAGGTTTGGGTGACGGATCCGAACCATTCCGATAGGAGAAGTACGTGGCCGCAGCAAAGAAAGCAGCACCAAAGAAGCGCCGTAAGAAGGCAGCTGCTCCAGCAGCTCCAAAGAAGCGCCGCAAGAAGGCAGCAGCAGCAGCTGCTCCAAAGAAGCGCCGCAAGAAGGCAGCAGCAAAGAAGGCTGCTCCAAAGCGTCGTAAGAAGTCAGCAGCTAAGAAGGCTGCTCCAAAGAAGCGCCGCAAGAAGGCAGCAGCTAAGAAGGCTGCTCCAAAGAAGCGCCGCAAGAAGGCAGCAGCTAAGAAGGCTGCTCCAAAGCGTCGCCGCAAGAAGGCAGCAGCAGCAGCTGCTCCAAAGAAGCGCCGTCGCAAGAAGGCAGCTAAGAAGTAATTAGCAATTAAAAAAACCCGCCACTTTATGTGGCGGGTTTTTTTATGCAGTTTTATTTATTCATTACTTCCATCGTTGCGAAGTGACTCTTCCACTCGGGCAAAAATCGTAGCTATTACTTCTTGATCAGCCTTTGATAAATGATCAACAAATCTGGCGCGCACACTCTCCACATGGGCTGGGGCTGCAGCCACAATGAGCTTCCAGCCCTTTGTTGTCATCACAGCAAAGTAACCACGTTTATCTGAGGGGCATGCCTCGCGCTTTACCCAGCCAGCCTTTTCCATCACCTTCATTCGATGCGATAAACGCGAGCGCGATAGCAAGGCGATATCGGCTAGTTCACTCATTCGCATTTTGCGATCTGGGGCATCACTGAGCAAAGCCAGAATTTCATAATCTGGCATCGATAAATCATGGCTGGCTAAATCATTATCTAGCGCCTCTAATAAGCGACGGCTGGCGATGATGTAACGGCGCCAGGCCTTCATTTCGGCGGCGTTGAGCCACTGGGGTGCGGTAGCGTTTTCACCTGCCATAGTTTTCAGTCTACGCTAACAGTTGAAGCTTCAACTACTTTAAAATCTAGAAGGGTGAGCCAGTGAGTACGGGTTTCTCCTTTGAGATTAAATCTAGCCAAGAAGGCTCCATGGCTCGCGTTGGAACAATCACTACTCCCCATGGGTCAATTCAAACCCCGGCTTTTATTCCGGTGGGAACTAAGGCCACCGTTAAATCTGTTCTGCCAGAGGCGATGGCAGATCTGGGTGCACAAGCTCTGCTGGCAAATGCCTACCACCTCTATCTCCAACCCGGCTCTGATGTCTTAGATGAGGCCGGGGGCCTGGCCCAATTTATGAACTGGCCTGGTCCAACTATTACTGATTCTGGCGGCTTTCAAGTTCTTTCGCTGGGTGTGGGATTTAAAAAAGTATTGGCGATGGATGCCCAAACATTTCGCCGAGATGATGTCATTGCAGATAACAAAGAGCGCCTAGCTCATGTTGATGATGAAGGTGTGACTTTTAAATCCCACCTAGATGGCTCCATGCATCGCTTCACCCCTGAGGTTTCCATGAAGGTGCAACATGAAATTGGGGCCGACATCATCTTTGCCTTTGATGAGTGCACAACCTTGCATAACACCCGCGGCTATCAAGAGTTAGCGATGGATAGAACTCTGGCCTGGGCCGTGCGCTGTTTAGATGAACACAAACGGCTAACGGATGTGCGATCTGCTAAGCCCTACCAAGCCCTTTTTGGGGTAATCCAAGGGGCGCAATATGAAGATCTGCGAAAGAAAGCTGCGGCCGATTTAGGTGGCCTTGTTTCATCTGGGCAATCCTTTGATGGCTTTGGTATTGGTGGGGCGCTAGATAAAGATTCACTAGGAACAATCGTTTCCTGGGTCAATCAGGTGCTGCCGGAAAATAAACCTAAGCATCTGCTGGGCATTGGCGCCCCGGAAGATCTCTTTGTGGGGGTTGAAAACGGCATTGATACATTTGATTGCGTCTTAGCTTCCAGAATTGCACGAACCAGTGCTGTGTATACGATGGAAGGGCGTTTTAACCTATCTAATAGCGCCTTTAAACGCGATTTCACGGCCATTGACGATGAATGTGACTGTTACACGTGTACGCATTACACACGGGCTTATATGCACCATGTATTCCGCGGTAAAGAAATCATCGCTTCAACCCTTGCCACAATCCATAATGAGCGCTTTATTGTGCGCCTTGTTGATCAGATGCGACAGGCACTCCTTGATGGCAATTTCGCCGACATGAAAGCTGATTTCTTAGGCCGCTATAAGCACCGCAGCGGCCAAGCTCGGGATTAGTTCTAGCGGGAAATGATTTTAGGCAGGTTCCAATTGAATTTGATTGAGATCTCACGAACTACCACAACCGCAAGGCCCGAGACCGCCGCAGTGATGGCTTCATTGATGCCAAAGGATGTCATCGCGATATAGAAAATAGCTCCAGCTAAGGCACTTGTTCCAATAGTTTCACGGTGAAGCAACACTGGCTGGAGTTGGCACAAAATATCTCTCAGCAATCCCCCAGAAACTGCGCCAACAATGGCTAAGACAAGGGCTGCCACTACCGGTGCCTCATGGGTGAGTGCAAACTGGGCACTAGAGACTGTTGCAACTGCAAGACCTAACGTGTCTAGCGAAAGTGCGAAGCGACCTACTTCCTGTTTCTTTCCAATTGCAATCGTGATTACAACCGCTGCAATGATGGGCAGAAATAGCCAAGGGTGCTGAATCCATGGTGGCTGTTGTCCCATAAAGAGGTTGCGAAGAGTTCCACCAGCGATAGATGCAATGGCTGCAATCAGAAGTATGCCACCGTAATCGAGGCCTTTATTGGCAGCAACGCGCGCAGCTACTAGTGCAAAAGCAAAGGTAGAGATTAGGTCGAGTGAATAAACCAGAAGCTCTAGATCCATCAGGAACTACTTCTTAGCAGCTAAACGGGCCTCACGACGAATGCGTTGTTCCTTTGGATCTGGAACAGGCACAGCTGAAATCAAGCGGCGGGTGTAATCATTTTTAGGGTGCTTCAAAATCTGATCACGATCGCCTACTTCAACCAGCACACCATCTTGCATAACAGCAATGCGGTGAGCCAAGATGTCAACGACAGCTAAGTCATGGCTGATGAACAAACAAGCAAAGTTCAACTTCCCCTGCAAATCCTGCAGCAGGTCAAGGAATCTTGCTTGCACAGAAACATCGAGGGCTGATGTTGGCTCATCTGCAATAAGTAGATCTGGAGTCAGAGCCAGAGCACGGGCAATACCCACGCGCTGGCGTTGACCACCTGAGAGCTCATGTGGGTAACGGTTGCGATAGCTGCGTGGAAGCTCTACTTGATCAAGTAGCTCTTCAACCTTGTGTGCTAAATCAACACCCTTGGCAAGGCCTGCTAAGAACAATGGCTCACCAATTGATTCACCAATTGGAAGTCGTGGGTTAAGGGAAGATGCCGGATCTTGGAAAACAATTCCAGTATGGCGACGAATTGTGAAAAGCTCCTTTTGAGTTGCATGGCTAATGTCTTTGCCAACAATTTCTAGTGAGCCCTCCTTAATTGGAAGCAAACCAATAGATGCTCGGCCCACAGTTGTCTTTCCTGAACCTGATTCACCCACAAGACCAACGATCTCACCTGGGTAGATTTCAAGGTTGAAGTTCTTGACGGCGACAAAAGCTGGGATGCGACCACGCTTTGGATATTCAATGGTGACATTTTCTAACTTCAATACTGGTGCCGGCTTAGCGCTTTCCTTATAAGGAAGTTCACGCTTTTTTGTAGAACCCAGCTTTGGAACTGCGCCAAGAAGCTGCTGGGTATAAGGATGTGTTGGCTTATTAAAGATTTGATCGGCAGTTCCTGATTCAACAGTGATTCCATCCTTCATAACAAGAATGTGATCGGCCATATCTGCCACAACACCCATGTCGTGAGTGATCAGAAGAATCGCAGAGTTGAGTTTGTCTTTAAGTCCACGCATTAAATCTAGGATTTCAGCTTGGACTGTTACATCCAGCGCTGTAGTTGGCTCATCGGCAACAAGTAAACCTGGGTCGCAGGCAAGTGCTTGAGCGATCATTGCGCGTTGGCGCTGACCACCAGAGAGTTGGTGAGGATATTTATCAATTGATTTCTCTGGATCTGGAATATCAACCATGGTGATTAACTCAACGGCGCGAGCATGAGCCTCTTTTGGACCCATATCAAAGTGGTTGCGAAGTGTTTCCATGATCTGGAAACCAATGGTGTAAATAGGGTTAAGAGCAGTCATTGGCTCTTGGAAAATGTAGGCAACTTCTTTACCGCGGAATCTGCGAAGAGTCACTGCCTTTGCATTGAGCATCTCTTGATCTTTAACTTTTACAGATCCAGACATACGGGCATTTGAAGCCAGAAGTGACATCAAGCCAAGTGCTGTTGTTGATTTACCAGAACCTGATTCACCCACAATTGCAGTAACTTTTCCTGGCTCAAGTGAGAGATTCATACCGATAACAGCTGGGTACCAAACTCCATCTACCCAGAAATCAACATTAAAATCCTTGATCTCTAAGACTGGCTTACTCATTTGGTTGGCCCCATCTGTGAGAAACTTGCGCCATGACTAACGTCGAAAAATTTCGGCCCGGCAGCGCCATTGCTAGCGGCTGGGTTCTGATCGCTTTCTTTGTTGGATTTATAATTCAAAGCTTCTTCTACGGCGGAGATATCCTGATGACGATTGGTATCTGTGGCGCAGGTGCATTCGGTGCTTATCTGCTCTTTCTCAAGCCCTACGTTCTGCTCTTTGATGAAGGTATCAAGATTGTTAACCCAACCAAAGAGATCACCGCTACGTGGGATCTGGTTGAGGAGATCGAGACCAAGTACAGCATGTCCATCCACATTAACGACCGGACTTACTACGCCTGGGCCGCTCCCGCGCCGAGTGGTCGTCACAGTCGAAGAATGAACAAGGGTGACCTTTTTCCCGGAGCCGATAGTGCCAGACGTGTGGGTGACTCGCTTCGAAGTGACTCGGGTGTTTGTGCTTACATGGCCAGCATTCGAAGAAAGAACTTCACTGGAGTTAGCGCTAGTGAGTTTGAAATCATTAGCGATAACACCAGTCTTTACATCTTGGCAGCACTGATTCTGCTCGGAGCAGCAGCTAGTTTTATCTAGAGAATTAATCATCGGCCTGTGCCAACTTTCTAGCTGTGGCTGAATCCTGGCGCTCTTTTTTCGAGATACGGCGGCGCTGACGTGGATCAAAAGCATCGCGCAGACCATCACCAATAAAGTTAATGCTCAAGGCAATTGAGATGATGAACAGACCTGGATACCAGAACAGCCAAGGACGGGTTGTGAAAGAGTCCTGATACTGGCTAATAAGAAGACCTAATGAAACATCAGGTGGAACCACACCAAAACCAATATAACTCAGCGCTGTTTCAAGCAAAATCGCACCTGAGAGCAAAAGCGTCACAGAAACGATGATGACACCGATGGCATTAGGCAAAATGTGCTTAAAGATAATGCGCTTATTTGTAGCTCCCGCAACACGGGCTGCATCGACAAACTCTCGCTCACGCAGAGAAAGAAACTCTCCGCGAACAAGACGTGAAAGACCAGTCCAAGCAAATAGACCAAGCAAGAATGCAAGGAATGTTGCTCCCAGGTTTCCATAACGGTAACCGATAACAGAGCCGATAATGATTACTGGGATTGTGATCATGAAGTCAACAAAGCGCATCAAGATTGCATCAATGCGACCACGATAGAAGCCAGAGATAGATCCAACGATTACTCCAAGAGTTGCGCCCATTCCACCGATGATGATCATTACAGAGAGTGAGCGTTGTGTGCCCTTCATGACGAGTGCAAAGAAATCGCGTCCAATGTCATCTTGACCAAATGGATGTGTTCCGAGTCCAATTCCCTGTCCACCTAAAAACTTAGGAAGAAGTGAAATTGTTGGACAACCCACTGTGTCATTTGGGCAATCACCAAAGCGAAGCTCTGGTAGATCCTCAGGTGTCCACTTCCACCAACCAGGAACACGCCAGATACCAAATAATCTAAAATCTAAGGCAGTAAATGCCATCACGACAATTGTAATAATTGTGAAGAGAGAGATAACTGCTGCACGGTGGCGGAAAAAGCGCTTGCGAACAATTTGTCCCTGGCTTAAGCCTTCAATCTCTTTATTCTGGATTGCGTTTTCACCAGATAGAACTTCAGTTGACTCAACGCTGGCCTTTGATTTACGCGCCATGATTTACGCACCACTTCCTACTCGAATACGTGGATCTAAGGCTGAGTACAACAAATCTGCAACGAAGTTAGCTAGGACTGCAAGAGTTGCCGTAAGGAAGAAAACGCCCATCAGCAGGTTGAGATCTTGTCCACGAATTCCTTGAAGAGCCAAGGTTCCCATACCTGACCACGCAAATACGCTCTCAGTAATAAATGCTCCACCAATTACGCCGGCAAAGTCGGCCACCAAGATAGTTGCCATTGGAATCATTGTGTTACGGAAAGCATGGCGCATGATTACTGTGCGCTCTGAAAGCCCCTTAGCACGAGCAGTGCGGATGTAATCCTGGTTAAGAACTTCAAGCAGAGTTCCACGTGCAAATCTGATGTATCCGGCAAAGCCAATCAGAGTTAGCGCTAGCGTTGGCAAAATTAGGTGAGTGAGCACATCTAAACTTGAAATCCAAAAATCACTGGTCTCTAGAATGTCATTTCGCTGCCCAACAGTTGGAACTGGGCGATAGTTAATTGCATCTGTCTCCATATATGGCTTCCAGGTCTGCATAAACTTATCAAGTAGTACCAAGCTAGCCGAAAGAACTGAAGTGATAATTGCAGTTCTAACAATTGGGGCTCTATCAATCTTAGAAAATGCAAGTCCCACAAAGACGGCCGTTGTGATTAAAACGCAAATCATGAGGAAAATGCTCAGTGAACCTGGGTGGTTATCAAATACCCAGTTAACTGGATAAAAAGCTATAACTGAAAGTCCGGCCATAGTCAGTGATGCTCGCAGCGCAGCCTTATTAATAAGTCCCACTGAAAGCTGTGTAACTCCAAAAGCGATTCCAATAGAGAGGGCCAAAATTACTACTGGTCCAAGTGATGGATTAAGTAGCCACCCTGTTACTCCAAGGATTGCTACCAGGCCGCTTGAAATGGCAAAGGCGCTTGCGTATGAAACCCAATACGTTTTACGGGATCCACCGATAACCGAGGCCCAAAATAATCCGCTGACAAGTCCTATGCCAATTATCCAACCAAGCGGAATCTGAGGTTCTCGTAAGAAGTTATTAAATGAGATTGCTAGGTATTCCTTTAAGAGAACTGCAACCCAAAAAACTGGAAGAGAGAAAAGTAGGAAAGCGATAAATGTCATTGAGTAGTCAAAGCGGCTGTACTGGCGAAGGGCAGTAACGATTCCGATCATGATTCCAAGGACTGCAGCAAATAACGTTGCTGCAAATACCAGTCGCAGTGTCACAGGAATTGCTAGAGCTAGAGAGTCAACAACTGCAGATCCATCTCTGCCCATACCAAAATTAGGATTTCCAACAAAGACTCCTAAAACACCTTTGAGCCATAAGAAATAACGGACTGGAGGTGGGACATCTAGTTGAAGTTCGCGAGTTAAAGAAGCGATAAGAAAATCACGGTTTGGATCGGTACTAAGACGCAGATCTGCCGTTGGGTCACCTGAAATAGCGGCAACGTTGTAGAGGATAAAACTTGATCCGAAGAGAATGACACCCAGAACACCGAGCCGTCTAAGAACAAAGGCCACCATAGTTCAAATATTCCCCTCAAAAAGAACTGACTTTCAAATTATTGCCTGACTATACAGCCAAAGGACGCCCGGAGAGTGATCTCCGGGCGTCCAAAGGACTGACTAGGTAAAGCTAACTAAGGAGATTAATCCTTAGTATGTCCACTCCCAGTAGTTCCAGACCATCTGTGGTGATAGTGGGCCTGGCTTAACATTCTTGAGGTCCTTATTAACAGCAACAACACCTGGGTGAATGAACACGCCAGTTGTGATTGCGTCAGCATTTGTTAGACGCTCAATCTGAATGTACTTAGCTAGAAGAAGTGACTCTGACATTGGAACATCAAGAGTCTTGATGATTGCATCAACTGCTGCGTTGCTGTAACCGATGATGTTGTTTCCACCATTAGTATCAAAAACCTCAGCTGATTGACGCTGAGTTACAGATGATGCAACCCATGCGAAGAAGTAAGCATCGTAATCTGAGTTACCAAGCTTTGATGGCCAGTCAGTACGAACGTCACCAACTAGATCAAAGCCAACCTTTGCCATGTTTGCCTTTGCAAGAGCAAATTCAGAAGCACGACGTGGGTTGTTACCTGGAACAAGAACGCGAACCTTTAATGGGCTCTTCAATGCATTTGGATAGAACTTCTGTACCAATGCAAGTGCAGATGCGTTACGTGATGCCTGATCTCCACGTGAGTAGAAAGCAGAACCGTTTGCAGCAATGAGCTTGTCATAAGCAGTTGATCCTGGCGCTAACCAAGTTGAACGAATTGGAGTTGTGACACCGTTGATTGGTGCAATCAACTTCTCCATGATTTCGTTGCGAGGCAGTGCAAGCAAGAATGCTTGACGTAGAGCCTTTGACTTAGCGCCATCCTTTACAGAGAACAAACCTGTGTATGGAGCCTCATCTGGGACTGTGTCGTAGTGAAGATCCCAGTGCTCGTAAGCAACCTGGTCAGTTCCAACAACGTTAACGTTCTGGATTGCCTTGAGCTTTGCAACACCGTCAGCAGTTGCCTGACCTGCGTAAACATCTAGCTCTCCGTTTGCAAGTGCCTGTGCCGCTGCAGTTCCATCACCAATGAACTTGAAAACAACCTTATCGATTGTTCCGCTCATTGCTGGGCCTGAGTTGTACTTAGCATTCTTAACAAGTGTTACAGATGTCTTTGCAACTGCGCTTTCAAGTAGGAAACCGCCGTTACTTACAAGAAGCAATGGGTTTGTCTTTGAGTCCACAGTTGTGATTGTGAAATCGTTTGTCCAGACCTTGCCCATCTTTGTAAGAAGAGCTGTGTCCTTAGTCTGGAAAGCCTTAACAAAGCGATCGCGAGCTGCTACGTTTTCAGCAACAGTTCCAAGCTTGTCCTTGCCTTCAGCCATCAATACAAGTGCGTGTACTGAAGATGGTCCTGGACCGTATAGATCCCAGTTAGCAATCTTCTTCTTGAATTGAAGAGTTACTGTCATCTTGTCTGCAGAGAGAACTGGCTCTCCAACGATGTTTTCAGCATAGACACCTGAGTATCCAAGACCGTTAAACGCTGGCTTTGCAGTCTTGCTCTTTGGATCACCTAGACCAGCTGCGATTGAATATGCATCGCTGGCAAGAACGTGGGACAGAAGCAGATCTTCGCCAGTGATGGGAGTTCCATCTGACCACACACGGCCTGGGTTAACAGTCCATGATGTGCGGAAATCTGTTGCTGTGTTCTTTACAATCTTGTATGAACCAAAAACAGTGTTCTTTACAAGTTCCTTCTTATTGTTGTAATAGTTAAAACCAGCAC
>Ga0209400_1002995_pt1 | contig 12486 bp, 10 predicted proteins | sample M_130807_EF_Meta_FD_187313 | JGI IMG/M metagenome (GOLD analysis project Ga0209400, IMG submission 187313) | Freshwater microbial communities from Lake Montjoie, Canada to study carbon cycling - M_130807_EF_MetaG (SPAdes) (version 2) | ecosystem: Environmental > Aquatic > Freshwater > Lake... | reverse complement strand
TGGCCCTGCCTTACTCCTTGCAGCATTAACGCCTTGCCATTCGCGGGAAATTTGGCAATCTATGATCGCCTTCTGTGTTTCTCATTTTAACAACTTAACAACTACAACACCATGCAAACTCTCCATACTACTTTGCTCACCACGGGCGAGCTCACCACCGTCTGCTCACGCCTCACTCCGATCTGGACGCCGCTCTTCGCTGGCCAGCCGCTGCTGCTCGCCATCGCGAAGGCCGCTGCGGCCCATAGCGAGGCCATCATCACCGCAGCCTCCCGCAAGACAGCCAGCGATTTCACCGATCCGCTGAAAGAAGGAGACTCAGAGCGGGACGCCGCCTTCACCACGCTGCGGGACTTCGCGGCAGCTTGGGCGAAGAACCCGACCGCCACGCCCGCCCAAAGCGCCGCCGCCGCCCGGCTCCAAGCCGTCTTCGCGCATCACGGCAACGCGCTGCTCCGCCTCGGCTACAATCGCCAGACCGGGAAAATGAACGAACTCATCGCCGATCTGCGCAGTTCCGCCTCCACTGCCGACCTCGCCGCACTCGCGCTGGCTCCGCTCTTCACCGCCATGACCACCGCGCAAACCGCCTTCGAAAACACCATGGCAGACAAGGCCGCCAGCGAAGGCGGCCTTGAGCTTCCCACCATCTCCGAAAACCGCCCCCCGCTGGTGCGCTTCTTGAATCTCCTACTGGACAACATCGCCACCTGGCAGGAAATCGGCAGCACCCCGGAGCTGGAGACCGCCATCGGCAAGATCGACGAAGTCATCACCCAGATCGCCACCCCCGCGCTCGCCCGCCGCACCCGCAAGGAATCCGAGCCTCCCGTCGTGCCCCCCACCGCCTGAACGACGCAAAAATCCGCGAAACCCACTTCTTTTTCTGCCCTAAATCGATTTAGGACGGAAAAGGGAGTGGGTTTTTCGCTCTCGCAACCTGCAAGGACGGGAAAAGAGCAATGGATTTTGCTCTCGCAGGCTGCAAGGACGGAAAAGAGCGATGAATTTTGCTCTCGCAGGCTGCAAGGACCGAAAAGAGCCATGAATTTCGCTCTCGCAAGCTCCAAGGACGGAAAAGAGCGGTTGATTTTGCTCTCGCAGGCTGCAAGGACGGGAAAAGAGCGATGGATTTCGCTCTCGCAGGCTGCAAGGACGGAAAAGAGCAATGAATTTTGCTTTCGCAGGCTGCAAGGACCGAAAAAGACGATGATTTTGGCCCATGAATGGGTTTAGGACGGAAAAGGAAGATGGTTTTGGCTCCTAAATGGATTTAGGACGGAAAAGGGAGGGGGGATACGCTCCCTTGAGAAGCAATCAGCTTTTTCATGTCTTCAAGCCTGTCACTGCTCACTCAGCACTGCACACGGATCACTTCGCGTGCGTATATCAGCCAGCGACCCCCTATTCCCGAATCTCCCCCCTAAGAAACCTGATATGCACACGATTCCGGAAAGTTTCCTTGCTATCACGGCGTTTTTTGCCTTTTCTATTCAAGTCAACCCCGCCTGATATCACCTTGCGGGCTGCTACTAATAAAATCTGTTCTCCCATAAAATGCAGATCGTTGTTAGATTAGCGCGAACAGGAGTCAGCCACATTGCATTTCGCATTGGAATTGCCGTCGCCTCGGCAGCACTCACAGTGTGGCTTCTTCTCGGAGTAGCACTCCGCATTACATACTACGAACCAATGTCGCGTTCGCAGATTCTTGCCGCGTCAGTCATGGCGGCAGCCTTTTCGGTTCCGACTTTGTTCGGAGTGGTCATCCTGCTTCCTCAGACCAAGGCTTGGGTTCGCTGGATTGGTGCTTCAGTTGTTTTTTTTGCGGCTCCGGTTTTTTTTGCGGCACTAGGACTTGTCTCTAGCTATGTAGAGACCTTCAGTGAGGAGTTTTACTGGATCCTTCTGTGGATATTAGGTGCCATAGTTTACTGGGTTTTACTTCGCCCGCTTCCGAGCATGTCGCTGGACACCGAAGTAAACAAAGACGGAGAACAAGGCGCTCCATCCAACGACGGGTAACGCTCCAGTTTGAATTCGGGCTTCCATCTCCGCCGTGGATGAGCTAGACGTTCGCTAAGAATATGCGCATTGCCATCCTGATATTTACCTTGGTGTCTATTGCTCAGGCAGACCCTTGGGTTATTACCAATGGCGGCCAGTCTCCAGACAATCGCCTCGCTGTGGCCGTTTATCCACAGAAGACCGAGAACGTCGATGAGGCCGATGGAAAAGTTCTATTGGTCGACGCCAGAAAGAAGAAGATTATCGGGCCGCTTGAAGAGGTTGATTCGACCGGAGGAACCTGGGGCAAGACAACAGAGAATGTCGATTGTGTTTGGTCCGCAGACTCAGGGCTTCTCGCCGTAAATTATCGGACCGGCCGCATGATGCACAGCTCCCAGCTTTATCGAATCGAAGGACGTAGGGCCGTTCCTGTCAATTTGCCAGACCCACGAACGCATCCGAAAGGCAAGATACTCAATTTCCTCGGATACAACGCAAACCCCGGCGCGATGATCGAACTGAAAGCGGATGGATTGATAGTCGAACGATGCTGGGGCTTTATGCCGAAGGAAGGCCATCGGGATAAAGATTTTTCCGAGTTTGACATCAAAGGCTTTGAGGCGCCAGGAGACGAGTTGCAGTTCATTTATCGAATAGACAAGGGTGGGAAAGTCCGCCTTGTTGATGTAACATCTGAATCTGAAACTAAATGAAGCGAACAAAGCGATGCACCGAACACCTACCGGCCGTCACGCCAGATGCTGAGGCTCGTTCCTCGCCTGCATGTGTCGCGCCGTCGGTCCGGTGCCGGTGATCGCGGACGTTCACTGATTTTTCTCCTTGAATCCCTGCGTCTCCTTTACGACCTACGCACCACGGCGTTTCGTTTTATCCCTGGCTTGACTGCCCCGCCGGTGGGCGATGGAATTTGATCTTCCCAAAACATCGGTTGCACGCTTGAATGCCGCGTGTTCATCGCCTACTGCACCAACATCCATCCGGCGGAATCGTGGGAGGAAACATTTGCGGCCCTGAAAAACCACGCCTTGCGGGTGAGGGATCTTTTACATGGTGAATCGGAGCTTTTGCAGCCCTATCCCTTGGCACCGCGTCTTTCGGCCAGGGCGGCCCGGGAGTTGCTGGAGGGGGATCGATTGCAGGAGTTCAAAACCTGGGTCGAGGCCCACAGTTGCCGCGTGTTCACCATCAATGGATTTCCCTACGGCGCTTTTCACGGCACCCGGGTGAAGGAGAATGTCTACCGGCCCGACTGGACGGAAACAGCGCGACTTGATTACACGCTGGATCTTTTCCGCATTCTCACGCATTTCATCAAACCCGGCGAGGAAGGGTCGGTCTCGACGCTGCCGGGTTCGTTCAAGGCCTTCGTGGCGGACGAAGCCCTGATCATCAGCAATCTGCTGCTCTGTGCGACGGAAATCGAGCGCCTGTCCGTGGCCAGCGGCTGCGACCTGCATCTCGGGCTGGAGCCGGAGCCCTTGGGGCATTTTGAAAACACAGAGGAAACACTGGCGTTCTTCGCGCGCTTGTTTGCCGCCGCCGACGATCCCGCGATGGTGCGTCGGCGCATCGGCGTGAACTACGACACCTGTCACTTTGCCTTGGAATACGACGACTGTGAAACGTCGCTCGCGCAGTTGCAAGCGGCGGGCATCCGCATTTCCAAAGTCCACCTCTCCGCCGCGCTGGCGCTGAACCCACACGACACCGGGGCGCTGGAGGCCCTGCGCAGCTTTGCGGAGCCCACGTATCTTCATCAGGTATTGCTGCGCGACGACGAGGGCGACATCACCCGCTTCACCGACCTGCCCGACTTTTTTTCTGCCGGGCCAGAGGTATTGACGGGGTGCCATGAGGCGCGGGTGCATTTTCACATCCCCCTGGATGCAGAACCTGCCGCGCCGCTGCGCTCAACCCGCAGTCACGCCGAGGAATTGCTGGCCTATCGGAAAAAACATCCGGATTTTTGCCGTCATTACGAAATCGAAACCTACACCTGGGGCGTGCTTCCCGGTGCCTTGCAGCGGCCGATCGAACAACAACTGGCTGCCGAATACCGCTGGGTACTGGCGCGAATCTGACCATGACAAATCGAGCATGCCGTTTTTTGTTAGCCCTCGCTGTCCTGCTGATCAGCTCCTGCCTCGATGGTCAGGAGGAATTCTGGTTCGAGCGCGACGGCAGCGGCAGGCTGGAGGTCGAGTATCAATTGCCCGTATTAGCGGTCGCCGCAATGGGAGGGGAGGCCAAGCTGGAAAATGTCGTCCGCGAGTTTTTCTCCAAGCAAAAAGGCATCGTGCTCGATGATTTCGTCCATGAGAAATCCGAAGCGCAATCGGTGATCCGGATCAAGGCGCACTTTGAGTCGGTCGTCGAACTGGTGAAATTGTTCGACACTTCCGCGGGCGAATCCAGTGGTTCGCTGCCTGATCCGATGAGGAAACTTCTCGGCAACATCGTGATCGTGCGCGATGGGATGTCGGTCAACTTCAAGCGCAGCATCGATCCCAAGGGCATCCTCGGCAGCGGACTGCTCGCGCCGAGTCGAGAGCAGATGGAAGGGCATCATTTGCACTACACCATGCACCTGCCGAGCAAAGCGACGTCCAGCAACGCCCATGAAGTGCTCGATGGCGGACGCACGCTTGTGTGGAGGTATCCGCTCGCCGAGGCATTGGACCATCCCGTGGAGACAAACTTCATCGCGCCGATCCCGATCCCGGCATGGTTGTGCATTTTGCTCGGCTGCACACTTTCCGTGATCCTGTGGTTGATTGCCAGGTTCATTGGCAGACGAAGGAAGGGCTGGATTCCGCAAGGTTGACCGCGCACAACCCGTTCCTTCCTACTCCCGCGACAATGCCTGAAATACCGGGTCGGGCACGTAGCGGCGGACGATATCCTCCCATCCGGCCGGCCCGATCAGGCCCTTGATCATCGACGAGGAGATCTCGGCAATGTCGCGCGGTGGCATGAGGAAAACGGTGTCGATTTCCGGCGCCATGTCCGAATTGATGTGCCGCATCACCCGTTCATACTCGTAGTCGTGGGTGGAACGGATGCCGCGGAGAATGTAGTGGGCGTTCATCCGTTTGGCGTAGTCGACGAGATAACGATTGTCGAAATGGGTGATCATGAGCCGTTCGCACGAATGCGTGGAGGCGCGCAGGAACTCGATGCGTTGGTCGACGCTGAAATGGTAGGATTTTTTCGGGTTGTTGCCGACAGCGACGATCAAGCGGTCGAAAAGCTCCAGACCGCGTTGGATCATCCAGATGTGACCATTGGTGGGCGGATCAAAGGAACCGGCATAAACGGCTGTGCGCATGCCCGGAAATATGGCCGCTGCGTTTGTTCCGGTCAATGGTTCTATCGGAAAAATTTCCGCCGCACATTTCGGTTATTCCGGTCCGCCGGGAGGGACAAATTCGGCACAAAAAATTCTGTCACATCGCGACAAACTGTGATGAAGTCGCGCGACGTCAGACCTGCCAACGACATCATTTCCGCAGGGCTGCGGCACCATTTTTCCGAGCACAAATTGCATGAACAGCTACCGTCACATTCCGATCCGCAACCTGACCGGTGAAGAACTCAAGGCCTTGAGCGATTCAATGAAACTCTCGTTGTCGCGCGAGGACATGGAGGTGGTGCAGGGGATTTACCGGGAGTGGGAGCGCGAGCCGACCGATGTCGAAATGGAGGTCATCGCCCAAACCTGGAGCGAGCACTGCAAGCACCGGATATTCGCGGCAACGATTGATCACGCCGGACCGGAGGGGAACGAGACGATTCATTCGCTGTTCAAGACGTTTATCAGGAATCCCAGCGAACGCATCATGGCCAAAAAGCCGGGGTTTGTGTTGAGTTGCTTCCACGACAACGCCGGCTTCATCCGCCTCGACGAGCAGCGGGCCGTCTGCCTGAAGGTCGAGACCCACAACCATCCCAGCGCCATCGAACCCTACGCCGGAGCCAATACCGGCATCGGCGGAGTGGTGCGCGACATCCTCGGCGCGGGCAAGGGGGCCAAACCGGTCGCCAACGTCGATGTGTTTTGTTTCGGCGCGCCGGACACCGAGACATCGGTCATCAAGGGAAAAGACGTCATTCATCCGCTCGGAATCATGCGCGGCGTGGTGCGCGGAGTGCGCGATTACGGCAACCGGATGGGCATCCCGACGGTCTGCGGTGCGATTCAGTTCGATCCCACTTACATTTACAATCCGCTGGTTTATGCCGGCACGGCGGGGGTGATCGACCAGCGCTACATTGACAAATCGATGCGGCCGGGCTTGAAAATCATCGTGGTCGGAGGAAGAACCGGGCGCGATGGCTTGAAAGGAGCCACGTTTTCCTCGGCCTCGCTCACCGGGGACAGCCACGCCGAAGACCAGAGTGCGGTGCAGATCGGCAATCCGATCGAGGAAAAAAAAGCCGCCGATTTCATCCTTGCCGCGCGCGACCGCAACTTGATCGTCTTCATCACCGATTGCGGGGCAGGGGGCTTCAGTTCCGCGGCCGGCGAAATGCTCAGCGAAACCGGCGGCGAGCTGTTTCTGGACAATGCGCCCTTGAAGGAACCGGGCCTCATTTCCTGGCAGATTTTCATTTCCGAAAGCCAGGAGCGCATGGTTCTGGCGGTCGAGGAGGCATCGTTGCCCGAGTTGCAACAACTCGCCAATACCTTCCAGACCGAGCTGACGATTCTCGGGCATTCCGACGACACCGGCATTCTGAAAGTGTGGCATCATGGCGAACTTGTTTGCGAATTGGACAATTCCAAGCTGCACGACGCGCCAACGCGCAAGTTGACCTCACGGTTTTCCGGCATTTCGACAGGGACCGGATTGGCGGGCGAAGATTCGGATCCGGCGGAGAAACTGCGGATGATTCTCGGCGACTTCGCAGTCTGTTCCCGCGAGCCGATCATCCGCGAATACGACCACAAAGTTCAGGGAAATACATTGCTCGAACCTCTCGCAGGAGCCACCGGTGACGCGCCGCAGGATGGCTCGGTGATTGCCATCGATGGATCGAACAAGGCCATGGCCATCGGGCTTTCGCTGCTTCCGGAATGGGGGAAAACCGATCCCTGCGCCATGGGTCGGGCCAGCATGGACGAAACCGTGCGCTCGCTGGTCATTTGCGGTGCCAACCCCGACAAAATCGCCCTGCTCGACAACTTCTGCATGGGCAATCCGAACGACCCCGATGAACTGGGTCGCCTGGTCGAATGCGTCAAAGGCATCGCGGCGGCGGCGGAGGAATTCGAGGCTCCCTTCATTTCCGGGAAGGACTCGTTTTACAACTACTTCGAAACCGAGGACGGGCCGATCAATATTCCGGTGACCTTCCTGTGCAGCGGCATTGGCATTGTCGATGAGCAGCGGCATGTGACCGGATCGTCGCTGCGCAAAAGCGACTCCGTTTTGTGTCTGCTCGGCCTGACCCGTGATGAAATGGGAGGATCGGTGTACGCTAGGATCATTGGTCTCAAAGGTGCCTTGGTGCCGCAAACCGACTGTGGGAAAAACCTCGTCACCTACCGCAAATTCCATCAGGCCCGTGTTGCGGGATTGATTCTCTCGGCCCACGATGTCTCCGAAGGCGGGCTCGCTGTCACCGCCGCCGAAATGGGATTTTCGGGAAGGGGAGGTATTGAAATCGACCTCGCACGCATTCCCGGGCACAATGCGGAAATTTCCTCAAGCGTGGCGTTGTTCAGCGAATCCACCGGCCGCATTCTGATGGAGGTGTCACAGGCTCATCTCGATGCCGTGAAAACAATCTTTGCCGGCGAGGCATTTGCCGTGATTGGCAGGTCGGTCGAAACGCACCGCCAAATCGTCGTCGAATCGGACGGACGGGAACTGATCCGGGAAAGCTTGCCGACTTTGAAAGCCATTTGGAAACGAAGTCTGGCGGAATTCTATTGATCGCTCAAGGGGGGAACTCCACAAACACCGCCCGAACCATCACAAAGCAAACCTCCAGCCTCGTCCTGATAATAACCCCGTATTACATATATTGTAACAAGTAATATATCGGGATGCTTGAATCAGGCCCGGTCGCCCAATAGGCCCCGGATGTCGCTCAGATCGATCTTTCCGACGACTGGTGCGAAACCTTGACCGAACAACTGATCGGCCACTTGCGATTTTTCCCGCTGCATTTTACGGACCCGCTCCTCCACGGTGTTTCGGGTGAGCAATTTGTAAATGGTCACCGAATTTGTCTGACCGATCCGATGCGCCCGATCGCTGGCTTGTCGCTCGGCGGCCGGATTCCACCACGGATCGAAATGCACCACCGTCGAGGCCTGGGTTAAATTCAGACCGTATCCACCGGCCTTCAAGCTGATCAGAAAAACCGACGGCCCGGCGGGACTCTGGAACTGGTCCACCAGCTTTTGTCGATCCTTGCTCGCTCCGTCAAGCCGCAGACTGGCGATGGAACGATTGTTTAATTCCAACTCGATGAGCTTGAGCTGGGTGGCGAACTGGCTGAAAACGAGCATTTTCCGGGACGAAGCCAGCGAACCCGACACCAGGTCCATCAATCGACTCATTTTGACCGAGCGCTGCTCCAGCGGCACTGCCCGATCATCAAGGATTTCCGGGGAAAACAGCGCGGTATCGCAGCAAATTTGCCGCAATCGCAGCAATAACGTCAAAAATTTCATGCGCATCGCGGAGTCGCGAGCCAGGGCCACCAAATCCAACTGCGCCAAGCCTTCGTCGTGCACGCGCTGATACAAGTCCTTTTGCAGCGGAGAAAGGTCGCACCAGTCATCGATTTCCACCTTGTCCGGCAAGTCGTCCGCCACTTCCTCCTTGGTTCGTCGCAGCACAAAAGGTATGACCCGAAGCTTCAAGGACTCACGCGCCACACCTTGAACTTCGGCGTTTTTTTCGTAAAGTTCGGTGAAATGCGCCCGTTCGCCCAGATACCCGGGCTGAAGGAATTGGAAAATCGACCACAGATCCCTGACGCTGTTTTCCACCGGCGTGCCGGTAAGCGCCATTTTCAAGTCCGCGCTGATTCGATAACTGCTGCGCGCCGCGTCCGTGTCGGGATTGCGAATCATGCTCGCCTCGTCCAATACCATGAGCGAGTATTCCCGCTTCATGAACAAAGCCCGGTCATTGGTCAAAATTCCGTAACTTGTTACAATCACGTGGCATTGCGACACCTCTTTGTGCGCGACCGCGCGCTTGTCTCCGTGGATCAGCACAGTTTGCAACGAGGGCGCAAAACGGCGGATCTCCGACTCCCAGTTGCGCATCAGGGTCGTGGGCACGACTATCAAGGCTGGTTTGCCGATTTGCGCAAAACGAGTCAATAAAGCGATTGTTTGCAGGGTTTTGCCGAGGCCCATTTCGTCTGCCAGCAAGGCAAATCCATACTCCTCCAAGCGGTCCTGCAACCAAATCACCCCTTTCTGCTGGTAATCGCGAAGCTCGGCAACCACAGCGGGATAACGAAGCCGAAAATCGGCATCATTAAAATTCAATAAATCTTTGGAATTCAACGACTTATTGAAATACTTATGCAAATACTCGATGATAATTTTTTGTGTATTTCCGGCCAAAAACAGCCCTTTTTCCTGCGTAAAATGGCACTCCCGGGCCGTCATGAGAAACAGGTCCCAAGACTCCTTCGGTAACACCAATTTCTTGCCATCGTTTGTTTGAATCGATTGTTTTCCCGAACGCAGCCATTGGCCAATTTTGACGGAATCAAAGACTTGCCCCGTCGTGGACTCGAAACCCAGTTCGAGAGAAAATCCCGACCCGGGAATTTCCCTCACATCCATTTTGGCGTTGATGAAAATCACATCGCGAACAGCGTTTTGCAGTCGTCGCGACTCTTGGTATTTCGCGCAACTCTCGCGGATGCGCCCCCTGCCCTCTGCGAAATAGTGCAAAATCGCACTTTCCTCGGTGATGACCCATGTTTCCTGGTCGGATTCCTGCCTCCAGCCTAGTTCAACCAGCAGACGCTGCATTGCCGCGATTTGTGATCGGTCGGCATAAAAACATACGTTCGATTCTTCAAACAGATATCCTTCCGCTTCGTGGAGTGATCGCAAGACCCCCGCCTGTCCCAACTGATAGCGTGCCCGGCAAGTCAGCGATAACCCCTGCAAACCGCCGTCGACCTCGATTTCCCATGAAGCGCATGCGTCCTTTGATTCCAGTCTGGAAAGCCATTCGTCCCCCGCAGTTGGCGCGAGTGATTTCATCAACAAATTGTCGATTAACAACTCATCAACAGTTGTTACCAGTAATTTTTCCGTAAATAATTTATCTAGCGAATACTGTAATTTTCGATCTATTGTTTGAAACAATTGATCGCAATATAACAGCCAGGAGCAAGGTTCAGTGCCGAAAAACTGACCCGATTCCCCCATTCGCTTGATCTCGACAACCGAACCTGAGCGCTGTGATACGACAGACACTTGAGGACTTTGATCGTTTAGAACAATCGTTTGATCATTTTGAATCACTTCGCTATGCCAGGTCAGAGCAGAGAAAAATGCATCGGCCTGCTGCCTGTCGATCACGAGCACCCATGGTTGCGGTCGGCTCGTTAGTCCCATTTTTTCAAACCATCGTTGGATTGACTCATCCCCTTCATCCGATTCTCTCGCGGACGCGGAAACTTTCACACTCAATCGTCCCGTTCTCCATTCATCGCGCCAACGGGGGAAAAAATCGATCCGGCTGGCCGGGGCGGGTTTTTCCGCGGTCGGTCCCGTTTGCGGCGCCTCCAGACGAGTCGCTTTCGCGGCAGGTTGCGAGCGTGCCACCGTCACGATGGCCACGGCATGTTCGCACATGGCTCCGCTCCGCTGGTTTTCCGGACAATTGCAAAACGTTTCAACGTGCCCGGCTTCGGTCCTGCGAATTCTGACCTTTCGTTTTTTGGTTCCGCCAACGATCCCCCTGCACTCGTCGTCGAGGATGACCGCTTCCTCAACCCTTCCGCTGCGGGCCAGCGCCAGCCCTTCTTTCACCGCTTTCCATCCCGCCACTTTTTGCAGCCATGTCTCTGACCAGTCATGCACCATGTTTTTTGTCTGTCGGGAAGGTTTTGATTGCCATGCGGCACGATTGCAAGGAAACTCTGCGCGAGCATGAAAGTCGTCGCCGTAGGCAATCAGAAAGGAGGTGTTGGCAAAACGACCACCGCCGTCAACCTTTCCGCGGCACTGGCGTTGCTGGGTCAGCGCGTGCTGCTGATCGACCTCGATCCGCAGGCCAACAGCACCAGCGGATTGGGGGTGGAAGCGGACGGCGATGACAGTCTGTATCCCGTCTTGCTCGGGCAGGCCGACATCCGTTCGAAAATCCTGCCGACCCGCCTCGAACGACTGTCGATCATCCCCTCCTCCATGGATCTGGCCGGAGTGGAAATCGAACTGGCCCGTGCCGATGACCACCTCACGCGTTTGCGCGTGCTTCTTCAGGGCTTGAAACCCAACGACCTTTTCGAATTCTGCATTCTCGACACCCCGCCTTCACTTGGCGTTCTGATGACTTCGGCACTGGCCTCGGCGGACGAGGTGATCATCCCGCTGCAATGCGAGTGGTATGGGCTGGAGGGACTTGCGAAAATCGTCCATGTGCTGGAGAAGATCCGTGAATCGGGAGCCAATCCGACCTTGAAACTGGAGGGCATCGTCATGACCATGTTCGATTCCCGAACCAACCTCGCGCGCCAAGTTGTCGAGGAGGTTAGCAACTTTTTTCCCGGTGAAATGTACAAAACCTTCATCCCGCGCTCGATCAAACTCGGTGAGGCACCCAGTCATGGCAAAACCATATTCGAACACGATTCAACTGGTATCGGTTCCCAAGCTTACCTGGCGTTGGCACAGGAATTCCTCGTTCGGCATGCCGCCACTGGTCCCCTGTTGGCAGGTCATTAGGCCAGTCAGCATTCCTGTAGTGATCGGACGCTTTGTGCGTTCACTCGCGACTGCTCCGCCAACAAGGCAAATCGATGTCCTGCCAGTCCGTCGAGCCCCGGAGGCAGAGTGCCTTTTGCCCCGAACATGCGGTCGAGAGAGTTGATGAGTCCGTAGTCGCCGCCGCCGTGACCTTGGTAGCCGGCTTCAGTGGAACGATCGACCACGATTTCCTCCTTTTCTCCCGTGGCATGATCCCGATATGACAATTCCTGCGCACCCGCATCTTTCCATGCGTCGCCGCCCTTCAAAGAACCCTTGGTGCCGAAGATTTCCAGCGACCTGCCGCAATTGAAGGCCGTCATGGAAAAGGTGATGGAGATACCGTTCTTCATTTCCCCGGCGATCACCTGGTGATCGACCACATCATTGTCGCAGTGGTAGACACAGCGTCCCCAGGGCGATGACCGAATGAAGTCCAAGATCTGTTCGTCGCTGGCACTCTCCGCTCCGTCGAGGATCATTCTCAACCAGCTTCT
>Ga0209400_1002993_pt1 | contig 12490 bp, 11 predicted proteins | sample M_130807_EF_Meta_FD_187313 | JGI IMG/M metagenome (GOLD analysis project Ga0209400, IMG submission 187313) | Freshwater microbial communities from Lake Montjoie, Canada to study carbon cycling - M_130807_EF_MetaG (SPAdes) (version 2) | ecosystem: Environmental > Aquatic > Freshwater > Lake... | reverse complement strand
GCGATGGAGTATTTGAAGTAAAATCTACAAACGGAAACACTTCTTTAGGTGGTGATGACTTTGATGCTGTAGTAACAGATTATATTATTGAAGAATTTAAAAAAGAAAGTGGAATAAATTTAAAAACAGACAAATTAGCATTACAAAGAATAAGAGAAGCTGCTGAAAAAGCAAAAATAGAGCTTTCTTCTTCAGCCCAAACAGAAGTAAATTTACCTTTCATTACAGCGGATAAAAGTGGTCCAAAACACGTTAATATGAAAATTACAAGAGCAAAGCTTGAAGCTCTTACTGCTGCGCTAATTGAGAAAACTATAGAGCCTTGCAAAATTGCTCTAAAAGATTCTGGTTATACCGCATCTGAAATTAATGAAGTTATTCTTGTTGGTGGAATGACAAGAATGCCAAAAGTTGTTGAGGCGGTTAAAAGTTTCTTTGGAAAAGAACCAAATCAAAGTGTTAACCCTGATGAAGTTGTTGCTTTAGGCGCTGCTGTTCAGTCAGGAGTATTACAAGGCGATGTTAAAGATGTTCTTCTTCTTGATGTTACTCCATTGTCACTTGGTATTGAAACTTTAGGTGGAGTATTTACAAGGTTAATTGAAAAAAACACAACAATCCCAACTAAAAAAAGCCAAACATTCTCAACAGCCGAAAACAATCAACCAGCTGTAACAATTAGAGTTTTCCAAGGAGAAAGAGAAATGGCAAATGATAATAAATTACTAGGTAATTTTGAATTAACTGGAATTGCGCCGGCTCCAAGAGGTGTTCCTCAAATTGAGGTGACTTTTGATATTGATGCTAACGGTATAGTTAACGTTTCTGCAAAAGATAAAGGAACTGGAAAAGAACAAAAAATTCAAATTCAAGCTTCAGGAGGCTTAACCGATGAAGAAATTCAAAAAATGGTTAAAGAAGCGGAAGCAAACAAAGAAGCTGATAAAAAGAAAAGAGAAGAAGTTGATGCAAAAAATCATGCTGACTCTTTGATAGCTTCAACTGAACAAAGTTTAAAAGAACACGGAAGTAAAATTTCAGAAGCTGACAAAAAAGCGATTGAAAAAGATATGGAAGATTTAAAAGAAGCTATTAAATCTGACAAAACTGAAGATATTAAAACTAAAACTCAGCAATTAATGACTTCTTCTATGAAATTAGGTGAGGCTATATATAAAGCTCAGCAAGATACTGCTGGTGCTTCAAAAAAAGATGCTAAAACTGATGATAAAAAAGATGTGGTTGATGCCGAGTTTGAAGAAGTAAAAGACGATAACAAAAAGAACGGCTAATCCATTTATAACTGGTTTTGCCCTAAGTCATTATGTCCAAAAAAGACTATTATGATATTCTTGGTGTAAACAAAAAAGCAACTCCTGAAGAAATAAAAAAAGCATACAGATCTCTTGCAATGAAATATCACCCTGACAGAAATCAGGGGGACAAAACTGCTGAGGGAAAATTTAAAGAAGCATCGGAGGCCTATCAAGTTTTATCTGATCCAAAGAAAAAATCTTCTTATGACCAATTTGGACATTCTGCGTTTGAAGGTGGAGCTGGTGGAGCTGGAGGTTTTGATTTTGGTGGGTTTGAATCTGGCGCATTCTCTGACATCTTTGATGATTTTTTTGGCGACTTTATGGGCTCTGGACGAGGAGGGAGGGGTTCTAAAAAATCAAGATCTAATCGTGGATCAGATTTAAAAATTAATTTAGAAATCACTTTAGAAGAAGCTTACCTTGGTAAAAAACAAACTATCAATTTATCTTCAAACGAAAAATGTGAAAAATGTTCTGGAGACGGTGCAGAACCTAGTTCAAAACCAAAAAAATGTTCTACTTGTAATGGACATGGAAAAGTAAGAACGCAGCAAGGTTTTTTTACTCTACAACAAACATGTCCTGATTGCGGAGGAGAAGGCGAGGTACTTTCCAATCCATGTAAAGATTGCAAAGGATCGGGTGCTGTTAAGACAAAAAAAAATCTATCTATTCAAATTCCAAAAGGGGTTGATGATGGAACGCAAATAAGATTGTCCGGAAAAGGAGATGCTGGTTATAGAGGAGGATCTAATGGAGATCTTTATGTATTTATAACACTTGAAAAACATAAGATTTTTCAAAAATCTGAAGAAAATCTATACTACAAATTACCTATATCAATGGCTGATGCTGCTCTTGGCACTGAAATAGATGTTCCAACCATTGATGGTGGAAAGTCAAAAGTTAAAATTCCTGCGGGAACACAATCTGGAAAACAATTTAGACTTAAAAGCAAAGGGATGCCTATTATAAGAACGGATGATTATGGAGATTTATATCTAGAAACAAATGTAATAATTCCTGAGTCTCTATCAAAAGAGCAAAAAGACTTGCTCGAAAAATTTAAATCTTTAGAACAGTTAGATAATAATTCAGAAATAAAAAATTTTATAAATAAAGCTAAGAAGTTTTGGAGTGGTAATTAATGAAAAAAATTAACATCACGATCATTGGAGCTCTTGGAAGAATGGGAAAAATTCTCATTAAAAGAATATCTAAAAACAAAAAACTAAAATTATTTAGCTTAACTGATCTACAGTCTGGAAAAATTATAAGTGGAGTTAAGACACAAAAAAATTGCTTAGAAGCTTTTAAAAAAACAGATGTTATTATTGATTTTTCAAGACCCAAATGTTCACTTGAAATTTTAAATTATGCAAAAAAATTAAAAAAAAGGGTTGTTATTGGAACAACTGGTTTTACTAAAAAACAAAATAATTTAATTAAAAATTACTCAAAGAAAATTGCTATATTTAAATCCGGTAATATGAGTCTTGGTATTAATCTTATGGAATATATAGTTAATATTCTTTCAAAAAAAATTCCTAATGATTATTATGTTGGAATTAATGATAGTCATCACAGAAAGAAAATTGATTATCCTTCAGGAACAGCATTAATGTTAGCAGATGCAGTATCCAATGGTAAAAATAAAAATCTAGAATCAATAAAAGGGAAAATATTTTTAAATAAAAAAGGGAATTTACAAAAAAATAAAATTAATTTCTTTATTACGAGAAAAGGAAATACTATCGGCAAGCATTCTGTGCTTTTTAATAACAAAATAGAAAATATAGAATTAAAACATACTGCTTTTTCAAGAGAGCTCTTTGCAGATGGAGCATTAAACGCTGCCACATGGATAAGTAAAAAAAATAAGGGTTTATTTAGTATGCGAGATATGTTTGGCTTGAAATAAGTTCTATATAGTCTTTAAATAATTTTTAATGCTTCTTAATAAAAATAGAGCTTTTGAACTTATAAAATTATTAAATAAATCAATAAAAAATCCGAAAACTTCTTTAAAATATAGAAATAGATTTACTTTATTAACGTCTGTTGTTCTTTCTGCACAATGTACTGACATTAATGTAAATAACGTTACTAAAAATATATATAAAAAATATTATACACCCAAACATTTTACACAACTTGGAATAAATAAAATAAGAAATCTTATTAAAAGTATAGGATTATTTAATAATAAAGCTAAAAATTTATATTTTTTATCTAAGATTTTATTAGAAAAATACCAAAGTAGAGTTCCAAACAAATTTGATGAATTAATACTTCTTCCTGGAGTTGGTAGAAAAACAGCTAACGTTGTTTTAAACACTGCATTTAACAAACCAACGATTGCTGTGGATACGCACGTTTTTAGGGTAGGTAATAGAACTGGACTTTCCAATGGCAAGAGTCCTGAGCAAGTTGAAAATCAACTTTTAAAGATATTACCTAAAAAACACATAAAGATAGCCCATCATTTAATACTTTTACATGGAAGATATACTTGCAAGTCTAGAAATCCATTATGCAAAAAATGTGTAATTAAAAAAATTTGTCTATACAAAGGAAAAAATGAATAAAAAAATATTAGGCGTAGGGAATGCAATTGTTGATGTGCTTGCAAGAGTAGATGATGACTTTTTAACAAAAAAAAATCTTATTAAAGGTTCCATGAAACTCATTAATAAATCTGAATTTGAAGATCTCAAAAAAAATATTAAGATTGAAAAAATAGTAGCAGGCGGTTCAGTTGCTAATACTATGGCAGGTATCGCCTATCTTAAAGGAAGTCCGTCTTTTATTGGAAAAATTAATTCTGATGATTTTGGAGAAATGTATAAAAAAAGTCTTGAAGATATAAAAATAAAATTTCCTTACATTAAAAAAAATGAAACCTTGCCTACAGGCGCTTCTATTATCTTGATTACCCCGGATTCTGAAAGAACTATGTGTACTTATCTTGGAATATCCTCGCATCTTTCAGATAACGATATAAACGCAAACAGCATTGCAGATCATGCATTAATTTTTTTGGAAGGATATCTTTGGGATAAGGGAATAAGTGAAAAAATGTTTAAACACGTAATAAATATAGCAAAAAAAAATAAAGTAAAAATTGCTATGAGCTTATCTGATATTTTTTGTGTAACTAGACATAAACAAGATTTTTATAGCCTGCTTGCGAACGATCTAGATATATTAATAGGTAATGAGAATGAAATAACAGAACTAACAGATAAAAAAAATTTATTAGATTCTATAAATCAATTAAAACAATTTAATAAATTGATAATTATTACCAGAAGTGAAAAAGGAAGTTTGTCAATAAATAATCATGAAATAACAGAATGCCCTAGTATAAGAATTAATAAATTATTAGATCTTACTGGAGCTGGGGACTTATTTGCTGCAGGATTTTTAAAAGAATATATGGATAAATCTGATATTAAAAAATGTCTTAACACAGGATCAATTTTGGCTTCGCAAATAATTCAAAGAATTGGAGCAAGATTAGAATAACTATATTTATTATTTAGAAAGATAATATAAAGAGTTTTTCTCAATAATAAATTTCTTATCTTTAAAAAATTTCTCCATTTTTTTTCTTAATCTGTGTAAATGGGTTTCAAAAGCATGAGTTTCTAATTCAGAATTATGATTCCATATCTTTTTTAATAAAAGTGACTTTTCTAAACCTGAGTGATTATTAAGAAATAATATTAGTTCCAACTCTTTTTCTGTAAGTTTAACTTTAGTTCCCTCTTTTGTAATAATTCTCTGATTAGAATCTATTTCATAATTATTAATAATTATTTTGGATTTTTTAAAAAAACTATATTTAGTAATTAAGATATTTAATATCTCTCTAAAAGAAATAATATCCACTGGAAGAGACAAATTTTGATGAAAATTTAATAAAGATAATTTATTCTTTAATAAAAAAGTCTTATCTTCTAAAAAAAATATAGTTGGCATATTATCAGTAAAATATTTTTTAACCTCATTTAATTTTAACTTTTCAGGAAATACAATTCTAACAACAAATTCAACGTTATCTTTTATTTTATTAGGATTTATTTTATCTTCAGTAGAAAAATTATAACCAAGATTTAACTCATTTATTATATTTAAGAAAATTTTTGATCCATAAATATAAAGATGAATATTGTTCATTAATATATAATATATTCCGAATGATTATTGTAAACAAGCCAGGCTATTTAATTTATAAAAACTTTAAATTTCGTTGTTCAATAGGGGAAAGTGGCATCGGTAATAAAAAAAAAGAAGGAGATGGAATTACACCAAAAGGTATCTTTAAACTAACAAAAGTTTTCTATAGAGAAGATAAGGTTAAAAATATTAAAGCTAAAATAAAGAAAATAAAAATTAAAAAGAACATGGGTTGGTGTGACGATCCCAAAAGCAAATTTTATAATAAATTAGTAAAACTCCCAAACAAATTTAGTAACGAAAAACTTTATCGTAAAGATGATGTTTACGATATAGTTATTGTTTTAAATTATAATATGCAGCCCATAATAAAAAATAAAGGAAGCGCAATATTTATTCATGTCGCTAAAAAAAACTACAAACCGACGGCTGGATGCGTTGCTTTAAAAAAAAGGGATTTAATTAAATTGTTAAAATATATAAATAAAAAAACTAAAATTTGTATTAATTAAAAATTGAGGAACCAATTCTAACATAAGTGGCTCCATGCTTTAAAGCCAATAAATAATCAGAAGACATTCCCATGCTCAATTCTTTTAATCCGTGAAGATCATTTAATTTTTTTAATTTAATAAAATATTGTTCAGAATTAGAATTAAATGGAGGTATACACATTAAGCCTACAACATTCAGTTTCAATTCTTTAATGCAAAAATTAATAAAATTTGAAGCATCACTAAATTTAACACCATTTTTTTGTTGTTCATCACCAATATTGACTTGAATAAAATATTTAATTTTCTTGGGTTGTTTAGAATCTAAATTTGAAAAAATTTTAGCCACCTTCTCACTTTCTAATGAATGAATGTAGTTAAAAATTCTATAAGCGTCCTTTGCTTTGTTAGACTGAACAGGTCCTATTAAATGTAAATTTATATTTTTATTTGCCGCAATAACATTTTTCCACTTTTTATCTGCCTCTTGAATTCTATTCTCACCAAAGTGGACATAACCAGCGTCAACTAAATGAGTGATAACATTTTGATCTTGATTTTTTGTTACAATTACTAAATTAGTATTTGTAGATATTTTTTTAATTTCTGCGGAAATTTTAATTATTTTATTAATGTATAACATAAACTTTTATAAGAATTATATATTCATCGAACAATTAAATTTTTTAAACTATAAGTTTAAAAATTTAAAAAAAATAAATATCATCTACTATCAAAATCCAATTAACTTTAATCTATACGAATACAACAAAATTTATTTATGGTGCAAAAGTAAGAAAGTTAAACTGTTTATAATAGATAACTATAAGTTAGCAATTAAATATAAAGCAAGCGGTATTTTTATAACAGGAAAAAATAGAATTCAAATATTTTCAAAATTTTTTAAAAATAATTTTCAAATCATAGGATCTGCCCACAATCAAATTGAATATTTTTTTAAGATTAGACAAAATTGCGATTTAATAATGTTGTCGCCAATTTTTAATAACGCTAAATATTCACCAAACAAATTATTAAATATACAAAAGTTCAATCTAATTAGTAAAAATTGGATAAAAAATTTATGTGCTTTAGGGGGGATAAATTTAGATAATGTTAGAAGAATTCAATCTACGAAGGTTAAAAATATAGCTTATAACCGGGCAATAAAAAACCCACCTACAAATTAATGTAGGTGGGTTTTAAATTATTAAACTAATTTATAAATAAATTAGAAGTTTGTTCTAGCAGCTAAATAAACAACGTCTCTGTCTTGTCCTGCAACTCCAGTCACATTCTCCATAGAAGAATATGTTGCAAACAATGCTACGGCTCCTAAATTGTAACCAACAGTTACAGTTTTTGCTTTAGCATCAGCTGCTGTTCCTTCTTTATCCGCTTTTGTATAGTTAGCAGCTAAAGAAAGCTCAGGTGTAACAGCATATGCGATACCATACGCATTTTGTTTTACATCATTAGAAGCAGTTACAAGTTGGTCTTTTTTAAGATCGTAACCAACTGTTACAGATCCAAAATTGTAAGACAAACCATAGTTTTCTCCTACACGCTTATTAGCCTCTGCATGAAGTCTATTCGCTTGGTTTTTAAACAAATGAACGTTTAAACCTTTTACGCCTAGATCTCCAACAAAACCAACTTCATACGCAGCAACATCACCTTCTACGAAAGTTTTATCACCTGATGTTGAAGTTGACAGAGAAGCTGATCCATTAGATGGAACATATAATGCTGAAAGTTTTCCGATTCCTGGAATTGTTTGCATTACTCCAAATCCGTAAGCTTGCGCAGGGTCAGCTCCTGGAGCAGTTAAGAAAATGCTCTGAGATGCTGCAGTACCTGTGCTGTTACCGATAACTAAATCGCCAGCTTCCATTCCACCTACTAAAGTAGAAGTAGTTCTATCGATGTTTTGGATATGATCCATTCCAATTGTAAAGGTAGTGTTTCCAGATATGAAATCGATGTAAACGTTTTCATTAAACAATGTACCAGTTTGTGCACCATCATTCTCGATAGAGAATCCTGCTGCATATTCCATGCCATTATTTAATTTTCCTTTATTTTGGATATTGATTTGTTGCTCGTTACCAAATCCTCTTCCAGTTGTACCAGAATTAGCAACTGGATCTACAGATAAAGCTTTATAAGCTATATTAAGATTACCAGTTACAGTAGTTTGAGCAATTGCATTTCCGGCAACTAATGTTGAGCCGATTAATGCAGTTGTTAATAAAAGTTTTTTCATTTTTCCTTTTATAGTTATTATTTATTTGTTGATTTAAATCAACGCACAGTGCATTTTTACCAATAAATGTATTAATTTGTGAATTTTTATGATTAATTAATAATAATTTTAGTTATTGTTGTATTTATGCAACAATAAAAGTTTAGTAAATTTTAGTGTTTTAATTTAGATATTTATAACTAATTATCAAAAATGTTTTCTTTTCAACCGCAAATTAAAAAATCCTTATTTTTTTTAATTTTATTGTTTTTTGTTGTTTCTTGCCAAAAAATTGATCCAACCACTGGTGAAAAAATATTAATTGAGCCTGATCCTAATAAAAAGGCTAGAGAATATGCAGATAAAGGTGGTGGAATTTTTGGAGACATAAACAAAATTAACAAAGGGCAAGGGGGAGGTAATTTTGAATTTGCATCTTCTAATGTTCTCTGGAGAGCAACACTAAAATCTTTAGATTTTTTACCCTTGTTAAGTGCAGATTACGGTGGCGGAGTGATAATCTATGATTGGTATTCACAAACTAACAATCCAAGTGAACAAATAAAAATTTCTATCCAATTCTTAAATAGTGAATTGAGATCAGAATCGATAAAAATAACTGCTCACAAAAAGATTTGTGATAGTGCAGACCGTTGCTCTAATTCCACGCTAGATCAAAATTTTGCAAACTCTATTAAAGATAATATTATCACCTCGGCTCGCACTTTAAAAATTGAAGAAACCAAAAAAGAAAAAAAATAGTTTTTAAAGGATGGAAAATTATAATCCATTAACTGTTGAAAATAAATGGCAATCTTTTTTTGAAAAAAACCAAGTATTCAAAACAAAAAAAAAATTAAATAAAAAATTTTATTGCCTAGAAATGTTTCCTTATCCATCCGGTAATATTCACATGGGACATGTCAGAAATTATACATTAGGCGATGTTATAGCTAATTTTAAAAGACTTAATGGTTACAATGTTCTGCATCCTATGGGCTGGGATGCATTTGGTCTGCCCGCAGAAAATGCTGCCATACAAAATAATTTACATCCAAAAGATTGGACATTAAAAAATATTTCTTCGATGAAATTGCAATTAAAACGTCTGGGTCTTTCTATTGATTGGGATAAAGAAATTTCTACCTGTGATGAATCGTACTACAAGCATCAACAAATCTTATTTTCTCTACTTTTTAAAAAAGGAATCGCATATAAAAAAAAAAGCTATGTAAATTGGGACCCTGTCGACAATACAGTTCTTGCGAATGAACAGGTAATTGATGGTAAAGGTTGGAGATCTGGAGCAATCATAGAAAAAAAAGAATTAAACCAATGGTTCTTAAATATTACAAAATATTCTGATCAACTATTAAAATCGCTTGATGACTTAAAAGGTTGGCCAGAAAAAGTAAGGTTAATGCAAAAAAACTGGATTGGAAAATCCATGGGCTGTGAGATTGATTTTGTCTCTGATTTTCAAAATACTAAAATTAAAATTTTTACCACTCGACCAGATACAATATTTGGAGCTTCTTTTATTGCTATTGCCCCGGATCACCCTTTTACTGAATGTTTTAAAAATGAAAAAAATTTTCAAAATTTTAAAGAACTTGCTTTAAAAAACATTGGCACAGAATCTTCGTTGTCTAAAAATGAAAAATTAGGTTTTAAAACACCATTTTTTGTATCACATCCTTTTTTAAATAAAAAAATACCAATCTATGTGGCTAATTTTATACTTATGGGCTATGGGACTGGAGCTATATTTGGGTGTCCAGCACATGATCAAAGAGATTTGGAATTTGCCAAAAAATATAATCTAGAAATCATACCCGTTGTTAGTGCTAACAAGTCTAAATCTATAATGATTAATAATGAGGCATATACCGAAGATGGCTATATTATTAATTCAGATTTTCTTAATGGTTTAAGCGTTGAAGATGCAAAAAAATACGTAATTGAAAAAATAGAGAGTAAAGGAATAGGAAATTCTAAAATAATTTATCGACTTAAAGACTGGGGAATATCCAGACAAAGATATTGGGGATGTCCAATTCCAATTATGTATAGAGAAGATGGAGAGGTCATTTTAGTTCCAGAAAAAGATCTGCCTGTAGAACTGCCCAAAGATATAGATTTTAATAAACCAGGAAATCCATTGGAGAACCATCCCACATGGAAATATACAAAATGTCCAGAAACCGGCATGAGAGCTATTCGTGAAACTGATACGCTTGATACATTTGTAGATTCTTCTTGGTATTTTCTTCGCTTCTGTTCCCCGAAAGAAAACGAGAAGCCTTTTAATACAGATGAAGCTAATTATTGGATGCCAGTAGACCAATATATTGGTGGTGTTGAGCATGCTATACTTCATCTTTTATATTCAAGATTCTTTACTTTAGCGCTGCAAGATGAATTTAAATTAAAAGTTTCTGAGCCTTTTGAAAATCTTTTTACTCAAGGAATGGTATGTCACCCAACCTTTAAAACGGAAAAGGGAAAATGGGTCTTTCCAAAGGAAGTTATTGAAAAAGATGGATTTTATTTTTTAGATAACAAAGAAAAAGTTTTAAAAGGAGATAGTCAGGCCATGTCTAAATCTAAGAAAAATATTGTTGATCCTGATGATATTATTAAAATTTATGGAGCAGATGCTGTAAGATGGTTCATTTTATCAGATAGTCCTCCGGATCGAGATATTCAATGGAGTGATAGTGGAATTCAAGGAGCATTTAAATATATACAAAAAATTTTGCGTGTTTGCGAAAGAATAAAAATTTATGAAAAAGAAAAAGAAGAAACTGATAATAATTTTTTAATTAAAACTAATATTCTAATAAAAGAAATCACAGAATGTATAGAAAAGTTTCATATTAATGTTGCAGTTGCTAAACTTTATGTTTTTTTAAATAATCTTAATGAAGAAATTGATAAAAAGACTTTGAATAAAGATTTTCTTATAGAAGTATATAAAAAATACTTAATTATTATATCCACTTTCATTCCATATATCGCAAATGAATGTTGGGAAGTGATAACTAAAAAAAATGATCTGACTTCACAAGAATGGCCAAAAATACAAAGTAATCTAATACAGAAAGATCACTTCGATGTTGTAATTCAAATAAATGGTAAAAAAAGAGCAATTATCAACGCTATTAACAATGAAAATGAAGAGAGTATTTTTAGTAAATCCTTAGCAATTAAAAATATTAAAGTTATATTAGAAAAAAAAAATATAATAAAAAAGATTTTTATAAAGAATAAACTGCTTAATATTGTTACTAATGATGAATAAATTCTTTCTAACTATTATAATAACACTTACCGTAACTCATTGCGGTTTCTCACCTATATACACCGGTAACTCCAAGCAAGTGATTATTTCTAAATCAGAAATAGTCGGTGATAAAGACCTAGCTTTTAACTTAGAGCAAAAATTAAATTTTAAAAAAGACGAAAAAAATTTGAATGCATATATATTTAAAGCTCAAATCTATGATACGGCCGAAAGCTCTCTTGTGGATTCAAGAGGGATTGCTACGGAAGAAATTATTAAGTTAACAGTAAGTTATCAATTTCAAGATAAAAACGGCATTATAATATACCAAGATGCTATAACTAAAGATAAGAGAGTTTCTGTCACTGATAATTTATCAAATAATATTCTAGTAAAAAATAACGAAAAAAGATTATTATTAGATTCTATAATTCAAAATATTTTATTCAAATCTAAAGTCTCATTAAATTAGTCTAAATGCTCTTAAAATCACAAGAGATAAGCTTAAAAAAAAAAGATTTTTTTAAAGAAAAAATAATTCTTTTGTACGGAGAAAATCAAGATTTAATTAGTGATTTAAATCATCAAATTATATCTAAATTTACAGAAGAAAAAAAAATCTCAAAATCTTTTTTTGAAGAAGATATAGTTAAGAACCCAGAAAATATTGTTAGTTATTATCTTAACGGATCGTTATTTGATGATAACAAAAATATCTCGATAATTAAAAACTGTTCCGACAAAATATTAGAAATTGTTAATAAAATAAAAAATAATATTAATGATAATTTTATTATTCTGAACTCTGAAATACTTCTAAAAAACTCTAAACTAAGACAATTTGGAGAATATGATAAATTAGCTATTTGCATTCCATGTTATCAAGAAACTAAATTTGATATAAAAAAATTTCTTACTCAACAACTCACAATAAATAATATTCAGTTACCAGATTCTCAAATCG
>Ga0209400_1002991_pt1 | contig 12493 bp, 11 predicted proteins | sample M_130807_EF_Meta_FD_187313 | JGI IMG/M metagenome (GOLD analysis project Ga0209400, IMG submission 187313) | Freshwater microbial communities from Lake Montjoie, Canada to study carbon cycling - M_130807_EF_MetaG (SPAdes) (version 2) | ecosystem: Environmental > Aquatic > Freshwater > Lake... | reverse complement strand
TTTTTGCCTTTTGAATCAACTGGGTCCTTGGTTAATATCACCTGTAAGTTAGGCCATGAAAGCAATCCATTTAAGGCAGCAGTTAATTTAGCATTTGCATCTGCTTCACCGATTCCAAGTTGTACTAGAACTACGGGGCGATCTAGGTCTAGCCCTAATGTTTTTCTAGCCTCTGGCTTACCCATTGAAAGTATTGGGTTATAGATTGAAATAGGTTTAACTAAAGTTGAATCATTTCGGTTAGTAGTTGGACCTTTATCATAACTCTGACTGTAATCACCTGGGGTAATAATTAAATCCATCATTTTTGATTGTAAGTTCAGCAAGTACCGCTGAGGTGTTTTTTGCCAAAACCCCCTACGCACCCAAACTAATGAAATGTCTGGTCTTATGTTTTTAACGCCAATTATTCCTGGGTATGGCACAACGCCATCAAAGCTAACTATTCTTGCACCGGTTTCATCAATCAATGCAGCAATTCGATCTCGCAGATACTTATCCCATTCAAAGCGACCCATCCATCTTCGATCGCGCCCAGGAACATACTCAAATCTAACTCCAGCAATTTTTGGTACTTCCACCACTCCAGATGCCATTGAAATGATTATTGGATTAGCAAAACTCTTTAATTCTGATGCAATCGCACTTGCCCGCGTCAAATGTCCCATGCCGATACCATTACTTGTCGCTAGAATAATGGTTGGCTTTTCCATGAAATTAGTATAACTGCAACTAAAGTTAGGAAGATCAGATGAAAACCACTCTGTTGCTAATTATTCTGGTGTTGCAAATATTCTCGCTTTACTACTTGATTCGTACCGCTCGTAATTTAGGCTCTAAAGCAACTAAATACCATGGTGAGCTAATGGAAAACATTAATATTCTTCGAGCAAGTGGAAGAAATAATCTTCTTACTCACTTATCTATCCCGAGCGGTAAAGAGTTCAAAAGTATCAGTTGGGATCATGTAATTTCACTAACGAGTCATCCGGCACGATTTTCTACGCTTGATCAGTCATTAAAACAATTACTTGGCCAACGTTTAATTCCTAAGAAAGTATATTTAAACATTGCAGAAGCAGATATAGATAAATTGCCGAAATCAGTAAGGGATCTTGAATCTGAAGGAGTATTAAAAATTAATTCATGTTCTGATTTAGGCCCCGGTAAAAAGTTAATTCCAACTTTGAAATTAGAGGAAAGTCTGCCAATTATTGTGGTGGATGACGATCTGGTATTTGAAACTGATTTAACAATAAAATTAATGGTACAACACCACCTGTCACCAAATAATATTGTTGCCTCAAGAGTTCATAAAATTATCTTCGAAGCAAACAATAATGTATCTTCCTATGGTAAGTGGATCAAAAATTACTCTTTATCTAATGGCCCAGCAAGTGATTTATTTGCCACCTCTGGTGCTGGCACGCTTTATAAAAAAGAGTTCTTCCATAAAGATGTAATGGATGAGGCAACCTATAAAGAGCTTTGCTTTCACACCGACGATTTATGGTGGTATGTGCAAAGTAAGCGAATTGGTGTAAAAACTAAGCGACTACCTGGGTTTAGTGTTTTAAATTTTATTGACGGAACTCAGGAAGATGGTTTATGGAGAAGTGGTAATAAAGATAGAAATGATCCAAATTTAAAAGCTTTATTAAATAAATACTCTCTTTAATTTATTTGGTGGCGGGTGAAGGATTTGAACCTTCGAAGGCAGAGCCGGGGGATTTACAGTCCCCTCCCATTGGCCGCTCGGGCAACCCGCCAAGGATTGTTAAGCGCGGTGAAGTCTAAAGCCTAGGCAGATTTTTACCAAAAGCGATTTATTTGTCGCTATAGCGAGCAATAAATCTCACATGATCTGGATTTAATTCTGAAACAGTGCGAGCGCCAAGTAATTTCATAGTTCTAATTATTTGTGTGCGCATAATTTCTAAAGTTCTATCGACACCGGGTTTGCCACCTGCCATTAAGCCGTACAAATAAGCTCTTCCAATCCAAGTGAATTTTGCGCCCGCAGCAAGGGAAGCTACAACATCTTGACCATGCATAATTCCAGTATCAACATGAACCTCTGCTTTATTACCAATAGCTTTAACAACTTCAGGCAGTAAATGGAATGGAACCGGCGCTCTATCTAATTGCCGTCCGCCATGGTTAGAAAGAATAATTGCATTAGCTCCTGCTTCAACTGATTTAACTGCATCATCAACATTTTGAATTCCTTTAACTACAAGGTTTCCTTGCCATTGGCCCCTAATCCACTTTAAATCTTCATATGTGACTGTTGGATCGAACATTGAATCTAGAAGTTCTGCCACTGTGCCATTCCAAGAATCTAATGATGCAAACTTAAGTGGATCAGTAGTTAAAAAGTTAATCCACCAAGCAGGTCTTGGGATTGCATTCAAAATTGTTTTAGATGTTAAAGAAGGTGGAATTGTCATACCGTTTCGAACATCACGTAATCTAGCCCCAGCAACTGGAACATCAACTGTTAAAACTAAGGTGTCAAAGCCAGCTGCTTTTGCTCTATCAACTAAAGCCATGCTCCGATCACGATCTTTCCACATATAAAGTTGAAACCAATTCCTACCATTTGGTGCAGCTTTCGCAACATCTTCAATTGATCTAGTTCCCATAGTTGAGAGTGTGTATGGAATTCCAGCATCACTTGCTGCACACGCTCCGGCGTATTCGCCCTCAGTCTGCATCATTCTGGTAAAACCAGTTGGTGCAATACCTAACGGCATCTTCATTGTTTTACCAAGCATATTTACGGAAATATCGACATCTTTAACGTTAAGTAAAATTTTTGGTTGAAACTCAATTTTTTCATAAGCAAGTCGGGCTCTACTTAAACTTGATTCAGTATCTGCCCCACCATCGGTGTAATCAAATGGTGCTTGTGGCGTTCTTTTTTTCGCAATATCTCTTAAATCATAAATTGTTAGCGCTCTAGTCAATCTGCGTTTACGCGGACTAAGAATTACTTTTCTAAACCTTAATAATTGGGCAAGGTCTTTAGGGCTAGGTATGCGTCGTTTCACCTTAACCTGGCTCACATGCGCTCCAATCGATTTAACTAGTAAAGTATAGACATGGCCGACAGTAGTTTCGATATCGTCTCAAAAATTGATCAAATGGAGTTAGATAACGCCTTCAATCAATGTGACCGAGAAATAGCGACCCGATTTGACTTCAAAAACACCGGTGCAAAAATCGAGAAAACTGGCCTGAAGATATTGCTTGAAGCTGATACCGAAGAGCGAGTTAAGGCAGCATTGGATGTGTTAAAGGATAAATTGATTAAACGTAATGTTTCACTAAAGCACTTAGATGCAGGCGAACCAGCTTTGAGTGGAAAAACTTATCGAATTAATTGTGAATTTAAAGAGGGTATAAGTACTGAGAATGCTAAAAAAATTGCTAAGTTTTTAAAAGATAGTGGACCAAAATCAATTAAAGCTCAAATTCAGGGAGAAGAATTAAGGGTTTCAAGTAAAAGTAGAGATGACCTACAAACTGCAATTGCACAGATTAAAAAAGAAGCTTGGGATTTTGCTGTTCAATTTACAAATTATCGCTAATGCTAAATAGGAAAGGCTAAATTGAACCGTAGTGGGTCAGGAGTTGCTTATGGAATTGGTGCATACGCAATTTGGGGATTACTGCCAATTTATTGGAGATGGCTTGACCGTGCTTCGGCATTTGAAATTCTTGCCCACCGCGCCATATGGTCTTTATTTTTCTGTCTGCTTTTTCTTGCTTATCAAAAACAACTGCGCTCAACATTTGCGTTAATTAGAAATCCAAGAACATTCTCATTGCTTGCGCTAACCTCCTTACTGCTTTCGACTAATTGGGGAATTTATATTTGGGCAGTCTCGGTAGATCGCGTAGTGGAAGCAGCGCTTGGTTACTACATAACTCCACTAGTGGCAGTAACTTTCGGTGTTTTAGTATTAAAGGAAAAACTGCGTAAGTTACAAATAATTTCAGTATCACTTGCAACTGTTGGAGTGGTTATATTGACAGTTGCCTACGGCCATATTCCTCTAATTGCCCTTGGCCTTGCAGTTAGTTGGGGTTCTTATAGTTTAGTAAAAAAACAGCTTAATGCTGGCGCTCTTGAAACACTCTCGATTGAAACATTGGTTGCGTTTATCCCTAACTTTGTTTTTTTAATTTATTTATTAAATAAAAATGAGGCTGAATTTGGTAAAGATGTAGGATTTTCACTTGCACTATTTTCTGCTGGTATTTTCACTGTTATTCCGCTGCTTATGTTTAACGCCGCAACCACACGATTGCCGCTCACGGTCACTGGATTACTTCAATATATAACTCCTAGTATTATGTTTTTAGTTGGAATTATTGTCTTTAATGAGCCACTACCAATTGCAAAAATCATCGGATTTGTATTTATTTGGATTGCGCTTACTTTCTTAGGTACTGATTTGGTTAAGTCAGGAAGATCGGTTAACCAACGCAAAGGTGAGACTTTTTAAAGCTTCCTTTGCCGAACCTTCTGGTAAATCAGCCAGCAAGCCATTTGCTTCACTAGCTACATTTGCTAAATAATCTTTGACCTCTGTTAGCGCTTTATGGGAGCGTAATTGATTTATCACTCCCGCAAGATCATTTTCGGAAATGGGGCCGTTTAGCTTTGCAATTAAATCTTTATCAGCCGGATTATTTGCTGCAATTACATAAAGAGTGACAAGTGTTGGTACACCCTCTTTTAAATCAGTCCCAGGCGTTTTACCGGAGGCTGTTTCATCACTTGAGATATCAAGGAGATCATCAGCAACTTGAAAAGCTACACCGATTTTCTCACCAAATTTAGTTAATGACTCAACAGTTTGCGCACTTGCACCAGAAAGTAATGCGCCAAATCTTGCACTAGTTGCGATTAATGAACCAGTTTTATCTGCAACAACTTTCATATAATGCTCAATCTGAGTAAGTCCTTCGCTCTTTCCTTGTGTTTCTTTTATCTGTCCGATAACTAAACGTTCAAAAGTTTTCGCTTGTAACTTAACTGCTTCAGGGCCTATATCAGCCAACATATCTGAGACTTTTGAGAATAAGTAATCACCTGTCAAAATTGCAACCGCGTTATCCCATTTCTTATTTGCGCTAATTACTCCCCGCCTTAGCACGGCGTCATCCATCACATCATCGTGATAAAGCGTTGCAAGATGAGTAAGTTCACAACAAACTGCAGCCTTAATGATGTCGTAATTACTTGGATCGCCGAACTGTGCAGCTAATAAAGTCAGTAGTGGTCTAAGCCTTTTTCCACCAGCCTCAACTAAGTGTCTTGATGTTTCAATAACTAATGGGTAATCACCCTTTATATGTGAGCGCATCAATTCTTCTACCCTTGCCATATCGGCAAGTAATGATGTCTCTAAAGCTTTATCTAAGTTAGGAATTCCGATTTGATTCATTATTTAATAAAATTGGCATAGGTTGTAGCTGCGTTAAGTAGTAGTGAAGGCATTAAACCTAAAATAATTGAAATTACTGTCGCAGCAATAATTGAAATTCGGCTTTTAACTGATGGAATAACTACTGACACTGAATCATTTACTGGGTCAGTAAAGAACATCATAATAATCACTCTAATGTAGAAGAAGGCTGCAATCGCACTTGAAAGTACGCCCACAACCACAAGTGAGATATTTCCAGACTTATACGCTGCAGAAAATATTGCAAACTTTCCAATAAACCCGGATGTTAATGGGATACCTGCAAAACTTAACAAGATGAATGAAAAAGCACCTGCAACTAATGGTGATTTCTTGCCAAGTCCGGTCCATCGATTTAGATCGGTTACTTCCCCAGATGAGTCTCTAACGAGAGTAATAACTCCAAACGCAGCTATTGTGGTTAAGCCATACGCAAATAAATAAAACAGCGACGCTGCTAATCCATCTTTGTTTAATGCAACAACACCGGATAGCAAGAAACCAGCGTGTGCAATAGATGAGTAAGCCAGCATACGCTTGACGTCACGTTGGGCTATCGCTACCAATGAGCCAAACAACATTGTAATTATTGCAATTACAGTAATTAAAGGGCGCCAAAGTGTTTGCTCTTCTGCAAATCCAATATAAAAGATTCTAAGTAGTGCGCCAAATGCTGCCACTTTAGTTGCTGCTGCCATAAACCCAGTGATTGGTGTTGGTGCTCCTTGGTACACATCAGGTGTCCAAGAGTGGAATGGAACTGCGCCAATCTTAAATAACAAGCCAACTGAAACGAAAACCATGCCGATTAGTAAAAAGATATTATTGGCACTACCTGCGGCTGCGCCAATTCCAGATAGTGAAATTGTTCCGGAGTATCCATATAAGAAGGCTGCACCGAATAAGAAAAATGCTGAAGAGTAAGCGCCAAGTAAGAAATACTTAAGTGCAGATTCTTGCGATAACAGTCTTCTGCGTCTTGATAAGCCAGCTAGCAAATAAAGTGGCAAAGAAAATACTTCTAGGGCAACAAATAATGTAATTAGGTCTGAGGCAACTGGAAACAACATCATGCCAGCAACTGCAAATAAGAAGAGTGGGAAAATTTCAGTCTGCTGATTCTTCTCTTGTAATGAATTTTTTTCTTCATTTGAGCCGGGCACGGCCGATGCTTGTGCGACAAAATTGTCCTGATCAGCAATTAATAAGACTGCAACTAGTGCAAGTACAACTACGGTGGCTTGTAAAAATATTCCGGCCTTATCAATTGTTACTGAATTTACCGCTGCAGTAGTGGAGGATAAATTTCTAATTTGCCATAGTTGTTGTAGCGCTAGTAGGAGCGTTCCAATACTTATTGTTATTTGAACTGCAGCACGATGAGCCCTACCCAAAAATGCTTCAACTAAAACTCCGATTAATGCCCCACCAAGAACTATCAACATCGGAGCAATAAGTGAATAAATAAGTGATGGCGCGGTTAACATTATTTACCCATTTTTGCTACTGGATCAGTAAACCCTGCATTTACAACAACTTTTTCTGCAGTCGGGTTAATAATATCTAGCACTGGTTTTGGATAAAAGCCCATCACAACAATTATTAAAACAACTGGAGCTATAGCGATCTTTTCTCGCAAACTTAAATCCTTTAGATTTTCATTACCGCTAGTTATTGGACCATGTAGTGTCTTTTGGATCGGTATCAAAATATAAAGTGCGGCTAGAACAATTCCTAGAGTTCCGATTACTGCTGCGACTGGATAGCGGGTATAGGTACCAACTAATACTAAGAATTCACTAACAAAGCTAGATAAGCCAGGAAGTGCTAAACCTGACATTCCAGCTATAAAGAATGTCCATGCCATCACAGGAGTCACTCTTTGCAATCCACCAAAATCAGCAATCGTTGAGGAGCCTCTGCGCATCATCATCCAGCCGGCAACTAAAAATAGTGCTGCTGTAGAAAACCCATGGTTTACCATGTATAAATTTGCACCAGACATACCCTGTGTTGTCATAGCAAAAATTCCCATTGTTATAAATCCAAAGTGAGAAATAGATGTGAAAGCAATCAAACCTTTCATATCTTTTTGACCAATTGCCATGAATGCGCCATAAATTATTGATATCACTGCTAGCGTAATGATTAGTGGTGTAAAGGTTTTACTGGCATCTGGAAATAATGCAATACAAAATCGGATCATTCCGTATGTTCCAACTTTGTCTAAAACTCCTAATAATAAAACTGATGTTCCAGGTGTGGCAGCTTTTGCTGCATCTGGTAGCCAGGTGTGAAACGGCCAAAGCGGTGCCTTAATTGCAAAGGCAATAAAAAAGCCGAGGAATAAGAGATTTTGAGTATTGCTATCAATTTCAAGTGTTGCAAGTTGTGTTAAATCAAAAGTAGCACCAATCTGATTACCGGCAATAACATAAATTCCAATAACTGAGGCGAGCATTAATAAACCACCAAATAAGCTATACAAAAGAAATTTAACGGCAGCAGCAGATTTATTACCAGTTCCATACCCGCCAATTAGGAAGTAAATTGGAATCAACATCGCTTCAAAGAAAACATAGAATAAAAACAAGTCAGTAGCAGCAAATACACCAATCATTAAAGTTTCTAAAACTAAGATCAGAATATAAAAACTCTTTGTGCTCCATCTGCCAAGATCTGACTCATGCCAGGTCGCTAAAATCACTATTGGTACCAGGATTGTAGATAATAGAATAAGGACCAATGAAATTCCATCGATTCCTACCGCAAAATTAATATTGAAAGCTTCTATCCAAGTATTACTTTGAACATATTGCATTCCAGTAACACTCTTATCAAATCCTGTTGCTAAAAATATAGAAGCTATTGCTACTAATAATGTGGCAGCAAATGCAGCCCGCTTAATTAACTCTGCGTTCTTACTTGGAATAAACGCAATTAGTGCCGCACTTATAAGTGGCAGTACGCCAACTATTGTTAATAGGTTCATGCGGTCACCACCCAGATTGCAGCGATAAGTGCCAGGGCGCCAATAATCATGAGAAGTGCGTAACTTCTAACATAACCATTTTGAAGTGACCTTAGTCGACTTCCAGCGGTTAGAGAAACACTTCCAACTGCTCGCACTAAGCCATCTATTAATAAGTAATCAATATTTAAAATGTTCCGAACAAGTGATTGGCCCGGGCGCATGAATACTGACTCATTAAAATCATCTTGAAATAAATCACGTCTAGCAGCTTTAGTAAGTACAGAAACTTTTTCTGGTGCTTGTGCTAATTGGTCGCCACGGTATTTAGATACAGCTATTAATATTCCTATCGCGACAACCGTTAAAGTCATTATTGATACAACTATTGGTGGTAATAATTCTTCGTGATGCTCTTTAAGTGGATTAACAACTGGTTCTAACCAATGAACTAAGGCCTCGCCCTTAGATAAAATATATCCAGAAGCAATAGAACCAATTGAAAGCAAACCGATTGGGATCAGCATTAATGCTGGACTCTCATGTGGTTCATCTTTATGACCCCATCTTTCATTTCCAAAGAAGGTCAAGATAACAACTCTGGTCATATAAAAAGCAGTGATCATTGCACCAAGTAATGTTGCAAGACCAAGTGCTATACCTTTAATACCACCTTCGTTAAATGCTGTTTCAATAATTTTATCTTTTGAATAAAAACCAGCAAAAGGTGGGACGCCAATAATTGCTAAATATCCAAGACCAAATGTAAGTGCGGTAATCGGCATGAACTTTCCAATGCCACCATATCTTCTCATATTCACTTCATCTTTCATGCCGTGCATTACAGAACCTGCACCTAGGAACATGCTTGCCTTAAAGAAACCGTGAGTAAGTAAATGCATAATTGCAAATGCATAACCGATAGGGCCTAATCCGGTTGCCAAAATCATGTAACCAATTTGCGACATAGTCGAAGCAGCTAGTGCTTTTTTAATATCATCTTTGGCTGTGCCAATGATTGCGCCAAACAATAAGGTAACTCCACCAACAATAAGAACCATTAATTGTGCAATTGGTGCTTCATCAAAAATAAAGTTTGACCTTGTAATTAAATAGACTCCAGCAGTAACCATTGTTGCGGCGTGGATAAGAGCAGAGACAGGAGTTGGGCCGGCCATTGCATCTCCAAGCCATGATTGCAGTGGGAATTGTGCAGACTTACCACAAGCAGCTAGCAGCAACATCAAGCCAATTGCAGTTAACTGTGTTGAAGATGCATGTTCTGTATGTTCTTTAATTCCAGCAAATGAAACGTCACCGAAGGTTGCAAACGCAATCATTATTGCTAGTGATAAACCAACATCACCAACTCTGTTTGCCACAAATGCTTTTTTTGCGGCTGTTGCATATGCAGGTTTTTGGTTCCAAAAACCAATAAGTAAATAGGAAGCAAGACCAACACCTTCCCAGCCTACGTAAAGATTTAAATATGAGTCCCCAAGAACTAACAACAGCATTGCGGCTATAAACAGGTTTAGGTAAGCAAAAAATCTGCGGCGATCTAGATCGTGTGACATGTAAGCAATGGAATAAATATGAATTAATGTTCCAACACCAGTAATTAATAGTACGAAGCAGATAGACAGTTGATCCAGTAGTAATGAAGCATTAACGTTAAGGGACCCAACAGAAATCCATGTAAATAGGTTTTGTGTGACTGCTCGATTTTCATCAGATCTTGACTGCATTGCAATGAACTCAACAACCCCAATAGTGAAAGCTGATGCTGGAACAATGGTTGCCATTACATGGCCCCAAGAGTTAGCACGCTTGCCAGCTAGTAACAGAATTGCCGAGCTAAATAATGGTAGTGCGATTAACCAAACCAAGTTTGCTGAAGTCTGCATGTTTATCTTTTCAACAAACTTGCATCATCAACTGATGTTGAGCGGCGAGAGCGATAAATTGTCACAATAATTGCAAGGCCGACAACTACTTCACATGCGGCAACAACCATTGTAAAGAAGGCAACTACCTGCCCTTGAAGATTCCCATTTATTCGAGCAAAGGTTACAAATGCAAGATTTGCTGCATTTAGCATTAATTCAATACACATAAAAACAACAATTGCATTGCGGCGTATAACAACTCCAACTGCGCCAATTGTAAAAAGGATTGCAGAAAGGTAAAGATAATTAGCGATTGCCATTACTTCTCCTCCTCTTCCTGCTGAAGTTGGAACTTAGAACTTTCAATCATGTCACCGCGTGCCTCAAGGACAGCTGAAATTGATGTTGGTGCAGCTTTGCCAGTTGGTAACAGTGCTGGTACATCAACTGCGTTATGAAGTGCGTAAACTCCAGAACTTGGTAGGCCGGCAGCATCTTTTAAATTATCTTTTCTAAACCGAGCAATTGACAGATCTCGTTGCGCGAATGGAGATCTCGTTTTCTGACTATGAGCTAAAACCATTGCCCCAAGGGCTGCAGTTATCAAAAGCGCAGAAACAACCTCAAATGCAAATACATATTGAGTAAATAGTTCTTTCGCTAAACCATTTGCGTTTCCATTGGAGTTGGCAGAAGCCAGGCCTGTAATTGGTCGATTAAATGTTGCCCGGCCTATTAAAGTCGTTAATAATCCACCAAACCCAATAGCTGCAGTAATGGCTATTGGTCGAAGTCCTCGGATGGTTTCAGTAAAAGAATCAGAGGCATCTACTCCAACTAGCATTAATATAAATAGGAAGAGCATCATCACTGCGCCGGTATAAACAACAATCTGAACAATTCCTAAGAAAAGTGCATCTTGAGCAATATAAAAAATTGCTAGTGAAACCATTATCCAAGCAAGCAATAAAGCAGAGTGAACTGCTTTTTTTACGATTAACATGCCAACGCCAGCGAATACTGAAAGTGGTGCAAGAAAATAAAACAAAACTGCTTCTGGTGCGGCAGTTTTTCCGATATCTAATGCAAAGTTAATCATTTTTAGGAACACCTTGAGAGGGGTGGGATTCAGTTACTTCACCGCGGTAATAATTTCCATCATCAGTATTTGGGTACATTGGATGTGGCGGTGGCACCATGCCGGCACGAAGTGGGCCAAGCAGATCATCCTTTTCAAAGATAAGTTTTCCGCGGGTATTATCTGCAAGTTCATACTCATTGGTCATAGTTAGTGCACGCGTTGGGCAAGCTTCAATGCAAAGTCCACAGAAAATACAGCGAAGGTAATTAATTTGATAAACCTTTCCGTATCTCTCACCAGGTGAAAATTGTGCGCCCTCTTTGTTATCAGCACCTTCAACATAAATTGCATCTGCTGGACATGCCCAAGCACATAATTCGCAACCAATACATTTCTCAAGACCATCTGGGTGGCGATTTAATTGATGGCGCCCATGAAATCTTTCTGCTGTTGGTTCTTTAACCTCTGGGTACTGGACTGTATTAACTTTTTTAAACATAGTTTTAAAAGTTACCCAAAAACCAAGTAGTTGCTTACTAAAGCTTGCGCTCTCATGGTTTGTGATTGGAGTTTTTGATTGATCTGCTTTGGCTAACCCAAAATCATCAGACCGCGGCGTTAATTCGTCAGCCATTTAATTGCTCCGATCTAGAGTTTGGAATTGCTGGTACTGGAAAGTTAGGTTCATCAGAGTTTGTAACCTTAGCGGCTTTAGCAAGATTAACTTTCTGACGATCAATTAAGGATGTAATTGCAATATAAATCAACGCTATTGAAAATATAAATGCAATAATTATTACTCTAGGTGCTTGTTGTTGGGACATTATGCGAAGTGTTGAAACTACTAAAATCCAAGCGAGTGAGAATGGAATTAAAACTTTCCAACCAAATTTCATAAATTGGTCATAACGCAGACGAGGTAATGTGCCACGCAACCAAACAAAGACAAAGAAGAATCCTAAAACCTTTACAAAGAACCAAGCCAATGTGAACCAGCCACCTAACCATTGTTCGGTAAAGCCCAAACCAGGAAGAGCGTGATACCCACCAAGGAATAAGGTCGTCGCAAGAG
>Ga0209400_1002990_pt1 | contig 12497 bp, 10 predicted proteins | sample M_130807_EF_Meta_FD_187313 | JGI IMG/M metagenome (GOLD analysis project Ga0209400, IMG submission 187313) | Freshwater microbial communities from Lake Montjoie, Canada to study carbon cycling - M_130807_EF_MetaG (SPAdes) (version 2) | ecosystem: Environmental > Aquatic > Freshwater > Lake... | reverse complement strand
AGTTCGTGCAGATTTTGGTATTGGTATTAAATTTGCTAAATGGATGGGATTAAGTAATGAAGGATTAATGAGGAACTATGGTTTTGATGGTTCTGATCATTATAGATTTGCGAGGATTTTCTAATGGGACCAGCAGTACCATATTTAATTGTAGGTGGCTTAGGTTATATGCAATACCAGCAGCAAGGTGCTACTGGTAAATATAATCAATCAGTTCAAAATCGTAATGCTGAAATAGCAAAACAAGAAGCAGCTCAAATAGATAAACAATTAGAAAGTGATCTTGGAAGATTTGATAATCAAATCGTACAATTACAAGGTAAAACTCAAGTATCAATAGCCAAATCTGGAGTATCAGATGAAGGTACAGCAAGAAGAATTTCCAGAGCAAACGCAGAACAAGCTGAACTTGATAAAGAAACAATGAAATATAATGCAGCTGTAAATAAAATTTCTAAATTAGAAACTGCAAACTATTATGAAATACAGGGACAGGTTGCTAGAAACACTTCACGAGCAGCTCAATTACAAACAATAACATCAACTGGAACAAGTTTACTTGGTATGTCTGGTTATGGAAAAATAGGATAATAACAATGTCAAGAGATTACAAAAGTGAATATGAAAATTATCATTCTAAATCAGATCAAAAAAAAGATAGAGCAGGAAGAAATGGTGCTAGAAGAATGTTAAAAAAGAAATATGGAAGTAGTTTACTTGGTAAAGATGTAGATCATAAAGATAGAAATCCAAGAAACAATAATATGAGTAATTTAAGATTACAATCTAAATCAGTAAATAGATCAAGGAATCAATAATGCCAAAAATTCCATCATACACAGCACAAGTTAGACCAACAACAGATATTAATATTCCAAAATCTGGTGTACAAATGCCAATTACAGCTCCTTTTACTGGATTACAAAATACTATTGCTGATTATTATGTTAAAGAAAGAACAGCAGAAGCAAATACAAACGCATTAAAAACTATTAGTGATTTATACAATGACCAAGAAGATGGAACTCAAGGATTATTTACAATTAAAAGTGATTTATCTGCAAATCCAAATCCATCACAAGTTACAAATGAATATGATAATAAAGTAAATACTTTATGGAGTAGTGTTCAACAAAGTTCAAAATATTCTAACATGGATAATTTTACAAAGTCTGCTGTTAAAGAAAAGTTTTTTGCAACTGCTGGAATATTAAAAACAGATGTTCTTAAAGGATCAAGAGATTCTTTATTTAAAGAAGAAACAAAAGTTGCTGATGGTTATTATCAAAATGAAACAATCATGCTTAAACAACTTGGACCAAAATATTTACCAATTTACGAACAAAACATAACAAATACAATTAATAATTTAAACATTGATGCTGGTCAAAAGAAAGCACTAACAGATGAGAGATTAAATTTTGGAAGACTAGAAGTTGCTCAGTCAATGCTTAATAATAAAGATTCTGAAAATTTAACAGAGATGTTAAAGAATGGTACTATTAAACTAGATGCAAAAAGTTTTAATCAAGTGTTTGATCAAGCTCAAAAACAAACTACAACTAATATTTATTCTGAATTAACTTCAGGAATTTCTCAAACACCAGGTATTAATAATACTCAGCTTGGAACTGAATACAATAAAGTTTTAGGATTCTCAAAAGGTATATTTGAAACAGATAGACAAAAAGAACTTTATAATAAATTATCTCCTGCTGAAAAAGGAGATTTAATTAAAAATGCTAATGAAAAATATAACATGGTAACTACACAAATTAAAATTCAAAATGATAATATGGGTAGAGCTGTTGCAGATCAAGTACAAAAATCAACGAATGAAGTTATAAAATCATCAAAAATAAATGAATACAATCCAAATGTTATTAATAATTCTTTTGGATCAGATGAAAAAATTAAAAAAGATTTTTTTAAATTAAATGAAGTTATTAAAAATAATGAAGATGTTAAATCAACACCTTATCAATATAAATTTGATATTCTAAAAAAAATAGCTAATGGAGATATTATAAATATAAACACTCCAATTAGAACTGGAATAGATGCACAAGGAACAACATTAATTGAAAAGGTTGTTAATAAACAAATTAGTAAAAAAGATTTAGAATTATTTAATTCTTTAATGCCAATAAATGGTGTTGATCAAAAAACAAAAGATAATATGAAGCAATTTTTTAATTTCATTCAAGCAAATGAAACTTTAATTGGTGGAGTATCTACATTTAGAAATTTTGATCCTACATACGATTCAAGAATGAATTCATTTTTAGATGATATGTATGCTCGTTATAATGATGGATTGAAAAAAGGATTACAACCTAAAGATTTATTATCAAGAACTAGCGATAACTTTATTGCAAAAGATGGTGCTAAATATACTTTAAATAGAGATGATGTTAATCTTCAAATTGAACAAAACATAAATACACAAACTAAAACTCAATACAAAGTTGGTGATGTTGTAACAAATTCAAAAGGAGAAAAAGCCACAGTATTAAGAATAGATCAGAATGGAAAAGTAATTCTTCAAAAACAATAATATTTAAATGGCTGAAATATCTTTAGATAATTTTTTAGGAACTACTGAAACTACTGCACAGCCAGAACAACAAAATAATGTTATTTCATTAAATGATTTTTTAAACGTAAAACCTCAGTATCCATCTTTATCAGAAACAAATAAAAAACAAGTACAAGATTATTGGAGTAGTCTTTCTTCTGATGGAATGGTTTCACCAGACGATACTACTTATGGTTTTAGTCAATACTCAGTACCTGAAGCTGCAAATAAATTTAAAAAATTTATGGTTGGAGAAAAATCTGATATTGCAAATCATATAGCAAAAGGATTTCAAGTATCTAATCCAGGGTTAATATATAATTTTTTATATGGAACTCAAATGCCTGAAGCACTTAAAGGTGGAGAAACTGATACAGGATGGATTGAAGGATTAGCACAAAACGCAGCTACTATGATTGGTGATGCACCTATCTACGCATTGGGAGCTTGGGGTGGTCAAACAGCAATTCCAATTCCTGGTATTGGCGGATTCTTTGGTGCAGGATTTTTAAATGGTGCTGTAAGAAAAACAATGATTGAAGCTATTAATAAAAAAGAAGTTGGTGAACCTGTTGAATTTTTAAAAATATTTATGGAAGAAGGATTAAAACAAGGTGTTAAAGAAGGATTTCAATTTGCAACTGCAATGAAAGCAAACAAACTTCTTGGAAAGTATGGTGAAAATTACATAGCTAAATCAATGTCAAGATGGTCTGCATTTGAAGGCATAGGTGCAATCCTGCATGGTGAACTTCCAACATCAAGAGAATTATCTTATTCAGGAATATTTTGGTTTTTAGGAACTGCAGCAGAAGGAAAAGTTTCTACATTAGACAAACAAGCCATTAAAGAAAAGATGGATTCAATATTTATTGAAACAGGAAGAAAACCATCTGAAGTAATTGTTGATTCAACTAAAGACAGAATTATTGCCGATCAAGTAGCAAGTATTGATCGTAAAATACCAGCAGCTTACGAAACTAAAAAAAACATTCCAGAAAAATTAGATATGACTTTAGAAGAAAAAGTTATTGATTTAAGAGAACAATTAAAAATAGTACAAGAAAAAAAATTACCACAAAGAGTAGAAAAATATACTGATGCTGATGGTAATGATGTTACTAGAACAATTATTGATCAGAAATCAGCAGAAAAGAAAACAAAAGAAATAACAAAATTAGCTGATCAAATTAAATTTTATGAAAAACAATTAGAAACAACAGCTAAATCAAGTGATCCTGCTATGCAGCACATGTTTGATAAAATGTCTTTTGGAGAACCAGCACCAAGTTCTTTGTTTGTAAATGTTAAAGAAAAAATAAATACATTAACAAATAAATTTTTAGATAAAACAGTAGATTATCGTAATCCTATTTTAACTGATCTTGTTAGAGCTGGAGTTAAAGATTTAAATAAAGTTGATACACCTATAAACCTATATCAAGAAGCTATGTCTTTATCTAGAAACAAAGATAAAGGAGTTATTTTTTTAAAAAGAGGTGCTATTGATATTGAAAATAGAACTATTGGTAAATCATTAGAAGAAATATTAAGACCAATAAAAAATTATCCAGTATCTCATTATGAATTTGCTGGATATGCAACAGCTGTATTTAATAAAACATTAGCTAAGCGTGGAATTAAAACTCCTTTTGACACAAAATTCTCAGATCAAGTTGCTAATAATAAAACTTATAAAGCAAAATACGAAACAATGAGAAAAGAAATGGTAGATTTCCAAGATAAAGTTTTACAATATGTTAGAGATAAAGGTTATATTACTGAGAAACAATATAAAGCAATCAAAGAATTAAATGAAAATTATGTTCCTTATGCTAGAGAAATTTTAGACTATGAAAGTCAGTTAGTAAGAGGAAAATCATCACCATTAAAAAGAAGAAAAGGAGATGAAGAATTAAGAGTTCTTGATCCTGTTAAGATTATAGCTGAGAATACAATAAAACTTGTAGAACTTGCTGAAGTTAATGCTTATAGATTAAAGTATTTAGAATTCTTAAAAGAAAATCCAGAAGCATTTCCTGGTATAAAGAAACAATCTGTAGAAATAAAACCTATAAAAATTCAAAGAAAAGAATTAGAAAAATTTATACCAAAAGAAATCCTAGATGGATTATCAGATGCAGCAATTTCTGAGATGACTTTATTTAGACCAAGACCAAAAACAATTAATCCAGATTCAATGGTTGTTCGTACTAAAGAAGGTAAGATTGAAGTTTGGCAAGTTGGTGAAGAAAGAGTTATTGCTTCTAACGCAACTCTTTATAAAGAATTAGATTTCTTACAAAGATTCGCAAAACCATTTGTTGATATAACAAGAATTGGTGTTATTTTTGCTCCTATATTTATAGCAAGAAATATAATTAGAGATACACTTAACGCAACTATAGTTTCTAAAATTGGTTGGATTCCATTTGTTGATTCATTTGTTGGACTTGTAAGAATTATAAGAGGAGATATTTTAAAAGATACAAAGTTTGCAGATCAATATGCTGTCAAACTTATGGAAAGATATGAAAAGTCTGGTGGTAAACAAGCTAATATTTTAGAATTAGATAGATCTGTTAGAGATGCTGATATTCATAGTATTCTTTGGGAATCTCCTGTTAAAAATAAATTTAGATATATTGAAGACGTACTTAAAGCATCTGTTAGAATTTCTGAGGAAATGACAAGAGTTAGAATGTTTGAAAAAGTTGAAAGACTTGCAATAGAAAAAAAATTATCACCTAAACAAGCAATGGAACGTGGTGGATTTGAAGCTGCTGATCTTTTGGATTACCAAAGAAAAGGTGCAAACTTATCTTACTTTAATTCTTTGATTCCTTTCTTTAATCCTACAATTCAAGGTATGAGAAAATCTGTAGATGTATTTGTTAAGAATCCTAAGAAAGCTATGGCAGGAGTTTTTACTGCAGTTATATTACCAACTTTACTTGAACAAATTTTATATCGTGATGATCCTGATTATCAACAACAAGATAGACAAATAAAAAGAAATAACTGGTATATAAAAATAGATGGCATTGGTTATTGGATGCCAAAAGGTTATGACATTTCAATTATATTCTCTGAGTTTACTGTGTCTGCAATAGACATGATTGTTAATGATGATGGCAAACAATGGAATAACTTTGTTGCAGAATATTTAAAAGATTCAGCTTCAAGACTTATAACTTTTCCTCAATTTGCTAAACCTTTTGCAGAAATTATTTTAAACAAAAATTTATTTACAGGTAATGATATTATTAATCCTTATTTAGATAGAAATGTTTCTGACGCATATCAAGCTCAACCAAATACTTCTGAAACAATGAAATTCTTAGCAGAGAAAATGAATGGTTTAATTGATGCTGATTGGTTTAAAAAAATGAATAATCCAATTTATTTAGATCATGTATTTAAATCTTACACAGCTACTGTTGGTGGATATATTTTAGATATTAGTGATAAAGTATTAGCAGAAACTGGTGTTGTAGATAAAAAATTTGCACCAGATAAACAAGTTGGAGATCTTGCTATTGCTAAAGGAATTGTAGCAAGAGAAGTTCCTTGGTTTACTTCTTATGAAAAGACATTTAATGAAAAATTAGTAGAGTTTACTAAAGCTGAAGGAACAATAAAATTACTTCAAAAACAAGGAAGATTTGATGAAGCTAATAAACTTAAAGAAAAATATCCTTATGATTTAGCTGTATTAAAAAATATAGATACTGAAATAAAAAAATTAGATACAGCTATAGTAAGCATAACTAATGCAAAATTTGAACAATTACAAATAAACACAGAAGATTTTGGTAAACTAAGCAAAAGACAGCAAGAAGATGTATTACTAACTGTAAGACAGTCTAAGTATCAAGAAATAAGAAATCTTAGAAGAATGCAAATCTTACTGACAGCAGCAGGATTAAATGCTATAAATATTAAAGTTGCTATTCCAGAAATAAAATAATATAGGAACAATATATGACAATATCCTCAACTACAGTTAAAGTCAGTTATTCTGGTAATGGCTCAACTACTATATTTGCTTATACATTCAAGATATTAGATGATGACGAAATTCAGGTTATTATAAGATCTTCTACTGGTACAGAAACAGTTAAAACAAAAACAACTCATTACACAGTATCTGGTGTTGGTTCATCAGGTGGTGGAAACATTACATTCCTAACAGCTCCAACTGCCACACAAACAGTTGTATTAAGAAGACTAACAACACAAACACAAGAAACAGATTATGTAGCTAACGATCCATTCCCAGCTGATTCACATGAAGAAGCTCTAGATAGAGTTACAATGGTGGCTCAAGAGATCCAAGAAGAATTAGGAAGAGCAATTAAATTATCTAAAACAAATACAATGACATCTACAGAGTTTACTGTAGCTGCCGCAGATCGTGCTAATAAAATTCTAGCATTTGATACCAATGGAGAAATATCAGTTACACAAGAGCTTGGAACATACAAAGGAAACTGGGCTACCGCCACAGCTTATTATGGAAGAGATATAATTAAAGATACTTCTAATAATAATATTTATATTGCTAATACAGCACACACGTCTTCTGGATCACAACCTATATCTACTAATGCTGATACTGCTAAATGGGATTTATTAGTTGATGCTGCATCTGCTAGTACGTCTGCAAATGCCGCAGCTAACTCTGCTTCTAATTCATCTAATTCTGCTAATACATCTGCAAACCATGCTAGTAACAGTTCTAACCACGCATCTAACAGTTCTAATTTTGCAAACAATTCATCTAACTCAGCTAATTCATCTGCAACATATTTAGCAGGTGTTGCTGCCAATGCTTCTAACAGTTCTAACTTTGCAAATAATTCTAGCAACAGTGCAAACTCAGCCTCAAATCATTCTAGTAATAGTTCTAACTTTGCTAATAATAGTTCTAACTCTGCAAATACATCTTCTAATCACGCATCCAATAGTTCTAATCATGCGTCTAATGCTTCAAATTCAGCAAACTCTGCATCCACAAGTGCAACGACTGCAACTACACAAGCTGGATATGCTTCATCAAATGCTTCAACTGCTACAACACAAGCAGGTTATGCAACATCTAATGCAACTGCGGCTTTAGGATATTCTAGTAACTCATCTAATTTTGCTAATAACTCTAGCAATCATGCTTCTAACTCTAGCAACTTTGCTAACAATTCTAGTAATCATTCAAGTAATGCATCTAATGCTGCTAACGCTGCAAACAGTGCAAGAGATTCTGCTTTAGCTGCTTATGATAATTTTGATGACAGATATTTAGGATCTAAAACATCTGATCCAACTTTAGATAATGATGGAAATGCTTTAGCTGGTGGAGCTTTATATTTTAATTCAGTTGATAATGTAATGAAAGTATATACAGGATCAGCTTGGGTTGCTGCTTATGCTTCATTATCTGGTGCTTTATTAGTTGCAAACAATTTATCTGATGTAGCATCTAATTCTTCTGCAAGAACTAATTTAGGTTTAGGAACTATTGCTACATTATCTGCTCCATCTGGAACAGTTGTAGGAACTTCTGATTCACAAACATTAACAAATAAAACATTAACATTACCTACTATTGATAATATTAAAATTGGATATACAACAACTGCCACAGCAGCTGGTACAACTACATTAACAGTATCAAGTAACTATAAACAATATTTTACAGGATCAACTACACAAACTATTGTGTTGCCAGTTGTAAGTACATTAACACTTGGACATACTTTTGAAATTCATAATAATTCAAGTGGTTCGCTTACAATAAATTCATCTGGTTCTAATTTAGTTGGAACATTACAAGCTAATACAACTGCAGTATGCACTTGTATTTTAGTTACTGGAACAACTGCTGCTTCTTGGGATTTTGATGTAACTGGATTTACTTCTGCTTTACCTACTACAAGAGGTGGAACTGGATTAACTACAATAGGAAGTTCTTTACAAGTTTTAAGAACTAATAGTGGTGCTACTGCTTTAGAGTTTGCAACTATATCTTCAACATTAACTTATTCATCTGGTACTGCAACTGGAGATAACTCTACAACTGCATTTACAATTTCTTCAGGTAGAGCTGTTGATGATGTATTAGTATTTGTAAATGGTTTTCAATTAACACCTACAACAGATTACACAATCTCAGGAACTACATTAACTTTCGTAACTGCACCTGCAACTTCTGCAGAAATTTGTTACAGATATTTACCAATTCCTGGTACTTACACATCAGCTTCATTTACTGGTAATGGTTCATCTACAACAATCACAATAGATTCTGGTAGAGCTGTTGATGATGTTCTAGTAATTGTTAATGGATTAACTTTAGTTCCTACAACAGATTATACAATATCAAGCACAACTTTAACATTTGTTACTGCACCATCTAACCTTGCAGAAATTACTGTAAGATACCTAAGACTAAGCTAATGAAACTAACTTGTAGGTTATCATAATGAGAAACATGGCTTCACACTCACTTTGTTCGTATGAAGAAACAATTAAAATAGGATTTTAATTATGGGAGCTATCGCTAGAAACATAGCAAACAAGATAACTACTTCAGGAGTATTTACTTCTGGTGCTATTGCCAATTCTTCTGTTACTGGAATAACTGTATTACCAAATGCTAGTGATGGAATTACTTTAATATCTTCTCAAACAGCTTCAGCTTCAGCAAGTATTTCTTTTACAAGTGGTTTAACATCTACCTACAAAGCATATAAATTTGTATTTAGTAATATTCACCCAGCTACTAATGCTGTCCCTTTTACATTTAATCTATCAACAGATGCTGGTTCTAATTATAACGTAACAAAAACCACAAGTCATTTTAGAGCATATCATAATGAGTCTGGTGCAGACGCAGCATTAGTTTACAATACAACTTATGATTTAGCACAATCTACTTCTTTTCAAATTTTAACATCAGATCAAAACAACGCAGCAAAATCTAGTTCTAGTGGTTCATTACTATTATTTAACCCATCTTCTGCAACATACGTTAAACATTTTATATCAAATTTTAATACTAGATATGACGACCAAAGTGGTTCAATTTATTCAATAAATGATTTTTGTGCTGGTTATGGAAATACTACATCTGCAATTAATGCAGTACAGTTTAAGTTTTCATCAGGAAATATGGATGGAACAATCTACTTATACGGAATAAAATAATGGGATCAATTACTAGAAGTTTATCAAACAACATTACAACTGGTGGAGTTATACTTCCTGCTGGAATTACAAATTCTTCAGTAAGTGCTGTAACTTCTTTTGCTAATGCTAGTGGTGGAACATTAATATTATTATCTACACAGACAGCTAGTGCATCAGCTACAATATCTTTTACAACTGGTTTAGATAGCACTTATGATGAGTACCAATTTAAGTTTATTAATTGCAGACCAGCAACAGATGACGTTAAATTTGTTTTTAATGGTTCAACAGATAGTGGTTCAAATTACAACGTAACTAAAACAACTACTGTATTTAGAGCATACCATGATGAAGCTGATACAGCTACTGCATTAGCTTATGAAGCTGGTAATGATTTAGCACAATCAACAGCATTTCAAGATTTAATAGACTCAAATGGAAATGACGCAGATCAAAATTTAGGTGGTACATTAACATTGTTTAATCCATCTTCAACTGTCTATGTGAAACACTTTATAGCAAATATGAATACTGCTCATGCTTCTAATTATACGCAAGAATGGTTTGTAGCAGGATATTTTAATACGACATCTGCCGTAAATGCCATACAATTTAAGATGAGTTCAGGAAATATAGCAGATGGAACAATTAAACTATACGGAGTAAAAAAATCATAATGGGTAGTATAACAAGATCATTCGCAAACAACATAACTACAAGTGGTGTTCTATTACCAGCTTCATTAACTAATAATTCTATTGCCAATGTAACTTCTTACAATGCTTCTGTTGCTACTGGTGGTATGGTATTATTAAGTTCGCAGACAGCAAGTAACTCAGCTTCTATTTCTTTTACTACTGGTATTAATTCTACTTATAAAGAGTACCAGTTTTGGTTTATAGATATTCACCCAAGAGCAAATACATCACCATTCCAATTTAATTTAAGCACAGATGGTGGAAGTAATTACAATGTTACAAAAACTTCATCAAATTTTAGATCAGCACAGAATGAAACTGGTACAACAAATTTTACTTATGGTAGTGGTAGTGATTTAGCACAAGATACTGGTTTTCAAGAATTAATGAATGATGTTGGTCAGGGAGGTGATGAAAGTGGTGCTGGTTATATGTCTTTATTTAATCCTGCAAGTACAACTTACGTTAAACATTTTATATCAGATACAAATTGTTATAATCAAGGTGGCAATTATTCTTATAGAACATTTACTGCTGGTTATGGTAATACTACTAGCGCTGTAAATGCTGTGCAGTTTAAATTTTCTAGTGCAAACTTTGATGGTACTATTTTAATGTATGGAATCGTATAACTTGACTAATTCAATTAACAATAATAAATAGGAGATAATATGGCAGAACATAAATTAGTAGATGGAATACAAATTCCCCTTAGTGCTGAGGAAATAGCTCAACGTCAGGCAGAAGAAATTGCTTGGAACAATGGTGCTTTTGATAGATCATTAGCTTCATTAAGAGCTAAACGTAATTCTTTATTAGCTTCTACAGATTACCTAGCGTTATCTGATAATACATTGTCTTCTGCTATGTCTTCTTACAGACAATCACTTAGAGATTTGACTGAAGGATTATCAACAGTTGAACAGGTTAATTCAGTAGTATTTCCAGTTAAGCCATAATATAAATAATCCTAAAAGGGTTATGAATATATTAATTGCTATTCCTTGCTTAAATTTACAAAGTAAATTTATTTATTGTATCGCTGATATACTATGAACATATTAATAGCGATACCATGCTATGGTGGCAACATCAGCAATCTAACATTCCATTCATTATTTAATTGTATCAAACCTTTAAATGATCTTGGACACAATCTTAGAATAGAAACCTTACCAACTGAATCTTTAATCAATCGTGCTAGAAATAAGTTTGTAACCAAGTTCTTAGATAATAAAGAATTTAATGGTACGCACTTATTATTCATTGATGCTGACATTGGTTTCACATTACAAAATCTTTTAAGAGTTATAGAGTTTAATAGAGAAGTTGTTACATGCACCTATCCTGTAAAAGGATTCTACTGGCAGCAATTACTAGATCGTATCAAAGAAAATAATAATATAGATGAACAGACAATGCGTGATTATCTTTTGCAGTTCAATGTTAATCTATATCCTAACACAGAATTTAAACAGGGATTTGCAAGAGTAAAAGAAAGTGCTACTGGTTTCATGTTAATTAAACGTGAGGTGTTTACTACTATCATGGATAAGTTTCCTAACTTAAAATACAAACCAGATCTAAGAACAGGAATAGAAGGATCAGACAATGCCTATGATTTCTTTCCAGTTGGCTGCTATAAAGAAAAGGATGGAGTAACCAGGTTCTTATCTGAAGACTATTACTTCTGTAGATTATGGGAAGAATGCGGTGGTGAGATCTGGACTGATTTATCTACACCAATTACACACTTGGGTTCTACTGAATATCATGGTATGTTCATGACTCAACTAAACAAGAAATAATATGATTACACTTATTATTGGTTTACTAGCTGGAGGTTTCATTGGTTATGCTTATAAAGATGAAATCAGTAAAGCTATTGAATCTATTAGATCTCATTTAAAATAGACTTGAAATTTGTTGCACTGCAACATATATAGTTTCCATTAACCAATGGAGAATACTATGTTAGATTATAAATCTTTCAGAGAATACTGGACTAAGTTTTATGCAGATGCTTTTGAAGA
>Ga0209400_1002986_pt1 | contig 12502 bp, 8 predicted proteins | sample M_130807_EF_Meta_FD_187313 | JGI IMG/M metagenome (GOLD analysis project Ga0209400, IMG submission 187313) | Freshwater microbial communities from Lake Montjoie, Canada to study carbon cycling - M_130807_EF_MetaG (SPAdes) (version 2) | ecosystem: Environmental > Aquatic > Freshwater > Lake... | reverse complement strand
CCTAGCATGGCGTGAACGCCAATTTAAGCTCTCACACGCCAAGATCGGGATGAAACGGTCCTGACCTTTGGGCTTGGCCCATGGGCCATTAGCCAAGCGTGCGGAGAAACATGTGCCTATCCCGTCCAGCGGTTCTCTGATCCTTGTGGATCGGCTGGCTCGTCTCTTCCTCGATATGATCGCGGCAGAGCGCGGGGCTGCGCGCAATACGCTCGACGCCTATGAGCGCGATCTGGCTGATTATTGCGACTTTCTGGAAAGCCTCGGGCAAGAACCCATGACAGCGACCACGGCTTCCGTGCGGGCTTGGCTGGATGATTTGGCGGTGCGCGGTTTCAAGGCGACATCGACCGCGCGGCGCTTGTCCTGCGTGCGCCAGTTTCATCGCTTTCTCTATGTCGAGGGCCGCCGACCAGAAGATCCGGCTGCCGTTATTGAAGGTCCGCGCCGCGGGCGGCCCTTGCCCAAAATCCTCTCCGTGGCCGAGGTGGACAGGCTTCTGGCGACCGCCCGCGAAGGAATGGATGATCCCGCCCGCCCGGCGTCCGAGCGCCTTCAGGCGGCCCGGCTCACCGCCTTGCTCGAAATTCTCTATGCCACGGGGCTGCGCGTCTCAGAACTGGTCTCGCTGCCCCGCAGCGCGGCCCGCGCCAAGGAGCCCATGCTGACCATCAAGGGCAAAGGCGGGCGCGAGCGCCTCGTCCCCCTGTCCGAGCCTGCCCGCGCGGCCATGCAGGGCTGGCTTGCCCTGCTGGGTGAGTTGCGTCCCGGCCTTTCCAATACGCCCTGGCTTTTTCCCGCTGATAGCGAGAGTGGTCATTTGCCCCGTCAGGTCTTTGCCCGGGAGTTGAAATGGCTGGCGGGTGCGGCGGGCCTTAGGGCAGACCTCGTCAGCCCCCACGTGTTGCGCCATGCCTTTGCCAGTCATCTTCTGCAAAACGGGGCCGATTTGAGGGTGGTGCAGGAGCTTTTGGGCCATGCCGATGTCTCCACCACGCAAATTTACACCCATGTGCTGGATGAGCGGACCAAGGCCATGGTTCGAGATCTGCACCCGCTGTCGCGCCGCTGAGCCCTGTTTTGCTTGACTTCGCCGGGTGAAATCGACAGGTTCCGCCGACCTCCGGCGACCAATGGCCGGCTCCCGGCCCAATGGGCCTCAGCAACACGCGATGAGCATGCGGTCTTACCTCGACTTCGAAAAACCTGTGGCTGAACTCGAGGCCAAGATCGACGAGCTGCGTGGCTTGAAGACTGACGCATCGGGCGCGATCGGCGAAGAGCTGAAGAAGCTTGAAACACGCGCGGCCAAGACGCTGGTTGATCTCTATGCCGGGCTCACGCCGTGGCAGAAGACGCAGGTCGCACGTCATCAAAACCGCCCGCATTTTGCCGATTACATCAAAGGCATGATCGAAGATTTCACGCCGCTCGCGGGCGACCGCAAATTTGGCGAAGACGAAGCTTTGGTCGCGGGTTTTGGCCGTTTTCGCGGACAATCCGTCTGCATTATGGGTCAAGAAAAAGGCTTCGATACCGACAGCCGCCTGCGCCATAATTTCGGCATGACGCGCCCGGAAGGCTATCGCAAAGCCGTGCGCCTCATGGAATTGGCGGATCGTTTCGGCCTGCCTGTTATGTCGCTCGTCGATACGGCTGGTGCATTCCCGGGCATTGATGCGGAAGAGCGCGGCCAGGCCGAAGCCATTGCGCGCTCCACGGATGCTTGCCTCGCGCTGGGCGTACCCAATGTGGCGGTGATTGTGGGCGAAGGCGGGTCGGGCGGTGCGGTTGCCATTGCCACCACCAATCGCGTCCTGATGCTGGAACATTCGATTTATACTGTGGCTTCGCCTGAGGCGTCCGCCTCGATCCTGTGGCGCGATTCGGGTCGCCGTCAGGATGCGGCCACCAATATGAAGATCACAGCGCAGGACCTGCTCAAATTCGGCATTATTGACGGGATCATCCCCGAGCCCTCAGGTGGTGCCCACCGTGATCCCGCCGCCATGATCAAAAGCGTGGGCAATGCGATTGAAAAAGCCTTGAAGGATTTCAAAGGCCTATCAGCTGATGCGATCCGCTCCGCACGGGCGGATAAATTCCTCGCCATGGGCCGCAAGCTCTAACGGGGCTGCTTGCCGATAGCCTCGGCAATTCCCATCTTTCCAATATGGTAACCAAGGCGTAACGTTGCTGGCGTAAGCGTTAGGGAAAGCCTGCCTGTGGCAGATTGAGTGTCGTGTCTCTTCAGGGCGTTCAGGATGGTAATGTTGAGCCAGAAGTTTCCTTCTTTTGCGCGCCCCGCATCGCGGGTGGCGGTTCTTGCACTTGCTGCCGCAGTTCTTGCGGGCTGTCAGGAATCGCGCACGGGAGCAAAGGCCTATCGCCCCATACCGTCTGACACTTTGGCTGTGATGGAAAAGAATGGCACGACGAAAAACGCGCCCGTTCTCATCCGCGCCTATAAGAAGGAAGCGGAACTCGAAGTCTGGAAGATGAAGGCCAACGGCGAATACGTCCATATCAAGACGTTCCCGATGTGCCGCTGGTCTGGACAGCTGGGCCCGAAGCGCCGCGAAGGCGACCGCCAAGTGCCGGAAGGTTTTTACACAATCTCGCCCGGCCAGATGAATCCGAACTCGGCCTATTATCTGTCCTTCAATGTCGGTTATCCGAACACGCTTGATCGCGCGATGGGCTTTACCGGCGGCAGCATTATGGTGCACGGCGCCTGCTCGTCCGCGGGCTGCTTCTCCATGACGGATGAACAGATTGAAGAAATTTACGCGATTGCGCGCGAATCTTTTGCAGGCGGTCAGCGCGCCATTCAAATGCAATCGATGCCGTTTCGCATGACGCCGGAAAATCTGGCCAAGCATCGTCTTGATACCAACATGCCTTATTGGCGTCAGCTGAAAGAAGGCATGGATCGCTTTGATGTGACGAAGCGCGAGCCGCAGGTGAATTTCTGCGGTCGTCGCTACGTCTTTGATGCAGCGGCCAATGGTCAGCGCATGGATGTGAATGCGGCGTGCCCGCCGCTCGCCACCGATCCGAATGTCGATGCGCTGGTCACACAGAAGCGCCATGCGGATGATCAGAAAGTCGCTGAGCTCGTTAATCGCGGCGTGACGCCGATCAAGCTCGTCTATCATGACGGCGGTCAGCATCCGGCGATGGCGCATATTATGGAAGTGAGCCGCCCCGAGGCGCTTGTAGAAGCCCCGCGTGAAATCCAGCTCGATGCGCAGGGCCGTCCGATTCAGACGGTTGTCGCGAAAGCCGAAGCGCCTGCTCCTGTCGTTGCGGCTGCGGCTCCCAAGCCTGCCGCGCAGCCCGCCAAGCCCGTGGAAACAGCTTCCAACGAAGCCGGCACGATGCAGAAATGGCTTGGCTTCTCGATCTTCGGGGACACGAAGAAAGAATCAGCGACCACGGCCATTGCTGAACCCATGCCGCTGCCCGTGCCGCGCCCTCGCGCATTGCTGGACGGCAAACCGCAGGCGTCCAACATGCCAGCACATCATGTGCGCGTCGCCGATGGTGCCGCGCCAATCTTGGGCAATGGGTTGAGCGCGCGGAATTAAATCCAGCGCCGTCTAAAAAACAAAAACCCTCCGGGCAGGATTTGCCCGGAGGGTTTTTCTGTTTCCGGCTTGCGAGGAGTGAGCCGGACAGAAACTCAATCGCAGACCGTCACGAGGCGATAGCCCACAAACTGGCCCCAGCGATTATAGGCCGGCTTCTCAATGTCGTAGCAGCCGCCATAGCTATAGGAGGGCGTATAAGCGGGGACAGGCGCGTAATAGCTGCGGCGAGTGTCGGCCCGTGCCGCGCCAGCCGCCAAGGCACCAAGCGCCAGACCCCCGATAATGCCAGCGGCAATAGCGCCACCATTCCCGCCGCGGTGCCAGCCGCCATGCTTGCGATGGCCGCGCCAATCAGCGGAGGCGGGGGTCGCGGTGGCCAGAATTGTTGCGCCGAGCGTCAGTGCTGTGATGGTGCCTGTGAGAAGGCTGCGGATCTTGGTCATGGTGTCGTCTCCTCGTCTCTCCCGATTTCGGGATGTTGGAGAGGAGATTAGCTGAACGATTCTGAACGGGGCGTGGCTTGGCCGTTCAGCTGGCGTTCATTTGGATGCTCGCGCTCATAGGCAACCGCATCAAATTTAACATGCCTGCGGGCGGCTAAGCCGCCGCCCCGTTACGCCAGCACGCCGTGGCAGTGCTTGTATTTTTTGCCTGAGCCGCAGGGGCAGGCTTCATTGCGGCTGACACGGCCCCAAGTTTCAGGCTTGTTCGGATCGCGTTCTGACGTGCTGGTCTGTGCCGCAGGATAGGCTGAGAGCTCTTCGGCGGCGACACTCAAGCCATCTGTTTCCAAAGCAGGCGGGGCAGGCTGATCGAAGGCAACTTCCACACGCATCAATTGTTGCGTGGTGACTTCGTGCCAACGATTGATCAGACTATTGAAGAGCTCAAAAGCTTCCGACTTATATTCATTCAGCGGATCGCGCTGCGCATAGCCACGCCAGCCGATCACTTGGCGCAAGTGATCGAGCATGACCAGATGTTCGCGCCAATAATGATCGAGCACTTGCAGGCAAATTTGCTTTTCGACATAACGCATCACATCGGGTGTGTTGCGCTCTGTGTGTGCGGCATAGGATTCGTCTGCAGCCTTATGCAGGCGCTCGGCCATTTCTTCTGAACCAATGCCTTCTTCCTTCGCCCAATCAGCGATGGGGAGTTCCAGATTCAAAAGCGCGCGCAGGTCTTCGGCAAGATCAGCAACCGCCCATGTTTCAGGGTAGGAGTCAGGTGGCATGTGACGCGCGATCAGATCGTCAATCGCATTGGCGCGCATGTCGCCGATCGTGTCTTCGAGAGATTCCTGCGCCATCATTTCGCGGCGTTGCTCAAAGACCACCTTGCGCTGGTCGTTCATCACGTTGTCGTATTTGAGAATATTTTTGCGCGTGTCGAAATTGCGCGCTTCCACTTTCTGCTGCGCTTTTTCAAGCGCCTTGTTGATCCACGGATGAATGATGGCCTCGTCTTCCTTGAGGCCAAGTTTCACCAGCATCGAATCCATACGATCCGAGCCGAAGATGCGCATCAGATCATCTTGCAGCGACAGGAAGAACTTCGAGCGACCCGGATCGCCCTGACGACCGCCGCGACCACGCAGCTGGTTGTCGATGCGACGGCTCTCATGACGTTCCGTGCCGATGATGTAGAGACCACCAGCTGCCAGCGCCATATCCTTGAACTTCGCGATTTCTTCGCGGATCTCGGCTTCTTTCTTGACGCGCGCATCGCCTTCCAGCGTGCCGCATTCTTGGCTCACGCGCATTTCGACATTGCCGCCGAGCTGAATATCTGTGCCGCGTCCCGCCATATTGGTAGCGACAGTGATCGCACCCGGTACGCCGGCTTCTGCCACAATATAGGCTTCCTGTTCATGGAAGCGCGCATTGAGCACGGCAAAGAGTTTTGAGGGTTTTCCCGAGCGTGCGCCGACATAAAGCTTCTGCAAAGCGGAGGCTTCCGCAAAGTCGATCTGCTTATAGCCTTGCGAGATGAGGAAGCTGGCGAGCTGCTCGGACTTTTCAATCGAGGTCGTGCCGACCAGCATCGGCTGCATTTTTTCGCTCGCCGCTTCAATCTCGCGCACGATGGCTTTCAGCTTTTCGGGCTCCGAGCGATAGACTTCATCATCTTCGTCGAGGCGCTGCACAGGGCGGTTGGTTGGAATTTCGACCACGTCGAGATTGTAGATTTCAGCAAACTCATCCGCTTCTGTTGCCGCCGTGCCGGTCATGCCGGCGAGCTTCTTGTAGAGGCGGAAGTAATTCTGGAAGGTGATGGAAGCGAGCGTCACATTCTCAGGTTGAACCTGCACGCTTTCTTTCGCTTCCAGAGCCTGATGCAGACCTTCCGAATAGCGGCGTCCCGGCATCATACGGCCAGTGAATTCGTCGATGATGACGACTTCATTGTTGCGGACGATATAATCCTTGTCGCGCTGGAACAGCTTATGCGCTTTCAGCGCCTGCTGGACGTGATGAACAATCGTCACATTGGCCGCTTCATAGAGCGAGCCTTCCTGCAACATGCCGGTGCCGCGCAGCAGCTCTTCAATATGTTCATTGCCCGCTTCCGTCAGATTGACGGTGCGCTGCTTTTCATCGAGCTCGAAATCTTCTGCAATGAGGCTCGGGATGAGCTTGTCGATGGAATTATAGAGTTCCGACTTGTCGTCTGAAGGGCCGGAAATGATAAGCGGCGTGCGCGCTTCGTCGACAAGGATCGAATCCACTTCGTCGACAATGGCAAAGGCATGGCCGCGCTGCACCATCTGCCCGAGCTCATATTTCATATTGTCGCGCAGATAGTCGAAGCCGAATTCGTTGTTCGTGCCGTAAGTGATGTCGCAGGCATAAGCCTCGCGGCGCTGCTCATCATCTAGGCCATGCACGATGATGCCAACGGTCAGGCCGAGAAATTTGTAGACGCGGCCCATCCATTCGGCGTCACGACGCGCCAGATAATCATTGACGGTGACGACATGAACGCCCTTGCCATCAAGCGCATTGAGATAGGTGGCGAGTGTCGCGACAAGCGTCTTGCCTTCACCCGTGCGCATTTCGGCGATGGCACCTTCATGCAGCACCATGCCGCCCAGCATCTGCACATCGAAATGGCGTTGGCCGAGCACGCGGCGTGCGGCTTCGCGCACAGTTGCAAAAGCCGGGCTCAGAAGATCATCGAGCGTCTTGCCGGAAGCGAGTTCGGCGCGGAAAGATTCCGTGCGCGCGCGCAATTCATCGTCGGAGAGTTTTTGGACGTCTGCTTCGAGCGCAGCAATGGCCAGAACTTTCGGAGCATAGGTCTTGAGCCGGCGGTCATTGGCCGAACCGAAAATCTTCTTCGCAATTGCACCGAACATCCAAAGACCTTTCTGCGTCGGGAGGCTGGCTATCCGGCCGTCCCGGCGGCGCCTGGACCTATGGGTCCCGGCATCTGGCCCTGTTGGGCCCCAATATCGCCAAACCACCTGGTTTTCCGACCCTTTCAGGATCAGCATTGTGTCAGGCGCAAGGGCGTAAAATGACTGGCCGAGAGATAAGAGCGCCCCCCTGCCTTGTCAATGTAACGGGCCTTGCGCAAACCCTTGTTTGCCTCTCGGCAAAGCGCCCTTTTGCCTTGCTTCAGCGCGCTGTTTCGACCAATTTACGCGCCGAAAACGCGGGGATGGCCCGCTGATGGAGATTCCCGATGACATTCCGCCCCGCTCGCGCGCTTGGCGCAGCCCTCTTCGCCGCCGTGCTGGTTGCCGCTCCGGCTGCGCAGGCCAAGGTGCTCGCCAAGGTCAACGGCGCCGAAATCACGGATGAGGATGTGAAGATCGCCATTGAGGATATGGGGGGTGCGCTGGCGCAGATACCACCCATGGATCAAGAGACCTATGTTCTTGAATTCCTTATTGATATGCGGATTGCTGCGCGTCAGGCCGAGGCTGAAAAGCTGGCTGAGGGCGCCGAGTTTGCCCGCCGCCTCGCCTACCAGCGCGACAAGGCCCTGATGAACGGCCTCTATGAGAAGATCGGCCGCGATGCCTCGAGTGATGCCGAGCTGCGCCGCGTTTATGAAGAGGTGGCTGGCCAGCAGAAGGCAGAGACCGAGGCCAAGGCTCGTCACATTCTCGTGGCGAGCGAAGAAGAGGCCAAAGCCGTGCTGCGCCGCCTCAAGGCGGGCGAAGATTTTGCCAAAGTCGCCGATGAAGTTTCGAAAGATCCGGGTTCCAAGGGTGGCGATCTGGGCTGGTTCAGCGCCGACCGTATGGTGCCGGAATTCTCGACCGCAGCTTTCAAGTTGGAAAAGGGCCAGATTTCCGATCCGGTGAAGAGCCAGTTCGGCTGGCATGTCATCAAGCTTGAAGACAAGCGCGCCAAAACGTTCCCGGCTTTTGAGGCGGTGAAAGAACAGGTGAAATCCTATGTCGCCCAGAAGGCGCAGGATGATCGCATCTTGAAATTGCGCGATGGCGCCAAGGTCGAGAAGCTGGAAGCAGGCCCTGCTCCGGTACCGGCGCCCGCGCCGAAAAAATAAGGGTCTTGCGCCATCCCCTAAAAAACCTCGCTGGTCCATCCAGCGAGGTTTTTTTGTCATAAAGCTTTGCTTAAGTTGCCGACCAATTGGTTTTTCAAATTCAGCAGGACACCCATGGCCAAAGCCGCTCCGCTTTCCCCGCTCGCGCCCAAATCCTATGTCGATTGCCCGCCGATTGAAGGTGTGCGTTTTGCAACAGCAGAAGCTGGCATTCGCTACAAGGGCCGCACGGATGTCATGCTGGCTTTGCTCGACAAGGGCACGCAAGTTGCGGGAGTTTTCACCAAGTCGAAATGCCCATCGGCGCCTGTTGATTGGTGCCGCTCGAAATTGAAAGGCGGCAAGGCGCGCGCGCTTGTTGTCAATTCAGGCAATGCCAATGCCTTTACCGGCAAGAATGGCGTGGCCTCCACCAAAAAGACGGCGCAGATTGCCTCCAAAGCAACAGGTGCAACAGCGGGCGAGATTTTTCTGGCCTCGACAGGCGTGATCGGCGAACCGCTGGATGCAACAAAGTTCGAAGGCGTGCTCGACAAGCTCGTCAAAAAAGCGGCACCCGAAGGCATTCTCGAAGCTGCGCGCGCGATTATGACGACGGATACATTTCCGAAAGTCGCGACTGCCACATGCGAGATCGGTGGCGTATCGGTGACGATCAATGGCATGGCCAAGGGTGCGGGTATGATCGCGCCTGATATGGCGACCATGCTGTCTTTCGTTTTCACGGATGCTCCGATTGCCGCAAGCGCTTTGCAGGCTTTGCTTTCGAAGTCGGTGATGGGTTCTTTCAATTCGATCACGGTTGATAGTGATACATCGACCTCCGACACATTGATGCTCTTTGCAACGGGTGCTGCTGCCAAGCGTGGCTGTCCGAAAATTGCAACGGCCACGGACCGCCGTCTGGTAGCGTTTAAAAAAGCACTCGATGCTTTGCTGCTCGACCTCGCCCATCAAGTCGTGCGCGATGGGGAAGGCTGCCGCAAATTTGTCGAGATCCGCGTCGAGGGTGCAGCCAGCGCGGCGGCTGCCAAGAAAATCGGCCTGTCGATTGCCAATTCACCTTTGGTGAAAACCGCTATTGCCGGTGAAGACGCCAATTGGGGCCGTGTGGTTGCTGCTGTCGGCAAGGCCGGCGAAAAGGCTGATCGCGACAAGCTCGCCATCTGGTTTGGCGATTTCCGCGTCGCCAATAAAGGCCTGCGCGATCTGTCTTATGATGAAGCGAAAGTCTCCGCCTATATGAAGGGCGAGAAGATCGACATGCGCGTCAATGTCGGCGTTGGCAAAGCCTCATGGACCGTGTGGACCTGCGATCTCACCAAGGAATATGTCGCCATCAATGGCGACTATCGCTCGTAACCCAGCCGTCATTGCGAGCGTAGCGAAGCAACCCAGAGGTCTCACGCGTCGCCTGCGGCTCCTCGCAAAGACGGGCTAGAGAAACGACTGCGGATCGACATCCACTTGCGTGCGCACGCCTGCGCGATCAGGCGGCGCATGGGCGAGCAGGGCGCGCAGAAAGCCCTGCAAATCGGCGCTACGTGGTGCTTTCACCAGCAACCGGAAACGATGGCGCCCGCGCACAACGGCAATGGGCGCTTCGGCTGGTCCGAGCAGGGCCACATCATCATCTTGCGGAAAAGCGCCCGCTGCGCAGAGTTTCCACTTGTCGGATTTCGGCATGGCATGGGCCGCACGGATCAAGGCGCGTGCATGATTTTCGGCTGAGGGCCGATCGTTTCCCGAAACAATAATCGCAGCCAAGCGCCCAAACGGCGGCAGACCCGCATTTCGGCGCTGTTGCGTTTCTTCTTTGTAGAATCGTTCGGCATCGCCCGAGAGCAAAGCGCGAATAACCGGATGTTCGGGCTGGTAGGTTTGCAACATGCCGCGTCCGGGCTTGTCGAAACGCCCCGCACGCCCCGTGACTTGTTGCATCAATTGGAACGTGCGCTCGGCCGCACGCGGATCGCCATTGGAGAGGCCGACATCGGCATCAACCACACCGACGAGTGTCATCAGCGGGAAATTATGTCCCTTGGCGACGAGCTGCGTGCCAATAACAATATCGCAAGCGCCATTGGCAACCGCATCAAGTTCGGAGCGCATACGCTCCGTGCCGCCAGGAAAATCGGAAGACAGCGTGAGCACGCGCGCATCGGGGAAAAGCTCTTTTGCTTCTTCCGCGAGACGCTCCACACCCGGCCCGCAAGCGGTGAGCGTATCAACGCCTTCGCATTTCGGGCAGGCATCAGGGCGGCGTTCAATATGTCCGCAATGGTGACAGACCAGCGCTTTGCGGAAGCGATGCTCGACAAGCCAGGCCGTGCAATCGGGACATTGAAAGCGATGGCCGCAATCGCGGCAGAGAGTGAGGGGTGCATAGCCACGCCGATTGAGGAAGAGCAAAGCTTGCTCGCCGCGCGCCACGGTTTCTTTCACGGCTTCTGCAAGGCGTGGTGCTATCCATTTGCCGCGCGCGGGTGCATCTTTGCGCAAATCGAGACAGGTGATCTCGGGCATGGTGCGTCCGCCAAAGCGGGATTCCAGTTTTACATGCTTGTAGCGTCCCTGCTGCGCATTGACGCGCGTTTCGATGGACGGTGTGGCGGAGGCCAGAATAACAGCCGCATTCTCAATGCGCCCGCGCACCACCGCCATATCGCGCGCATGATAGGAGACACCATCATCCTGCTTGTAAGCTGCTTCATGCTCTTCATCGACAATGATCGTGCCGAGATTTTCAAAGGGCAGAAAAAGCGCCGAGCGCGCGCCGGCGACAACTTTCACACTGCCATCGGCCACACCTGTCCAGATGCGCGAGCGTTTGCGGGACGCCACACCGGAGTGCCATTCGGCAGGGCGTGCACCAAATCGCGCGGCAAAGCGATCAAGAAATTGCGCGGTGAGCGCAATTTCCGGCATCAGGATCAAAGCTTGGCGTCCGCTTTCAAGGGCGGCCGCCACAGCTTCAAAATAAACTTCCGTTTTGCCCGAGCCCGTTACGCCTTCGAGCAAAGTCACGGAGAAAGTTTTTGCTGCAACGCTCTCGCGCAATGTGTCCGCTGCTGAGCGCTGGTTGGCTTCCAGCTCCACTTGCGCGTGATGTGTATCGGGCGGCAGAGCAACAGGTTCGGGCGGCAGCGAGAGCGCTTCGAGCGTGCCTTCATCAATCAGCGTATCAATGACACTGACCGAACAAGCCGCCAATTCAGCCAGTGCCGATTTTGGCCGTGTAAATCCATCTTCTGCCGCTTTCAAAACGCGCGCGCGTGCAGGCGTGATGCGCTCGGGTCGTTTATCAGTGAGGCGCACGCCAATGCGCACAGGCTCGGGACCGGCCGCATCTGGCGCGCGAATACCCATGCGCAAGACCATGCCGCGCGGGGCGAGCGTCCAATGCGAAACCCAATCAACAAAGCGGCGCAAAGGCTCGCGCAGGCGCGGCAGATCGCGTTTGTCGATAACCGATTTGAGATTGCCGCCACCTTTGTCGCTGAGCGACCAGACAACGCCCGTCACTTCACGCGTGCCCAGTGGCACGGTGACAAAATCGCCGGGCGCAAGATCGAGCCCGGCGGGAATTTTGTAGGAATAGGCTGTATCGACCGCGACGGGTGTCAGGACGTCGGCGACCGACGCCCCTTTGTGTCCAGCGTCCGTCATCGCCGCAGAATTAGCAGAAAAAACCCTGCGGCGGCGAGGATTACTTGAGGCTCAGGATCTGGTTCACCTTAGCTAATTGGGCAGGCGTGACATCAGAGACCACGCCAAGGGCGCGCTTGCGTGTCTTTTCGGCATCTTCAAAGTCAATATAGCGCTGTGTGCGCTCGCCTTCGGCAATGACATCAGGATCGGTCAGCGCCTTGCGCACGGCCTCTTGCATGAATTTCAAGCGAGAGGCGCTCACGTTCGGCGGCACCACAAGAATGCGGCCCAAGTCCTCGATATTGGCGCGGAAGTCAAAGAGCCAAGCTTGTTCGGCGTCGAGTTTGGCAGCCTCGAAAATCGTCGGCGTATCGGGGAAGAAGCGCGAGCGTTTGCGCGCCATCGAGGCAACTGCGCGGTTCTGGCCCGACTTCACATAATTATTCGCGGATGTGTCGGAGACATAGATGGAATCCATCTCTTCCTTGGTCACAGCAAGGGCTGCTTGGTTGGACCCGCCATAACCCATCACCACTTTACATTTCATCTTCAAAGCTTCGCAGGTGAAGGCGGCGCCATCGGCCAAACCATCAATGGGGCCTGTGGCCGACCACATGATTTCGCGGTTCAGACCCAGCGCATCTTGCGGCGTTTTGATCGGAGAATTGGGCGACACGAGCCAGACCCAAGGTGAGGCTGAGACTGTGCCCAAATGGCCGAGTTTGGCGAGATCA
>Ga0209400_1002982_pt1 | contig 12541 bp, 11 predicted proteins | sample M_130807_EF_Meta_FD_187313 | JGI IMG/M metagenome (GOLD analysis project Ga0209400, IMG submission 187313) | Freshwater microbial communities from Lake Montjoie, Canada to study carbon cycling - M_130807_EF_MetaG (SPAdes) (version 2) | ecosystem: Environmental > Aquatic > Freshwater > Lake... | reverse complement strand
TAATTATTTTTAATTTTATCTAAATGATTAATTAAATCTTTATCAAACTCAATTGCAAAAATTTCTTTTGGATTTCTTTTTAGCAATTCTTCAGTTAAACTTCCAGAGCCAGGGCCTATTTCAATTACGTTGTTGTTTTTATTAATGCTACCTATGTCTGCAATTTTTTTTATTATATCTTTATTAATTAAAAAATTTTGACCAAACTTTTTTTTATGCTTAAACATTATATTTAGAAAAAAACTTTATCGCTTTCTGAAAGCTTCTTGGATCTGCAATTCCTTTTCCAATAATGTCTTTTCCTACCCCATGATCTGGAGAAATTCTAATAAAAGGTAATCCAATTGTAATATTTATGGCATTAAGATCAAACTTAGTCTTAAAAGTTGTAAGAATTTGATCATGGTAGTGTCCAACTAAGACATCGATTTTTAATTTTGCTCTTTGTAAAAAACTAGTATCGGGGGAAAGTGGCCCTATTATAGGATATTTCTTTTTAAGTTTTTTAATTGCAGGTATAATAATTTTTTTTTCTTCAGTTCCTATATATCCATTTTCTCCGTTATGTGGATTTAAACCGAGTATACCAATTTTGAATTTTTTTCTTTTAATAGTTTTAGAATAAAAAATACTAATATTTTTGCATGCTTTTTCAATTTTTTTATATGAAATTTTCTTATAAACTTTTTTTAATGGAATATGAGTTGTTAGAGGAAGAACTGAGAATTCTTCATTAAATAAAAGCATATTCTCTTTATTTTTATTATTAGTTTTATCAGCAATATATTCAGTAATTCCTCTATATTTATTTTTTGTAAACTTTGACTTGTCAATAGGAAGATTAATTAGTCCAGAAGGTTTTTTTTTTAATATAATAATTGCACACTCAAAACATTTTTTGATAAATATATCTGATCTTTGAGATTTCATATCAAAAGGTTTTTTTTGATCATAATCAATATTTATAAAATTAAATTTTGAATTTTTTAAAGTATTAGTCTTAGAAAATTTAAAATTTAGTATTACTTTAGAATTTAAATAATTAGCTTGTTTTTTTAAAAGAGAATAATTTCCAATAATTATAAAATTAAATTTTGAATTTTTTAAAGTATTAGTCTTAGAAAATTTAAAATTTAGTATTACTTTAGAATTTAAATAATTAGCTTGTTTTTTTAAAAGAGAATAATTTCCAATAATTATAAAATTAAGCTTTGTTTTATTTAAGTAATTTTGAGATTTAAGGAAGATTTCAGACGATGTACTATTTGGTTCACCCAAAATTAATATAATTTTTTTTTTCACAAAAATTTAATTAAATATTTTTTTTTTATTTTTTCTAAATGTGTATCTGAGAATTTGTTTAATAAAATATTTTTTTCAGAATTAATTAGAGATTCTTTTGAAAAATTTTGATTATTATTATTTTTTTCATTTTCTTTTTCAATTTCAGTAATATTAACATTTATTCTATTATAATATAATTGTCTTATAATTTTAGACCAAGATGCATCAATTTGAATGATTTTATATAAATAATTATCCTCGATTTCATTTTGTTTATAAAAAGCATTAAGAGTTTCATTGTTAATTTTTTTATTATCTAAAAAAATTTGAAATAAAACATCTGTCTCTTTTTCAGATATTTTAGCTTTAAGATTTGAGATTTCAATTTCTTTGATGGTCCGATCTATTAAATAATTTAAGGATTCACTCTTTAAATTTTCTTTTTTTTTATTTGCATTATTAGAAATAAATTTTATAAAAGCTATTTCTTTATTTAAATCTAATTCTGTAATTATTAAATTATTAATTTGCACTATAGGCCTGTTAGAAATTGCTTTAGCAATATTAATAATTAATAAATTAGTTATTATAATTAATAAAAAAAAAATTTTTTTTTTCATTAAAAAAGTTGTCGTCCACCAATTGAAGGAACTATGTTTCCTGATGTTAAATTGTCCCCGAATGGTAATAATGTAAGACCAAAGAATACCGATGTATTAGGTTTTAAATCGTTATCTGTATAATAATTTTTTTGAAAATAAAATCCATATCTTATACATTCATTCTCATATTCAATCCCAGCCTTGTGAGAATTTGTTCTATCAGTTTTTAGATTTCTATCTGATGTTATTTTTAAATTAGTATTGTCAGTTAAATAAGAAGTTAAATTTGCTTTAGCAAATCTTTCGTTGCCAATATGATTATTTTTTTCATAAAAGTTAAAATTTAATTCATTTTTTTTATAGAATGTTTGTAAACTTAGATCATTATAGTAAATGTGATTTAATTGATTATCAAAGGTACTTTTAATAGTTATATTAAAGTATTGTGGATCGTAATACCCTACTTTGCTAACGATATCAGACACTTTATTTTGCAAGGACGACTTTGATGGCATGTCATAATTATCATTTAATTTAATTACTTGCCCAATTGAAATATTTGATTTTTTTTTTGTTTTAAAATCTTTATCTTTTTCTGCCCATTCCCAGTCTAAACCTAAATTAATAGAAAGGTCTTTTTCTATCAATTCATCACTATTCATCCTATTTAATGCAAATATATTCTCAGTAGTTAACATAGTGTCGTTCGAAGTAGATCTATTCATTTGACCAGGTGAGTAACGAGTTAAGATTCTTGGAATTAAATATTCTTCAGAATTTTTTGAAATTTTTGCAAAGGGTAAAGCGGTTTCAAATCCAATTATAGGATTGATTTCAGCATTTAAGTTCTGTTTAGGAGAATTGTAGTCTGAGTAATAATTTAAATTATTTATTTTGCTCAAAAACTTATAGGATATCCCATTATTTGTATTATAAAATTCAGGTCCTGAGTAAGATAAATTATTTATAAAAGTAGATTTATTTTGGTTATTATTTACATTTTGGGCTTTAAAATTTGTGTCAAAATTTAATCCGTTCATTAGATTACCTAATATACCATAATTTGAGTAGGTAATTTCCGGAATTAAATATTGATATTGATTAGTTGGTAAAGTGATATTTTGATATACTGCAGATTTAATATTTAAATTTTCATTTTTAGAAAAAGAATTATAATAAACTTCATTAGTTAATTTAGTATCATCTTCTTTTACTAAAACTTTTTTAAATCCATCACTTGTTGAATTAATTTTATTTACCCTTAAATAAGTTGGATTATTTACTTTCTGGATTTTTGTATTAAAAATACCTTTGTCTAAAATAATATTCTCAAAATCTAAATTTAAATTTCCATATAAATGATGCCTAGATCCATTAGTCTGAGTTGCAGTTATTTCTTTATAGCCTTGAGTAAATCCCCCTTCGATTGATAAATCTCCATTTTTAAATTTTTCTCTGTATTCTCCCAATATTAAAGGATTATGACTAAAATAATAAACAGGACTTATTGTAAAATCTTTTGATTCAGAAATTGGATAAAAATAGGGTATTTTTATTGTAGTGCCAATGTTTTCGCCTAATGAAGTAAAACTTGGAGATAAAAATCCCTCTTTTCTTTTTACGCTAGGGTCAGGATGAGAGAAGTAAGGAGTGTATAAAATTGGTACTTTATTTATATCTAAAGTTGCATTTTTATAAGTAATTTGTTTTTTTTCTTTGTCATGTGTTACTAAATCAGCATTTAAATTCCAGTAAGGACAACCTTCTTTATCATTAGTAGATTTGCATGATGTAAATTTTCCGTCTTTTATTATTGTTATATTTTCTTTTATAGTTACCTCTTTTCCAGAAAGTCTTGGCTCTATAAATTCATTAAATTTATCTTTGGATTGGAATTTTTCTTTATTGAGATCAGAGTTAAGATTATAACCAATAATTTCAATAAATTTATCATCAGCATTCAGTTTGCTAAAATAATATATATTTTTGTAATTATCTAAAAACTTCACTTTATTTTCTGCAGAAATAATTTTTTTTTCTAAATTGTATTCAAAATTTTCCGCAGTCAGAGTTCTATTTTTGTCATCAGAAAATTGAGAATTCCCAAAAGTTTTTAATACTTGGGTTGTTTTATTATATATAACTTTATCTGAAGAAATTTTTTTTCCTTCCTGATTTGTGGCTACTACATTTCCTGTAGCCTCCATAACATTGTTATCTTGAAAATAAGTTAGCTTGTCAGCAGAAAAATTATAAATATCTTTCTGTTGAGCAGAACTACTAATGGTTTTTAAAAAAAATAATCCAAAAAATAATATAAAAATAATTCTATTTTGCATTAACTTGAGTAATTCCAACTAAGTTTATTAAAATTATGAGAAATATAGGTATCCACACTGAAAAATCTACAGATATTATGCCTGATTTAGCGATTGTTATTGATAAATCATTTAGAAAATAAATTATAATGCTTATTATTACACCGTAACTTCCGTGTTTCAAATAATTAGAAGTTTTTCCTAAATTGATTATCATTAAACCAGAAAGTATTGACATAGCTAATAAATATATTGGGAAAGATATTAGCTTTTGATATCTGATTCTAAGATCTGTAGTCGAATAACCCTTATCTTCCAATATCAGCATTTCTTTATTGATATCTAATAAAGAAGTAGTTTCAGTATTTTTGTATACATTTCTTAGTTCGTTAATATTTATATTACTAATGTAATTATAATTGGCTAAATAATTTTCTTTATTATTTTTTTTATTTGCTGTGATAATGTGAACTTTGTTAAGTTGCCAATTCTTATCTTTTATAACTCCCTCGTTAGCGTCAATTCTTTTAATAAAATTATTAGAAAAATCATAATTATAAATAGTAACTTCGTTTACTGTTGAAAAATCTTTATTAATTTTTTCTATCCTGATTATATTTTTTTCTTTATCATTTTTATCAAGAATCCATATTCCAGTTTCATTAACAAATACTAAATTTTTTGTTTCATTATATTCTGATCTTAATTCTTCGTAGTATTTCAGCATTGAAGAAGAGAAGGGCACAATTAAAAATACAATTACATATCCAATAACGAAAGAAGTTAAAGCTGGAATTAATATAATCTGAATATTTGAATAGCCCATAACTCTTAATGAAATAACTTCATTATGATTATAAATTTTTAAATAAAAAACAATTCCGCCAAATAAAACTATAAATGGAAATAAATTTACTAATACATTAGGTATTTTTAATAAGGTAAAGATTATAAAAAATATAAATTTAAGATCTTTTTTTGATTTAAAAAAGTTAAATTCATCTAATAGATTAATTAAAAGAATAATCGAAAGCATCACTGCTATTACAATGAATAAACTCTTAATGTATTCATTGATTATATATCTATTTATTGATTTTAACATTTATGATTTGATATTTTCTCTATTGAGAAAGTAATTAAGTAAAATCCAATTTATTATTAAAAATAAAATAGGAGCAATATATAAAAAAAAACTTGCATATATTTTTTTGGAACTTAGATCTAATAATATTTCGCTAAGTATTATAATTACAATTCCATAAGTAAAAATTATTATTTTTAATAAATTAATATTTATAACTTCTTTGTTTGTTATAATTAAAAAACATGCCAACAAAACTAATGAAGGAATAAATAAAGGCATTATAATTCTATCGTTGAGTTCGCCAAGGATATTAGAAAGTTGTGTATCATTTTTATTGTTAAATCTTTTTATTAATTCAAAAAATAACATTTCATTAAATTTATAATATTCTACAGTTTTTTTACTATATTGATTTAGATCTAATGTTGTTTTATCAAAATCTAATATAGAAATTTTTTTATCTTTACGTTCTTCTTGAATACTGCCTTCGATAAGAACTAATAAATTTTTATTATTTTCATTAATAACAACCCCTGACTTTGCTATAATAGTTTTTTTTATATCTGCGTTATCTTCGAATAAAATAATATCCTCTAATTCATTAATTTGATTTTTTTTACCAATATAAATGGTTATTTTTTTAAGAGGATTGTTAAAATTATTTTGTTTTAATAAAGGCCCAATTGTTCCAACGCCGCTATTTAAAAGTAGGTATCTTGAATAATTAGAAAAATAAGGAACTATAAAACATCTTATAATTACTAATATTAAAATTAATATAATACTAGTTCTTAATAAATAATTTATAAATTTTTTTTTTTCTAGACCTGAAAACCAAAGAGCTCTAAGTTCATTATGATCCTCAAATTTTGAGATTGTTACAACAAAAGATATAAAAAAAATTATTAATGATATTCTCGAAAAAAATTTTGGTAATATTGATAAAATGTATAAAAAATAAGTTTTAATAGAGTTTCCTTCTTCACCAATTAAATCGAGCAATCTAACAGCTTGAGTGATCCAAATAATAAGACCAAATGCAAGTAGAATAGAAAGGTAGTTCTTTAAAAATTCTTGGATAAAATAGTATCCCAACTTGTTTTTTTTCATTTTGATATGTATATGATCTTATATCACTATGTTAGATTTAAAGATAATTCCAAATATAAATAAGAATTCAGATTATTATATTTTTTTTTGTGAAAAAAATTTCTCGTTTAATCCAAAAAAACTATCATTCATTGATATAAATAATAAAGAAATTAATTCTATTTTGTTAAAAAATAAAGATGAAGATTATTTTGTTTTTAATTTTCATAGTACAAGACCTAAAAAAATTATTTTTATAAATCATAAAGATAACAAAGACGATTTTGAGAATCAAAATATTGGCGGTAAAGTCATTAGTGAAATTAAATTAGCAAAAGAAATTAATGTGATTTTTTCTAATGAAAATAAATCTTTCGAAAATTATTACTTTAATTTTTTATTGGGTTGTTATTTAAAAAAATACTCTTTTACGAAATATAAGACAATTTTTAAAAAAAATGAGAATGTAAAAGAAATTATTAATCTCCTAATCACTTCATCTAGTAAAAATTTTTTTATTAATATTAAAAATAATATTGAAAATATTGTTAGTGGAGTTTTTTTAACAAGAGATTTAGTTTCTGAACCACCCAATTATTTAAATCCAGAAAAATTTGTTACAGAAATTAAGAAACTTACTAAGCTAGGTCTTAAGGTTGATGTTTTTGACTCGTCCAAAATGAAAAAAATTGGAATGAATGCTTTATTGGGTGTTGCCCAAGGTAGTAAAAATTTGCCTTATTTTGTAACGATCACATGGAAACCAAGTAATTCAAAAAATAAAAATCCACTTTCGTTTGTAGGCAAAGGAGTTTGTTTTGATACGGGAGGTATCTCTTTAAAACCAGCTAAATTCATGGAAGATATGAAATATGACATGGCTGGAGCAGGAGCTGTTGTTGGCTTAATGAAAACTTTGGCTCTTAGAAAATCCAAATCTTATGTTATTGGCGCTGTTGCTATAGTTGAAAATATGCCTGGTGGCTCAGCTCAAAGACCGGGTGATATCGTAAAATCCTATTCTGGTAAGACAATTGAAGTTTTAAATACTGATGCTGAAGGAAGACTAATTTTAGCTGATGCAATTTATTATATTGATGAACAATATAAACCAGAATTAATAGTTGATTTAGCAACTCTTACTGGAGCGATCGTTGTTTCTTTAGGAAATGAGTATGCAGGTTTATTCTCAAATAATGACAAATTATCAGAAAAATTAATTAAAGCAGGTGAGATTGAAAATGAAAAACTATGGAGATTTCCATTGCATAAAAATTACGATAAATTAATGGACTCAAAAATTGCAGATATTCAAAATATTAATTATTCTGGAGGAGCAGGATCGATTACAGCAGCACAATTTTTACAAAGATTTTTAAAGAACAAAACTCCTTGGGCTCATCTAGATATTGCTGGTATGGCTTGGACTAAGAAAGATTTAGATGTTATTCCAACAGGAGCGACTGGTTTTGGGGTTAAATTATTAAATAAATTTGTAGAAAAGTTTTACGAATAGTATGGAAAAAACTTTATCGATAATTAAACCAGATGGTGTTGAGAGAAATTTAATTGGTCAAATAGTTAGTATTTTTGAAAAAAACTCTTTAACAATTCATTCAATTAAAAAAATTAAATTATCAAAAAAAATGGCTGAAAATTTTTATTTTGTTCATAAAGATCGACCTTTTTTTAATGATCTATGTGATTATATGAGCTCAGGTCCCGTTGTGGTTATGATATTGGAAGGCAATAATGCAGTTTTAAAAAATAGAGAAATTATGGGGGCTACAAATCCTAAAGATGCTGCTAAAGGAACTATAAGAAATCTATATGGTATCTCTTTAGATAAAAATTCAGTTCATGGCTCTGATAGTAAAGAAAATGCTAAAATTGAGATCGATTTTTTCTTTAAAGAATAGTTTTTAAATTATTTTATTACAAACAATATCTACTGCTTTTGGATAAATTAAGTGTTCCGCCTTTAAAACTCTTTTTGCTAGAGAATTCGAATTGTCTGTTTTAAAAATTTTAACTTTTGCTTGTAATATCTTTTTTCCAGAATCAAGTTTTGCCGTTACATAGTGAACTGTGGATCCTGCATATTTATCACCTTCTTTTATGGCCCTTTCATGAGTATTTAAACCTTTGTATTTAGGAAGAAGAGAAGGGTGAATGTTAATAATTTTAAATTTACATTTTTTAATAAATTCTTTTGATAAGATTTTCATAAAACCAGCAAGGCATAATAATTTAATTTTATTTTTCTTTAGATAATTTAAAGCTTTTTTTTCAAATTCAAGTTTCTTTTGTTCTATTGCGAAATTTAAAATTTTATTTTTTTTTGCATAAGCCAAACCCTTAGCTTCTTTTTTATTTGAAATAACTAATTTAATTTTCCAATTAGTATTATTTTTCTTTGAGTATTTAATTAATTCTTTTAAGTTAGAACCTCTTCCGGAAATAAAAACTCCAACATTAATATTTCCAGTTAATTTTTTCATTTAGTATAATTTTTTTATTATTATTACTTTTTACTATAGATCCGATTTCATAAGGTTTTGGTGATTTACTAAAAACTTTTAAAATTTTATGATAATTTTTTTTATCTGCAATTATGCAAAAACCAACACCACAGTTAAATGTTTTAAGCATTTCATGATCATGAACACCATTTGATTTAATCCATTTTGTAACTTTATTAGGTTTGATTTTTGAAAGATTAATTTTTGCACAATAATTTTTCGGAATTACTCTGGGTAAATTTTCTATTAGCCCGCCACCCGTAATATGGGCGCAACTTTTAATTAACTTCATATTGTGAAGTTTTAATATTTCATTAACGTAAATTTTTGTAGGAGTTAAAAGATCTTTATATAATTTTTTATTATTTTTAACTTTAATTTTTTTATCTTTTAAAATTTTTCTTATCAAAGAGTATCCGTTAGAATGAGCTCCTGTCGAAGGTACTCCCAATATTATATCGCCATGTTTAATTAAATTTCCTGTGATAACGTTTTTTTTGTCAACAATTCCAACTGCAAAACCAGCTAAATCGAAAGAATCTCCAGTGTATACTCCTGGCATTTCTGCTGTTTCACCACCAGATAAAGAGCAACCAGCAATTCGACATCCTTTTGCTATACCAGATAATATTTGTTTATATTTTTTTTCAATAACTTTTGGGATTGCAATATAGTCTAAAAAGACAACAGGTTTTGCTCCTTGAACAATAAGATCATTCACACACATTGCAACTAAATCAATACCAATTGTTCTAAAGTCATTTAGTTGATTTGCTATTTCTAGTTTAGTTCCGACTCCATCAGTTGAAGTTACAATAAGAGGGTTTTTAATTTTATATTGTCCTAGATCAAATACAGATCCAAATCCTCCTATATTTTTAAAGTTTTTGATTTCGCTTCCTTTAATTCTTGTGGATTTTGATAATTTAGAAATAAATTTAACTAAATGCGTGGTTTTTTCGATATCAACACCACTTTTAAGATAGGTAAAATTTGAATTATTCATTAAAAAAATATTAACACTTCAGCAATACACTTGTTTTGTTATTTTTCAATCAGTTTTTAAATAAGTTTTTTTATAAAAATAATGTAGTTTTAAGTTTTTTAATGAAAGATCAAATAGTTTTTAAATTTCCAGATAAAAGTTTTTATTTTGAAGAAGATTTTTGCGTGGGAGAAAATAATTATGAAGCTTATAAATTAATTAAAGAATGGCCCAATTGGAGTTTTAAAGGAATCAATATTTATGGTCCAAAAAAATCTGGAAAGTCATATCTTACAAAAATTTTTTCAGACAAAACTAATTCTAAGATTTTTGAAGGAAAAAGCTTTAATAAAAATGATTTAGAGATAATTCTTAACCAAAAAGTTTTAATTATAGAAGATATAGAGTTCTTTAAAGATGAATTTTTATTTCAAACAATTTTAAATGATTTTATTAGTAAAAATAAATTTATATATTTAACTTCTAATAAAATAGCAGGGAGTTCCATTTATCAATTAAAAGATTTAGTATCGCGTCTGAGGTCATTAGCTGCAGTTGCAATTACTAATCCCTCTGATGATTTGTTCCATCAGATTTTAACTAAGATGTTATCAGATAAACAAATTCACATAACAACCAAAGAAGTTAATTTTATTTTAAAGAATATTGAGAGAAGTTATGACGCTGCTTCGAGATTTGTTAAAAATTTAGATGAATTATCTTTAGTGTATAAAAAAAAAATAAATACAAAAATTATCAATCAGGCATTAGCTGATATTAGCTAACTTTATTTAAATTTTCTTTAAAATTTTTAATTAAATCTGTTAATTTTTTAATATCAATATTATTTAAATTTTTAGAAGATATAGAAATTTCGTCTTTTTTAATATTTTTAATAATTTCTTTATCAGAAAAAACCCAATTTTTAGGTAGATTTATTTTTTCTGCTATTTTGTTTCTAAAATTTATTATTTTAATAAATTTTTTATTATTTAAAATATTTTTACCTAATTTTTTTTTAAAAATAATAGGATAATCTTCATATGAAATTTTAAAAATTTCTTTTTTAACTAATTTATTAAATAATTTTAATTTATTATTTTTAGATAATTTATTTTTAAATTTATTAAAAATTATTTCTAAATAATAAACATCATTTATTAGATAATTAATTTTCTCATTACTAATGGGTCTTTTTAACCAATCTTCTTTCTGCAATGATTTATCTAGATCAATGCCACATAGATCATGAACTAATTTTTTATATGAAGGTGCTTCGGAATAACCATTAAACAACGCTGCTATTTGAGTGTCAAAAACACTGAATAAAATTTTTTTAACTAAAGATAAGAATATTTCCAAATCTTGTCTGCAAGAATGAATAACTAATGTAATTTTTTTTTTATTTAAAAATTTAAATATTTTTTTAAAATTAATATTTTTCTCTAAACAATCAATAATTCCAATATTTTTGCCATCAGAAATTACTATGATTGATATAATAGCTTTGTAAGTTGTTCTTCTTTCAAATTCTGTATCAAAGAAAAATTTTTTTTTATTTTTAATCTTAGCAATAAATTGATCTAGTTCATTATTGTTTTTAATAAATGAGAAATTATGATTGTTTTTTTTGAACATTAACTGTATCTCAATTTATTATTTAAAAGGCTGGTTTGATTTGAATAAATATAGAACTCACAATTGCTCAGAAATTACAATTAATAATATTGGTAAGCAAATTATTCTCTCTGGGTGGGTCCATAAAAAGAGAGACCATGGTAATTTATTGTTTATTGATTTGCGAGATCACTATGGAATGACACAATGTGTCATTGATAATAAAAATGAGCATTTTCCTGCTCTTGAAAAAATTAAATTAGAAACTGTTATTCGAATTGAAGGTGATGTTGTTGGAAGAACTGCAGACACAATTAATAAAGAACTTGCTACAGGATCTATTGAAGTTTTAATTAAAAATTTTAACGTATTAGGTTCGACCAAAGAATTACCATTACCTATTTTTAGTGATCAAGAATATTCGGAAGAAATAAGATTAAAGTATCGTTATTTAGATTTAAGAAGAAAGAAATTACATCAAAATATAATTTTAAGATCTAATGTTATTTCGTTTATTAGAAAAAAAATGGAGAGTCTTGGTTTTTTAGAATATCAAACTCCAATTTTAACTTCTTCTAGTCCAGAGGGAGCACGTGATTTTTTAGTTCCAAGCAGATTAAATCCTGGAAAATTTTATGCACTTCCACAGGCGCCACAACAATTTAAACAATTAATTATGGTGTCTGGTTTTGATCGATATTTTCAAATTGCACCATGTTTTAGAGATGAAGACGCAAGAGCAGATAGAAGCCCAGGTGAATTCTATCAATTAGATATCGAGATGTCTTTTGTTGAGCAAGAGGATGTTTTTCAAGTTGTTGAACCATTGCTGCATGAAGTTTTTACAAAATTTAGTAAAGGTTATTCAATTAGCAAAACTCCATTTAAAAGATTTAAATATAAGGATGCTATGTTAAAGTTTGGAACAGATAAGCCAGATCTAAGAAATCCAATAGAAATTAATGATGTTACTGAAATTTTTGAAAGAGAAGATGTTAAATTAGAAATATTTAAAAAGTTAATCCAAAAAAAATCGA
>Ga0209400_1002981_pt1 | contig 12546 bp, 17 predicted proteins | sample M_130807_EF_Meta_FD_187313 | JGI IMG/M metagenome (GOLD analysis project Ga0209400, IMG submission 187313) | Freshwater microbial communities from Lake Montjoie, Canada to study carbon cycling - M_130807_EF_MetaG (SPAdes) (version 2) | ecosystem: Environmental > Aquatic > Freshwater > Lake... | reverse complement strand
CTTCGTGTCCCAAATCGAGACACATCTTCAAAGCACTTGTCATTTTGAAACCCCCGTTTCGTAGGTCCAGTCACGCCACATCAACGCCCCCGCCACATACACGGCCTGCTCGCACAAGAACCTGCCATTCGCGCGCACGCTAGCGGTTGCAAACCCCTGCTGCCAATCCGGCCTCGGTGCGTGCGACAAACCATCCTTGATTTCGCACAGGCACCCCGTTTCAAGTGCGACGAGTGTGCGTGGCTCATTGTCAATCGTCCATTCCGTGGTGAACACACTTGAGGCACGATGCGTATGCCCGCAGATAGTGCTGACGCGCATGTGATCAAGCGTTGCCCTTGCGCTCGTGCCGGAACCCTTCTTCGCAATCCAACCGTGAATCGCTTGCAGCTCAGGACTGACTTTGATCGCTGCGTGCTCATAGCCGCCAACGTCACTGCGAACAAACTTGATACCAAGCTCATCAAACCTGAGCAGAAACGGCACGCTTAGCAAGCCGTCATCGTCACCAGGACGCTTCAAGTCAGTGATTGCTGCGAGCTGCTTACCGATCGCCGCCCTAAGTCGTTCTTCATGATTGCCAGCGAGACAAACAATCTCGGCGTCCGGCGCCGCGGCACGATAGTCACGCAGCACCTCGTACCCTTGATCCAAGGTCTCTTGCATCGTCGCGGTATGCAAATCGTTGCGCGCATACCTGCTTACTTGATCAAAGTCCAACAGGTCGCCCAACAACAGAATGCGGTCAGGTTGATGATCGGTGAGCCAAGCAACAGTTGCCTCATGCAAAGGCTTGTCGTGAAACGGCACGTGCTGATCGCTAAGGAAGCACACCAGCTCGTTGCCTTTGTTCGCCGGCCGCGCTTTAGGCTTAGGTGCAACCCAACCAGGATCACTCGTTGCTGGCATGAGCATCCCAAGCCGTGGCTCGAGGTCAACGCGCAGCTGCGTGTTCTCCAACCCGTCAGGCCCACCCCAATTATTGAGCCTTGAGCGAACGACAATCCAGTCGCGGTCAACATCAAGGCCCCTGTCGGCGCATAAACGTCTAATGTCACCAAGATCAGCTTCGTCTTCGATAACAACGCTTGATGCTTTTACGGGCTCAGCTGCTCGCTTAACAACCTTTGCCGTGTCAGCGCGTGATCGTAGCGTGCTTGCAGGAATACCAAGCGCCCTAGCAGCTGCAGCCCAGGTGCCATGCGTTTTGAGTAGCTGTTCCAACTCCCCCTGAGTTTGGGTCATGCAGATTACGGTGTGAAAAGGCCAATCACAGCGGTTACAACAACCGTGAACGCGCTTGCTGCCTCTGGTGGCACATCCACGCCGGCAAGGCTTGCGCCCCACACAGCTAGCACTGAAACGGCGCCTGCAACAGCACCGACGGACACCTTCGTTGCATTGGTCATTGATTCTCCTTAGAGCAGCGGTAGCCGCTTAGCAATGTTTTGATCCACACTTGCGCTACGCACACCAGGCACCGTGCCTTGATCGGTGTGCTGCCAAATAGCCCACCCTGTTGTTGCCCACGCTGCGGGTAGGTACTGCTGAGGGTCTTTGACATAGGCCGCTAGCCAGAGTTGGCAACCAAAGTTGTCGCGGCAGCTTGCAGTGTTCTCATCCCAAAACGGGCCGCCCGTGTAAATGATTGGTGCCTTACCCGTTAGGCGTTTTACTTCGGTGATGCATTCAACGAGATAGCGAAGGGTTTGTGGCCGGCCGAGCTGCGTGGCTTCAAAGTCAATGACCGGCCGTAGGTCACCTGGCTTGCCGTACCCAGCTGCAAAGGCAGTGTTGATAAAGAACGCTGCCTCAAGTTTTCCTGATCGACCAGGCTTTGGTCGTAGGAAGTGATAAGCGCCAACGCGCATGCCGGCCGCACGAATCTCCTTAACACGCTCCCTTGTGAACGTGCCGTCCTTCCAATCAGCCCCCTCACTGCTTTTCGCAATGACAAAGCCGTACCCCGCGGCCTGCAGCTTCTTAAAATCAACGCTCCCGTTGTACGAGCTAATGTCAATGCCCTTCAGCAACGGCAGCTTCTTAGCCGGCGCGAGTTTTGCTTTCGCTTCCCTAACGAGCGCAACCCACTTGTTGACCTGTGGAATGTTGCCCTTAGCGCGCCAATGCGATACGCGCTTAACGCGGTACGTCAATCGACGCTCCCACAACGCCCTTGAAAAACGATTCATTACTTGCCCTTCTTTGCAAGCCGATAACGCGCGTACCAAAAGCGGCTGCGGGGGCCGTAGGGCCCAACGTGCTTTGCATGCCATGGCTCGCTCGGCGCATCAGACGCAAGTTTGCCGCCAGCAATACCCCAACCAAACAAATGCCCATACCTGCGGATCTGTCCTTGCATTGCTCCAGTAGGCACGTCAACGGCTTGCCCAATGCCATGATTGCTGGTGCCAGGACGAGCTGCGAGCGGCCCGCGCCCGTTCGTGTAATTGCTCCAAAACTCTTGCTGCTTACTAAGCGTGCGGTAACTGCTACTTGGGCCCGTTGGTGTAAGCCAAATGCCTGATTTGCGGCCAATGTAGTAGCGCATTGCAAGCCACGATCGAGCCGATCCACCAGCTGCTAGATAGCCGCCAGGAATGCGTGACAGGGCCTTCGCTGGGAAGCGACCGTTCAAATACGCCATAGGTGGCTCCTAACTACTTTGAGAGGTACGAAACGAGCAGCCCCGCAACAATTGGACTAATGATGCTGATTGGGATAAGCGCACCTGCGAGCTTGTCGCGCCAGCTTTCCAATGCGTCGATCTGATCACTGTGTTTGATGACCGTGCCGTTCGTGCGCGTCGTTTGCTCAAGTACGGCGTCAAGCGTTGCCTCAATCTTCGCAAGTCGCTTGTCGGTCGTGTCAGTCATCATGCTCCTTAGAAAGGTTGAACCCAAGCAAACAGCTTGCGGTTAGAAAAGGTCGCGGTGCCAGCGGTAGTTGAGTAGCGCAAGCTAAACGTGTGATTGTTTGCCGCAACATCCCACTTCGGCGTATTGGTAAATGTCAAGAAGTTTCCGAGAGGCACGACAGTCCCGTTAGTTCCAGCGGGTGCGAGGTTCTGAGGACTTGCTCCCGTGCTACTCGCGGCGACCGTATTAACTCCAGCGCCGTTTGCCGCATCGTGATCTCGGACATAAATCGTATAGGTGCCGGACGTAGTTGAAGCAACAACCTCGAAGTAAATGTGAATCAAGCAAACAGCGGTCGTAACCACAGTTACCGTGTCAGCAGTCGTCAACGCAACCGCTATAGCGCTCGACGTTGTTTCGCTTGTCGCAACGCTCGAGTACTCAGTGCGCGGCACGGCTAGCTGCCGTTCCATCTTCTTCAAGCGTGTTTCCTGCGCTGGCAGAATGTTCATCAAGTCAGCGGGCTTCTTAATGTCTGCCATTAGCTAAAGCTCCCCGCAAGTCCATTAGATGCCGCAACCGTGTCGTAAGTCGCACTGATCTGATTGACCATGAGCTGTTGCGTGGCACCAGGAGCGCCAGCCTCGCATTCGATGCGGTGCGCAATCTCAAAGCCTGAGTCATCAATGCTAAGTGTGATTGACCTGACGCGCAGTTGTCCGTTGTAAAGCAAACTGCCGCGACTGGCACGCACCGCGACAACATCCCCAACCGTGTAATCACGCAGGGGCCTCGGTGTGATCGCGGGCTCAGGCGTGAACGACACAACTGTCTGCCAGTCAAGTCTTGTCGCAGCGTTAGCGGCGTCAATGCAGTCGTTCTCAACAAACAAATCATTGTTGTTGATGCTTGCCTGCCAAACCCCGATACGCGCCTCAGCAGTCGTAACAGCCGCATTGACCGTGCTCGATCCTTCGACCTCGTTACCCACACACACAACCCTTGTGGCCGGCGGTGTGATCTCCCAATCAAAACCCGTCAAGTTCCCAACCGTGCTCGAGCCGTAACCAAAGCGAGCCATTACAGTCGTCCCCTGATACAACGTGCCAACCTCGAGTGTCCCGAACGTGCTTGAGTTAGCAACCGGCGTGATCCGCAAATCCGGCCCGTTTGTTAGGTTGACGAGCTCCATAATCTTGTCAAGAACCACGTCACGGCTCGTAGCAAACGTTTCAACCGCAAAGCCTGACGTTGCAGTAGTGGCCGTCAACCCCGTTGCCGCAAGTGCGTTAGCCTGAGCAACAAGGCTTGTGCCCGACGTCAACGTGCCAGCAATAAGGTTTGTGGTCGTTTCGTCGTAGTACTCAACATCACTATCGGTCAAGCGGTAAGCGAGTACGCCGAGCGCATCGGTGAACGTGACCATCATGCTTAGGTCCTCATCGGCTGCTTCTTTAACACCTGACAAATAGCCGGCGAAGTAAAGCTTGCCGTCACGGTAGGCATAGGCGAGCGGCCTAGTGGTCGTCAGGGCCGAAATAATGTTGTAGCTGCGATCGTCTTCGCCTTGCAGCGTGAACGTGCAAGTCGTTGGCTGTGAACGTTGGTAAACAAGCTCGCACGCTGTGACTGCAGGGTCAAGGATGTCGAGCTGCACGCCGTTCTTGTCGGCAAGAATAAATGTCCATTCCTGCGGTGCTGTCCCGATGCCTGCGACTTCTTCTGCCGCGTCACTGATCGGTGAGTCGGCGTATTCGCGTTGGAGCAGCAGTAGCAAACTCATACTGCCTCCTTTTTAGCTCAGCTTGAAGATTGCTACCTGCGTATAGACCTCGACATAACCGGGTACCGCAGATAACTCGCCAAAGCCTGCGGCGTAGGTTGTATTGCACTGGTGCTGAATCTCAAACGCCTTTGAGCCGCTGATCGTAAAGACGCCAATGATTGAGCTATAGCTCAACGTGTAATCGCCGGAACCAGAAGCGCAGTTTGTGCCAATAATCGTGTCTGATGAATCAGTGACGTTACGCAGCTTCGCAATGTGAAAGTCCACCTTGTATCCGGGTGCGTCGGCGTCAATGTAATACGTGCCAGCAGGCAACGTGATCTGATTAGAAGCAAGCGAAGCGCCAGAGATCGTGTTTGTCGCAACCGTGTTCAATGTGCGCGTGCGCATAGCACCAGACGTGAACGTGCCGCCAGCGGTGCCGTCAGGCTTCTCATCACGAACGATCAACACGCCACCAGCACCAACAACGCCCGCCGCAAGTTTTGTGGACGTAACCGACGCGGCAGCGAGCTTTGCGGTAGTTACCGCGCCATCAGCCAAGACCCTCGATACGCTAGCCATTAGCTGAACGCCACGTAAGTCACACCATCAGTACTAACCGTCGAATCCAAACCAAGATCCGCAAGGTTATCGGTCTGCATCACAACCGAATCACCCGCACTCAACGGAATACCCCGCCGAGTAGCCAGGGCAGCCACCACAGTTGCCGCGGCCCCCACAACCACAATGCCCGTGTTATCAGTCTCAGCAGTAATCACTACTTCCTTACAAGCCGTCGAAGAAGCCAAAGCAACGCGCGTGCCAGCGGTCGTAACAACCGTGCGGCCATCCGTAACCGTTGTGTTAGCCGACGTAACCGAAACCGGCAACCCAGCCGTCGGACTAACAGCCGTAAACGACCCGTCAGCACCGTAATAAAGTTTCATCCACTGAACGTGATCAGACCCATTCTGGTCGGTCGCAATACTCGTTCCCGATCCGCTGGTCACCTGCACATTATCGGCCATCTAACAGCTCCTTACGCCCACGCAGAGCGATAGATAAGGTCAACCCTCGGACTACCCGTCACAGCGGAGCCCGTCATACACACAGTGCTACTACCCGTCGGCAACTCAAACCAATCCGATGAAGCAGCCGTCAAATACTGCAACGCATTCGTAGTGCCATTCGTCTTCACAGTCCTAGCCTGCACATCAATCTCCCAATAATCCCCAGACGCAACCGTCCCCGAAAACACAAGGCCCGCACCCGTCGAAGAAGCAACCGTGCCCTTACGCACCCACGGATCAGTAATGCCGCCATAAATACGGATCTTCGGCGGAGTACCAATCGAGCCGGCGTTCGTGTAGCTGCAAGTACCACCAGTAGCCGGCACCGTCACCGTCGTACCCGTACCCGTAGTCAACGACTGGTCATACACGCGCGGATCACCGCAAACAAGATCAACCTTGTACTGCAACCAATACCCCGAATCAGCAAGCACCAAAGGCGACAACGAAGCAAGCTGACAATCAACCTGCAAAGCCTGCCCAGCAGTGTCCCGAGTCCACTTCAACGTGCCGGCAGTACTAACACTGCTCATCAACGCTTTAGCGATCGTGTCAAACTCAGTAAACGCATCACTGATACTTGACCCAACGATCTCACCCTCCAAGGTGATCGTCCTGGCCTGCAAATACTTCGAGCGAATGTAAGCGCCCGACTGCTGCCCCTTAACGGTCTGAACCTCACGAATAGGTGGCGCGCCCTGCAACCCCTCAGCACGCGTTACAACACGCTTAGCGCCGCTCGTAACAGCATGCAACGTGATAGCTGAACCACCCGAAGGTGTAAACGTAATTGTGCTAATCATCGCGTAGCCAACTGCCAACCAAGCTCACGCGCCAAAGCAACAGGATCATTCGCCGCGGCACCAACAGCATTGATCGTAATGTTCATACCCGCCGACCCCATCCTGTTAGTTCTGCTCGACGAATTAACCTTTCCGCCCATCACCAGCTCAGGGCCCGTTTCCCCAACCATCGTGAGGGCACCAGGCGTGAGGTAGCCGCCCGAAGCTCTGTTAGCGACCGTGTGACCCTTAGGCAACGGATTACGATGCGCGTACACGTTGGCTTGTGTTGTCCCAAGCACCTTTGCAATGTCACTAGCGTTATGCGACCCCTTAGGCCGCGTCATCAAAAACTCACTGATGCGTTGATTCCAAGTTTTAATGCCTCCAGCAACAGGGGCGCCCGAGCCCGTCGTGCCACTAAGCAGTGCCGCAGCGTCACCAGCACCCGCCGTCACGCTTGCAGGCAACGAACCAGGCGTCACGCCCGACCCACCAAGAACAGCCTTAAGTTGATTAAAGAACGTTTCAACAGTGCCGCCAGCAAACAACGCGTCCAGCGCGCCCTTCATGCCAGCAGTAAACGTGTCAGCAAACTTGGTAGCCGCAGCCTCACTACTGCGCTCCACCTCATTTTCATTCAGTTGCGCCAGCTGATCTTGCAAGTCCGCTAAGTACTTCGGCCCATAACGAGCATCAAGGGCATCCTTCTCCGACTGCAACGCGTCAAGCGCCTCAAGGTTGCCTGACTTACGAGCCTGAGTCATACGCGCATCAAGACGAGCTGCGTCACGCTGATACCTAGCCTGCACCTTCGGATCAGCAGCCTCAGCCTGGGCCCGAGTAATAGCTGAACCCAAACCAGCCGCAGACGAGGCAAACTCGCGGCCAGCTCGAGCATCACGCGCCGCAGTAACGGGCGCCATGATCGACGCCAACTTCGTGGCCTTAATTTGATCCGAAAGCCCCTGAACAAACCCCTTCAAAGTTTCTTTGGCAGTAGCTCGAGCAGCAACCGCCGCCTGACGCGCCTCAAGCGCCGTCAACGCATTCTCAGCGCGAGTTTTAGCTTTCCCCTTGCTGCTTCGAACAAGCGCCTGAGCCTTAAGTAACGCCTGCTGATTACCAACCTCACTACCCACCCCAAACTGGCCGGCGGCAGCAACCCCGCCCGCAGCCGAAACAAACCCAGGGTTTGCCTTCTTAACCATGTTTTTTGCGGCCTTAACCAACGGTGCGGTCTTACTCATCCCCAACGCCATACCCGCAACAAGATTCTGACCAATCTCAGCAAACACCTTCGAAGGGCTGCTAATGCCAAGCACCTTCTTAACCCACGAAGGCAACGACGACGCCAAATCACCCGCAGCTGCAATAGCTTGGCCGGCAGCATTACGAATACCCGAAGCCAACCCAGCAACAAGTTGAGCGCCAGCGGCAATAAACTCGCCAGCCTTGCTGGTCACCGCATGCAAAGCGTCACTCATTGTTGATCGAACAGACGAAATGATTTTTGGCAACCCCTTAAAACTTGGTGCCTGAATGAAACCCATTGTGCCGCCAGAGCCCTTACCAGCAAACAGGTTTTTCAAGAACGACCAGCCGGCAGACGCAAGGCCCTTAAGGTGCATCCACCACTTACCAAAGCGCGCAGCAATCCCACCAGTGAAACCAAACGCGCCCTGCATTTGCGAACTCATGTTCTTGGGAATAAGTCGTTGACTGATCATGTCCGCAATGCCAGCAAGGGCAAGCGGAATGCCAACAACAAGCCCAACGCCTAGGGCGACCGAGAATGCGCGCCCTCGAATACCTCCAGCAGCCGCAAACGATTGAATGCTGCCAAACGAAGTCATCAAGGTGTTAAATAGATTTAAGCCCGCCAATGTTGCCTTGAAAGCCACGTAAGCAGCAGCAGCACCCGCAACCAACGCGGGATGGTTAAGCAAGAACATGGCAATCGGCTTGAGCGTGTCGTAAATGCCCTTGAGCGTGTCTTTAAACTCGCCACCCCTGCCAGTGCCATCACGAAACTGCAACACAAACTTGGTTACTTCTTTCATTGCCGCAGTAACCGTTGGCATGAGTGCCGTACCCAACGCGACTTGCAACCCAAGCGTCGTGGTTTTCATCTCGCGCTGACCCTTGATGAACTGTTTGGCGGACTGCAAGCTACTGCCACTAAACTGCGCACCAAGCTTGCCAGCAAGTGCTGTTTGCTCACTAATGCCTTTAGAGCCCATCAGCAGCAACGGCAACAAATCCTTGTAGCCCCTACCAAACAACTGAGCAGCCAGGGCAGTGCGTTCAGCGCCCGCACCCATCTTGCTAAGGCCATCAGCAGCCTTCAGCAGCACTGCCTGCGTGTCACCCTTCTTAATGAGCTCCTGCGACACACCAAGCTTCTTAAACGCATCAGCTGCCTTCGCGGTGCCCGACTGAGCAGCAACAATCTGCTTTGACAGCGCCGTAAACGACATTGAAGCCTTGTTAGCTTCAATGCCACGCTCCTGCAACACAGCCGCAAACCTCGATGCGTCCTGCGCGCTCATGTTCGTTACTCGCTGCAGCTGCAACGTGCCCTTCGCAAGCTTCGTTGTCGCGTCAATCGCCTTCTTGCCCTGCGAGTACGCGCCATAAAGCGAAACGACACCCGCAGTAGCAGCAATAGCCGAGCGACCAATGCCCTTAAACGCGTTACTTGAGCCCGCCTTCTTTGTGGCACGCGCAAACTTGTCGGTGGCCGCCTGCGCTCGACGCATCTCAGCGAAATACCTAGACGCATCAGCACTAACTTTTACGTTTGCGGTTCTATCAGCCACTTTGTTCCTTCCCAACGCGTTTCAAATCGTCCGCAATCGCATTTAGCTCGCTGAGCAGCAAGTCATCCATCTCCCACGGCCTAACCCCAAACACGCGAGCCAAAGTCGGTGTCCAAAGGTGACGAGCGGTTAGGCAGGTGTAGGGTCCTCAACCTTTTTCTTCGGCTTCACGGGCTCATCAACAAAGTCAATCTCACTCAAGGTCCAATCAAGCACGGTTTCTTCAGTGACCTTCTTGCCGGCTCGAGCAGCACTGATGATCACCAGTGCCAACACAATGTCGAGGTCGCCCTGATCGAGTGCTTCTTCAATTTGACCAGGCAACAAGCCCGTCAACGTTTTAATGCTGCGCATTTCACGCAACGTGAACTCATCCGGCACCGTAAACGTTCCTGCAGGGCACTTAATGTCCATTATTCCCCCTCAATCGTTATTTAAATCCGGCCTTACGAACCGTTTCAGCAATCACTTCTTCCATCGCGTGCATCACCTTGCCCTGCGTGGCAGCAAGACCAGGTGCAAGAAACGCGCGCGGCCCAACTCCCGTGCCGGCGCCACGCTTGCCGTACTCATAAACGCTTGGGTAATTAAACGGCTTACCCGAGTACCTGCTAGCGCCGCGCCCGTCACGAAAGTTACGATGCGTTGCGGGAACCGGCCGCATTGCCTTGGCCTTCACAATCACCGCGCTTTTAGTCACGGTTGTTGCTTGCCCAACACCAGGCAAGCGAAGAAGGTTTACAAGCTCGCCAGTCTTGTGCAGACCTTTGCTTTCAGCAATGTCAGCTGCCTTCGAAGCAACAATGTGACCAACAGACTTAAGGCCCTTGTTTAGCTCGCGGGCTAAACCCTTGTCAAGCTCCTTGATGCTTTGTTTCCAAGCTTCAAAGTTTTCAATGACAACAAGACCTTCACTGCCAGGTGGCATTACGCCGCGGTGTCAGTGTTAACTGTTGCGATCGTAATAGGTGCCTGCGAACCGTCATACAGAGCCTTGAACGTCAGCTTCTGTTCAACAATGCCAGGGCCACCAACGTTAGGTGTGTCACCGTCAAAGCGGCAAACAGGCATTGTGACGGTCACGCCACGCTTGTACGTGCCAGTGATGCTTGAGCCAACCCACGCAGCAGTCAGGGAAGCGTGTGTTGCTCCCGTGATGCGTGCGTAAGCGGTGAGATCCTTGAACTCAGCCGTGATGTCACCCGTGACTTCAACCATCGAAGCGCTAATTGGCTCATTGATGGTTTGGGAACCGAGAATGCGCCGGTCAGTATCAAGGTTGTTATTCACGTTGATACTGATGTCCTTGCACTCATACGAGCTGCCACCAAGCGTGATGGTTGCGCCAGCAAAGCTCAAGAGCTCCTGCGAGGCAGGGTAACTAGCCGTAGTAATCGTGCCAGTTGTTTCGTCCTTACCGGCGAGCTTAAACTCACCTTTGAGCAGCTCATTGGTGGAGTTGCTGAGGGTCATTTCTTGAACCTTGCAACCCGTGTACGTGAACGCACGAACCGTGCCATCATTACCTGGGCGACCAACCTCAGCGGTAAGGCCCAACGAGTACGGGTCACCAAGCGTTGCGGAGTGCGTGTAAACGGTTCCTGACGTGTTAACCGATGCGTTGGCACCAAGAGCGTGCTTGAACAGCAGCCCCGAGTTTTCGGCCGTAACGTCAATGCTAAATCCGCCTTCAACGCTCTTGTTACCAGCTGCGTAACGATCGGATCGAAGAACACGGTTAGTGGCGCGGAGCCCTTCGGACTCGATGCGCTCAATGGTTAGGGCAAGGCTCTCATCCGTGAACTCAAACCAGCGGTTAGGCGTTGCAGCCGTACCCCAAGTAGTTTCAGCGGCAAGACCAAGTTGTGCTGCAAGACCTGAACGAATAGCCATTATTTACTCCTTGCCCTCAACGGGCTTTTTAGATGTGGACTTTGCGGCCTTCGCAAGCTTCCAATCGCCGCCGGCAACAAGGTCATCAGCAACCTTTTTGGGAACGTCGATACTTGCGCCGCGATCGCATTCAACGATGCTGGCCTCAAGAGTGATTTGGACCGCGGTATGCGGCCCTTCGTAAGTTACGTGTGGCATTAGATTCTTTCGGTTGCCTCAACGCCCAGCGTGAGGATTGATTGACGCGCCTGATCCGACGCAAACTCTTCCAATGAAAACGGTGTGCTTAACTGCGCCACCCTGACGGTGCCCGTAACCGTTGGATTGGTACGCAGCTCGTCCTCGAGCTCAGCGGCAAGTTCAAAACAACGCTCAGTACATGCCTGCTGCATGTTGCCCTCACGCAACACTGAGCAATACACGCTCAACGTGTACGTTTCGTCCTTACGCAAATGCCCAAGCATGGCAAACTCCTGCGAGCCACTGATGTCACTGAGGGCGATAAACTCACGTGGCCCTTGTGCTGGCGCACCGTAACTGACGGTGACGCCTGACAAGCCAGCACGCGCAGCCAAAGCAGTCATTAAGGCTGCTTTCATAAGTGGCGCGGTGCTTTTATAACTCATTGCAGCGTTGTGCGCTTGTAAGTGCTAAGCAAACGAATACTGGCCGCCGGCAGCGCATAGTTAGTTGGTCGCTCAGCACCAAGCTCCCGCGGATCACTAAGCACGTCACCCATGTCGAGGGCAACAATGTCTCGCCGTACCTGCGAAGCAACAGCAATAATCGCGGCCTGCTTCACATCTGATGGCACAGTTGCAAAGCCCCAGGCGCCAGCGACACTTACTTGCGCGTACCCAAAGAACCTGCCGGAATCGGATTGAAAAATGTTTGCAATGTTGCTCGCGAACCTAATTGACGTGTACACACTTGACGTGGACGTAATTGGGTGCAGCTGATACTGCGATGCGGCAGTCATTGTGATTGGTGCAGTGCTTTCGGGATGCAACGTCACAGCTGCCGCTGAGCGAAGGTCATACGGGGCAAGATCAAGTTTTAGGTTGCCTACGTCAAGCCTGAAGGTGCGTGTTGCTGAAGCTGTTGCGGGCCCAAACTCACGCTGCGTAAACCGCATGATTGCGTCACTAACGGGCGTAATGCTGTTTGTGATGAGCGTGTCACGGCCAGTATCAGCGACGGGCAGCTCAAGGTATGCGCGAACCTCGGCTAGTGAACACAGGTCTTGGGAAGCCATTAGCGCTTTTCAGCGGCCTTTGTAACGCGCTTAGCGGCACGTTTAGCTGGTGGTGCAGCATTCGCCCCAAGATCCAGCAGACGTTGCTCAAGACGTTT
>Ga0209400_1002978_pt1 | contig 12554 bp, 17 predicted proteins | sample M_130807_EF_Meta_FD_187313 | JGI IMG/M metagenome (GOLD analysis project Ga0209400, IMG submission 187313) | Freshwater microbial communities from Lake Montjoie, Canada to study carbon cycling - M_130807_EF_MetaG (SPAdes) (version 2) | ecosystem: Environmental > Aquatic > Freshwater > Lake... | reverse complement strand
GCGCTCCATGTCGCGCGAGTAGTTGAGCTGGCTTTGCACCGCCAGCGCCTGGCTTCCGACCACCGCCGCGCTCGCGCCCTGCGCGTTGTCCGCGCCCTTGCTGGCGGCCAATATGCCCAGCACCATGGCGCCCACCACCCAGGGTGCCATCGCACTTTGCCGGGCCATGTTGCGGGCAATGTGGCGCTGGGTCACGTGGCTGAGCTCATGCGCCAGTACCGACGCCAGCTCCGCGCGGGTCTGGGTCGCGCCAATCAGGCCCAGGTGCAAGCCCATATAGCCACCCGGCAGGGCAAAGGCGTTGACCGAGCGGTCGCGCCCCAACAGGATCTGCCAGGCGTTCAGGTCTTCTTCCAAAGGCAGGGCCTCGCCGCGCTGGCGTGCGGCCGCCAGCAGCGGCTGCCAGATGGTTTGCACATAGTCCATCAGGATCAGGTCCTGCAGGTAATCCGGGTCGCGGTAGAGCTGGCGCGCAATGCTGTCGCCCAAACGCCGCTCGGAGGCGGGCGACAACTCCGCCCCGTCGCCCAGACCCGGCAAAGCCCCAGCACTCTGGGCACCCAGGGGCGCATGCCCGGCGACCAGGGCAGAAACCAGCGCCAGGCTCAGGGTGCGTACGGCAAATCGGCGAAGCAGCATTCCCCTATGATGCCAGCGCAACATGCAGCCCCTGTAAACCTCCCGGCACCTCCACCATGAAACCCACCGATCCGCAGGCATTGACCCATTTCGACGCGCAAGGCCAGGCGCATATGGTGGACGTGGGCGACAAAGCCGCCACCCGCCGCCGAGCCGTTGCCAGCGGCCGCATCACCATGCTGAGCGCCACCCGCGCGCTGATTGCCAGCGGCAGCGCGAAGAAAGGCGATGTGCTGGGTGTGGCGCGGCTGGCCGGCATCATGGCGGCCAAGAAAACCAGCGAGCTGATTCCCCTGTGCCACCCGCTAGCACTCAGCCACGTGGCACTCGCGCTGGAGGTCGTGGACGCCGCGTCGGCCGGGTTTGACGGCGTCATCTGCAGCGCCACCGTGGAGACCACCGGCCCCACCGGCGTCGAAATAGAAGCGCTCACCGCCGTCCAAGTCGCCCTGCTCACGGTCTACGACATGTGCAAAGCCGTGGACCGGGGCATGACCATCACCGATGTGAAGCTGCTGGAAAAGCACGGGGGCAAGTCGGGGAGTTTTGTCAGCGCGTAGTCCGTCCGCCGCGCCCTACTGCGTGCAAGCCAGCTCCAAAATCGCGTCCACGCCGGTGCCGGGCGGGACCGTGGTCCAGCCGTCGGGGTTGGCGTCCATGCTCCACAGCACCTTGCCCCGCGCCATAGGTTCGGCGTACACCACCAGCGACACCAGGCGGTAGCGGCTGCGCTGGCAGTCGTACTCGGCCTGGGCGCGGCGCGACATGGCGCGGTCCACATCGCGCTGCTTCAAATCCTGTAAACCGGCGACCTTGAGCAGCGCGCCTTCCTTGCGCATGCTGGCCGGGTCTATGTAGAAACTGGCCTCGGCATTGGCGTACACCGCGACCCACTCGGCACGCGCCGGGCCGGCAAGCGCCAGGCAAGCCACCCAGGACGCCGCCAGGTACACGGTGTTGCGCCTCATTTTTTGTCCGACTTGCTGTCGGGGATGACCGCGTCAATCACCGCCGCAGTGGCCTTGACCGTGGTTTTAACCACAGTCGCACCCACCGATACCGCCGTATCGGCCACGGTATAGACCGCGCAAGCGCTAGACAACATTGCAAAAACGAAGCAGACACAGGCTGTTTTCATGGGGCAGGCGACGGATCGCAATCGTGGGTGGCACAGGCACCCTGCTCATGGGTGCGGACAAAAAAATCATCGCGCTTGATGCGGGTGAACAGCTTGGGATCCACCGGCCGGGCGCTTTGGAAGCGGCCCTTGTTGAAAATGCCCATGCGCTCCACCGACTGGTCCGGCGCGTACTGGATAAAACGGCCGTGCGGCTCGCCCTCTTTCCACTGGCCCATCCAGACCCGGCCATCGGCCCAGCGGTACACGCCTTCGCCGCTGCGGCGGTTGTTTTTCCACTCACCCACGTATTTGTCGCCGTTGGCGTCCAGGTAGGTGGCCATGCCGGTTTTCTGGTTGTCCTTCCACGCACCCTCGTAGCTGCTGCCGTCGTACCAGGTGTAGGTGCCGTAGCAGTTGCGGAAATAGCCCAGTTGCGGGCACGGTGCCAGGGGCGCTTGCGCGGCCGCCACGCTGCTGACGCCCAGCAGCGCAGTACACAATAAGAGGGCCTGAACGCGCATGCTTGCATCCTACCCAAAAGCCGTACAGTGCGCCCACTCCATCAAGAAGGTGATCCATGCGCTCCACTCTGCTGCACCTGGCCCTGCTCTGCGCGCTGCCGCTGGCCGCCCTGGCGGGCCCGCCCGCCGGCAAATTCAAGTCCGAAGAGCAGGCCAAAAAACACTGCCCCACCGACGTGGTGGTCTGGCTCAAACCGGCCAACCGCATCTACTTCCTCAAAGGCCATTTGTGGTACGCCACCACCAAAGACGGCCTGTATGCCTGCCGCAAAGAGGCCGAGGAAGAGGGGTACCTGCCCGGTTGAGCCAACCCGCTGGCAAGCGAGAGGCGCGGCTTATTTGCCGCAGGCCGCGCGCATGCGCTGGTCGTAAATCGTGCCGGCCTCAATGTCTTCCCAGCCCTCAGGGTCCGCGCCCAGGCTGGCAATTTGCTTGCCAGCGGACATGGGCTCGGCATAAGCCAGCATTTCCAGGCCACGGCTGCGTTTGCCGGTGCAGTCGTACTCCATCTGGAAGCGCACCGAGTGCACGCCTTCGGCATCGCGCTCCGACATATTGAGCATTTCCCAGACCTGGCGCGCATCCGGCGCGCCGGTGGCGGACTGCAGGTCCATATAAAAGGCTGCGCCGTTTTGTTCACCCAACATGGTCCATTCAGCGTGGGCGCAGTGGGCGGCAAGCAGCAAGGCGATAGAGCACAGTTTTTTCATGGCGGCGCGGGGGTGAGGGAAGGGGCGCGTAGTGTACGGGTGGCAGGCGGCCCGGCGGCAAGGCCCCCCGGATTGACCCCATGCGCAAAAAAGCCGCAAGGCTTTGCAGTCTTGCGGCTTGAACTGTGCCTAGGGTTCCATCGACTCTAGGATTCTTTTTTGGGTGGTTCTTCTTGCGCACAGCTTTGTGGAATCAAGTTTGCGTCTGCGACGGTCGTCGTGCATTCCCAGGTACCTCCTTTATCGTTTGTTGAGCGAGTTAGCGTCAAGGTTTTGTCCTGAATCTGCGAAGCCCCATTCATCGTGCAAACAATGGTGCCACTACCATCCTGCGAAATTTTGACTGCCACCTTACTACAGCGGGCAGTATCTGTCTTCAACCCGACGTCCTCGGGGGTTGTTAGTCCTGCCGCAGCAATGCCTTCGCTCAATTTGGTTTGTGCCACCGTCTTACCAGGACTTATTTCCGCAAGGGCCGTCGTCACCTGCGACTTGGACACATAGTTCTGGTACTGCGGAATCGCCACCGCCGCCAAAATACCAATGATCGCGACCACGATCATCAGTTCGATCAGGGTGAAACCCTGTTGCTTGCTGTGTTGCATGCGCTGTTTCATATTCAAACTCCTTCAGGGGAAACGGTTTAAAAAAGGTGCTGAGCGGGGCTGCTGCGTATTGCGCCGCCACGCTGCTCCCGTACAAGTCGTAAGCCCGTCTTTCGGTTGGCAACTTCTCGTGGTTTGAACTGTAGGGGCGCAGCTTCCCCTCGGACATCCCCCGCATGGGGGGAATTCGGCGAATTTTTTGGGGCTTAAGCGGCGGGCTGGTCCGCGTGCGCGGCGTCGCCCTGGGCCTTGCGGCCCAGCAATTTGCCGACCAGCAGCACAAAAGCCGCGCCGGCGGCGGGGCCGGCGTAGTGCAGCCAATGCATGTCTTCGACCAGGGGCTTGATGACGTTGTCGCTGATCATGGTTTCGCCGCCCACCCAACCGATCAGGGCTGCGCCCAGGGTGACGATGATGGGGAAGCGCTCCATGAGGCGGATCATCAGCGTGCTGCCGAAAATCACCAGCGGAATGCTGATGGCCAGGCCCAGGATCAGCAAGACCATGCTGCCCTTGGCCGCAGCGGCCACGGCAATCACGTTGTCCAGGCTCATCACCAGATCGGCAATCAAAATGGTGCGCACTGCCGCCATGAGCGAGCCGTATTCCTTGCTTTCGCCTTCGCCATCGTGGTCGTCACCCAGCAGCTGGGTGCCTATCCACAGCAGCAGCATGCCGCCCACAATTTGCAAGTACGGCAGGGCCAGCAGCTGCACCGCCACCACCGTGAGCAATATGCGCAAGACCACGGCCGCGCCGGAGCCAAAGAGCACGGCTTTTTTCTGCTGCGCGGGGGGCAGGCTGCGCGCGGCCAGGGCGATGACCACGGCGTTGTCACCGGAGAGGATGATGTTGATCCAGATGATCTTCATCAGGCCGAGCCAAAACTCGGCGTCGTTCAAAAATTCCATGGTGCAGGGCTTTCGCGTCAGTCGGCGCGGGTACGGGCGCGCGCCTGGGTTTACAACAAGGCCTTGAGCAGCTTGCCCATTTCAGAGGGGTTGCGCGTGACCTTGAAGCCGCATTCTTCCATGACTGCGAGTTTGGCATCCGCCGTGTCCGCGCCGCCGCTGATCAAAGCGCCGGCGTGGCCCATGCGCTTGCCCGCAGGCGCGGTGACACCGGCGATGAAGCCGACGATGGGCTTTTTCATGTTGAGCTTGCACCAGCGGGCGGCTTCGGCCTCGTCGGGTCCGCCGATTTCGCCAATCATGATGACGGCGTCGGTGTCGGGGTCGTCATTGAAGGCGCGCATCACGTCGATGTGCTTCAAACCGTTGATGGGGTCGCCACCAATGCCGACTGCGCTGGACTGGCCCAGGCCGATTTCAGTGAGCTGCGCCACGGCTTCGTAGGTCAGCGTGCCGGAGCGGCTGACCACGCCGATGCGGCCTTTGCGGTGGATGTGGCCGGGCATGATGCCGATCTTGATCTCGTCGGGCGTGATCAGGCCGGGGCAGTTGGGCCCGAGCAGCAGGGTTTTTTTGCCGCCTGCGGCTTCTTTGGCGCGCATTTTGTTGCGCACTTCGAGCATGTCTTTGACCGGAATGCCTTCGGTAATGCAAATGGCCAGGTCCAGGTCAGCCTCAACCGCTTCCCAAATGGCGGCCGCCGCGCCGGGGGGCGGCACGTAGATGACCGACACGGTGGCGCCGGTGGCACCGGCGGCTTCTTTGACCGAGGCGTAAATCGGGATGTTCAGGACCGATTCACCGGCCTTCTTGGGGTTCACGCCGGCCACAAAGCAGGCTTTGCCGTTGGCGTATTCCTGGCATTTTTCGGTGTGGAACGCGCCGGTCTTGCCGGTGATGCCCTGGGTGATGACGCGGGTGTCTTTGTTGATGAAGATCGACATGGCGGTTTCTTTCTGACGGGGGCGTGGGCTGCAGGGTGGGGGCTTGGGGCTTCAGGCGTGGGCGTTGACAGCGGCCACCACTTTCTGGGCAGCTTCGGCCATGGTGTCGGCACTGATGATGGGCAGGCCGGAGTCGGCCAGCATCTTCTTGCCGATGTCTTCGTTGGTGCCCTTCATGCGCACCACCAGCGGCACGCTCAGGTTGACCGCTTTGCAGGCGACGATGACGCCGGTGGCGATGGTGTCGCACTTCATGATGCCGCCGAAGATGTTGACCAGAATGGCCTTGACCTTGGGGTTCTTGAGCATGATCTTGAAGGCTTCGGTGACCTTCTCGGGGGTGGCACCGCCGCCCACGTCCAAAAAGTTGGCGGGTTCTGCGCCGAACAGCTTGATGGTGTCCATGGTCGCCATAGCCAGGCCGGCGCCGTTGACCAGGCAGCCGATGTTGCCGTCCAGGCTGATGTAGGCCAGGTCGAACTTGCTGGCTTCGATTTCGGCGGGGTCTTCTTCGTCCAGGTCGCGGAAAGCGACGATGTCGGGGTGGCGGTACAGGGCGTTGGCGTCAAAGTTGAACTTGGCGTCCAGGGCTTTGATGTTGCCGTTGCCTTCCAGAATAAGGGGATTGACTTCGACCAGGCTGGCGTCGGTGTCCATATAGACCTGGTACAGCTTCTGCAGCACGTCCACCGCCTTGGCGGTAGAGGCTGCGGGCACGCCAATGGCGTCGGCCAGCTTTTTGGCTTGCGCATCGGTCAGGCCCAGGGCCGGGTCGACGATTTCGGTGATGATTTTTTCGGGGGTGTCATGCGCCACGCCCTCGATGTCCATGCCGCCTTCGCTGGACGCGATCATGGCCACGCGCTGGCTGGCGCGGTCGGTCACGGCGGATACGTAATATTCTTTTTGGATGTCCGCACCGTCTTCGATCAGCAGGCGGCGCACTTTTTGGCCCAGGGGGCCGGTCTGGTGGGTGACCAGCTGCATGCCCAGAATTTCGGTGGCGAGCTGCCGGACCTCGTCGAGCGAGCGGGCCAGCTTGACGCCGCCGCCTTTGCCGCGTCCGCCGGCGTGGATTTGCGCCTTGACCACCCAGACCGGGCCGCCGAGTTTTTGCGCCGCTTCGACCGCCTCTTGGACGGTGAAGGCGGGGATGCCGTTGGGTACGGGAATGCCCGCTTGGCGCAAGATGTCCTTGCCTTGGTATTCGTGGATTTTCATGCTCTTCTCACTTCTTCTGCGGGAGGGAGCGCACAGGCGGCGCCGGGCGGTGCAATAAGGGCGGGCGAGCCGCCGTAAACCGGGCGAACTGTATCATGGTGCAACGCACAAACCCTCGTCCAAACTTACAACAAAACCGCGCGGCTGCAGGGTCGGCGCGGGCCTATCCGGAGCCCCGATGCACACCGTATTTATAGATGGCGAAGCCGGCACCACCGGCTTGCAAATCCGCCAGCGCCTGCAAGGTATGGCGCACATCGAACTGCTCACCATTGACCCGGCGCTGCGCAAAGACCCGCAGGCCAAACGCGCGCTGCTGGCCCGCGCCGAGGTGGTGATTTTGTGTTTGCACGACGACGCCGCGCGCGAGACAGCCGCGATGGCGGACGCACTGCTGGCCGAGACCGGGCGCAGCCCGCGCATCATTGACGCGTCCACCGCGCACCGCACGCACCCGGACTGGGTCTACGGCTTTCCCGAGCTGTGCGCGGCGCAAAGTGCCGCCATTGCCGCAGCCAGCCGGGTGTCCAACCCCGGCTGCTACGCCACCGGCGCGATTGCGCTCTTGCGCCCTCTGGTGGATGCCGGCCTGGTCGGTGCGGATACGCCCATCTGCCTGCCCAGCGTGAGCGGCTATTCGGGCGGCGGGCGCAGCATGATGGAGGCCTACGAGGCCGGTAGCGCCGCACCGCTGGAGCTCTACGCCCTGGGCCTGGCACACAAACACGTGCCCGAAATCATGCGCTACACCGGCCTGAGCCGCAGGCCGCTGTTTGTGCCCATGGTGGCCAATTTCCCGCAGGGCATGTTGGTGCAAGTGCCGCTGCACCTGGACAGCCTGCCCGGCGCGCCCACGGCGCAGGCCTTGCACGACGCGCTGCAGGCGCATTACGCGGGCAGCCCCTGGGTGCGGGTGGAGCCGCCCACCGAGGACCTGAAGCTGGACGCGGTGGCCCTGGCCAATACCAATGTGATGGAACTGCGCGTCTTCGCCAACCAGACGGCAGGCCACGCGCTGCTGGTGGCGCGCCTGGACAACCTGGGCAAGGGTGCCAGCGGCGCGGCGGTACAGAATTTGCAATTGATGCTGGGCCTGGAATAAGCCGGCGCTACTTTGTTGAAAAGAGAACCCATGGCTGATGCACCCGAATTCCAAAGCCTGCGCGCACTCCACGCCGCTTACCGCGCCGGGCGCGCCGACCCGGTCGCTGTGGCGCAGCAATGTCTGGAGCGGGCGCGGGCCGCCGAGCCGGGCCTGTTCACCTGCCTGCTGGAAGCGCGCGCGCTGGCCGAGGCGCAGGCCAGCCGTGCCCGCTGGCAGGCGGGCCAGCCCCTGGGCCCGCTGGACGGCGTGCCGGTGGTGTGGAAAGACCTGTTTGATGTGGCGGGCACGCCGACCACCGCCGCATCGGCGCTGCGCCGCCACGCGCCCCCGGCCGCACAGGATGCAGCCGCCGTAGCCGCCCTGTGCGCGGCGGGGGCGGTCAGCATAGGCAAAACCGGGCTGACCGAGTTCGCCTATTCGGGCCTGGGGCTGAACCCGCACTTCGGCACGCCGCGCAACCGCCACAGCCGCGACGGGCACCGCGCGCCGGGTGGCTCCTCCAGCGGCTCGGCAGTCGCGGTGGACGCGGGCATGGCGCTGATCGGCATGGGAACCGATACGGGCGGATCGGTGCGGATTCCGGCGGCTTTCAATGGACTGGTCGGTTTCAAGCCTTCTATCGGGCGGATCAACAGCACCGGGGTGTTTCCGCTGTCGGCCACGCTGGATGTGATAGGCCCCATGGCGCGCTCGGTGCAGGACTGCGCCTGGACTTACCAGGCGCTGCTGGGCCTGGCCACGCCGGATCTGCAGCCGCCGCCGCTGAACACGCTGCGGCTGGTGGTGCCGACCAATGTCGTGCTGGACGAGGCGCAACCCGAGGTGCTGGCGCGCTTTGAGGCGGTGCTGGCGCAGTTGCGGGCCGCCCGGGCGCGGGTGGAGCACCTGCACATCCCCGCGTTTGACGCGCTGCAGGCGCTGACCGGGCCGCACGGGACGATTCCGGCAGCGGAAGCCTATGTGCTGCACCGGGACATCGTGGACGGGCCGGACGCGGCGCGGCTGGACCCCCGGGTGCTGGCGCGCATACAGCGCGGGGCGACCATGATGGCCAGCGATCTGGTGATCCTGCAGCAGGCGCGCGCACGGCTGATGGCCCAAACCCGGGCATTGCTGGGCGACGCCTGGCTTTTATTCCCCACCGTGGTGCATGTAGCGCCCCTGGTTGCACCGCTGGATGCCGACGTGGCGCTGTTCAACCAGACCAATCTGCGCACGCTGCGCAACACCGCGCTGCTCAATGTGCTGGATTGGGGCGGCGTGAGCCTGCCCATGGGGCAGGGCGAGGCCGGTATGCCGCTGGGCGTGCTGGTCAGCGGGCCCGCAGGCACGGAGGATGCTTTGCTGGGCGTGGCCGCTGCGCTGGAAGCTTTGCTAGCCGAAGGCTGAAGAAAAATGCAGGCTCACGCGCTGCGGCGCGGTGTCATGGGACCACGGCCTTCGATGTGGCGGAAATTGATGCGGCCTTTGGACAGGTCATAGGGCGAGAGTTCGAGCGAAACCCGGTCGCCCGCAAGAATGCGGATGTGGTTTTTGCGCATTTTTCCCGCGGAATAGGCGATCAGCTGATGGCCGTTATCCAGGGTTACACGAAACCGGGTGTCGGGCAGTACTTCGTTGACTACGCCCATCATTTCGATCAACTCTTCTTTTGCCATTCAAGCATCCTGAAAAAAATAACCCTGCACTATAGCACGCACTCAGTTGATTTAATTTCACAAATAATCCACATATTGCATAAATATCAAATTTTTATGCTCGATAAAATCTGTTTATTGGCACCGACTGCCTTGAATATTTGCAATGGAGCATGAATATGACTTTGGATAAGTTCGATAAACACATTTTGGATGTGTTGCAAAACGAAGGCCGCATCAATAACCAGGATCTAGCCGACCGGATTGGACTTTCGGCTTCGCCATGCTTGCGCCGGGTACGGGCTTTGGAGGAATCAGGCTTGATTACGGCCTACCGCGCGGTGCTGGACGCACGCAAGCTGGGGCTCACGCTGATGGCCCTGGTCCATATTTCCATGGACGTGCACACGCCAGAACGCTTTGCCCATTTTGAAGGCTCGGTACAGGTTTTACCCGAGGTGCTGGAATGCCTGTTGATCACCGGCCAGGACGCGGATTACCAGCTCAAGGTCATCGTGCGCGATATGGACCATTACCAGGATTTGCTGCTGAACAAAATCACGCGCATCGAGGGCGTGACCGGTGTGCACTCGAGCTTTGTCATGCGCCGCGTGATCGATAACACCCGCTTGCCGGTGTGAAACCGGCAAGCAGCGGGCTTAGCGCGCGTCTGGCAACTCGATTTTGACTTCGAGTACTTCGAGGTTATCGTGGCGGTCTAAGTTGACCTTGATATCTTTGATATCAATCTTGATGTACTTGCTGATGACCGCAATCAAGTCGCGCTGCAAATCCTGCAAATAGTCCGGCTCAGCGGCATTGCGCCCGCTGCGTTCGTGGGCCAAAATCAACTGCAGCCGCTCTTTGGCAACACTTGCAGTTTGTTTCTTTTCCCCCAACAGAAAAGACAGAAATGACTTCATTTATTTTCCACCAAACAGTCGTTTGATAAACCCTTGCTTCGGGGCTTCGGTGAATCGCATCGGAATATCCTGACCCAGAAACCGGCTGATCACATCTTTATAGGCCTCGGCCACATTGCTTCCCTGCACATGCACCACCGGCACGCCCTGGTTAGAGGCTTGCAACACGGCGTCGCTTTCGGGAATCACGCCAATGAGTTTGATGCGCAAAATGTCCTGGATATCTTCGAGCGACAACATCTGACCTTGGTCAACCCGCGCCGGGTTGTACCGGGTAATCAGCAGATGTTCCTTGATCGGCTCACGGCCTTCCATAGCGCGCTTGGTTTTGCTGGCCAGCATGCCCAGAATCCGGTCCGAATCGCGCACCGACGAGACCTCAGGGTTAGTCACAACCAGTGCTTCATCGGCAAAGTGCATAGCCATCAATGCACCGGTCTCAATCCCTGCCGGTGAATCGCACACGATGTACTCAAAACCCATGTCGGCCAGGTCGTTCAAAACCTTTTGCACACCGTCCTGGTGTAAAGCGTCTTTATCGCGGGTTTGTGACGCGGCCAGCACAAACAGGTTGTCGCATTGCTTGTCTTTGATCAAGGCCTGGTGCAAATTGGCTTCACCCTGGATCACATTGATCAGGTCGTACACCACGCGCCGCTCGCAACCCATGATCAAGTCCAGGTTGCGCAAGCCCACGTCAAAATCAATCACGGCGGTTTTATGGCCACGCAGCGCCAGCCCGGAGGCAAAACTCGCACTGGTGGTGGTTTTTCCAACGCCACCTTTGCCTGAAGTTACAACGATGATTTTTGTCATGGGTCTCGCTTTGTGAAATGAAATCGCTCAGAGTTTGAAAGGTTCTATCAGCAGCTTTTCCTGGCCGTCGTCACTCAAACGCACCTGGGCTGCTTTTCCCAAAATATCGCTACCAAAAGGCTTTTCCGTGGTCCGGTACACACCAGCCACCGATACCAGTTCGGCTTCCATCGCAAGGGCAAAAATACGGGCTGCGGTATTGCCTTTGGCACCGGCCATGGCCTTACCGCGCAGCGCGGCGTAAACATGGATATTGCCATCGGCAACCACTTCAGCGCCCCGGTTCACCATGGACAAAATAATCAAATCTCCACCACGGGCGTAAACCTTTTGACCGGACCGCACTGGCTTGTCAATCACCATGGTGGGCACCGGCAAAGCGACGGGAATTTCGACCTGTTTTGCAGGCGCTGGTGCTGGTACCGGAACGGACAATGCAGGTGCCGCAACATAAACTTCCTGCGCCTGCACCAATCCCAACGCAAGCGCTTCTGACACAGTCGCTGCTGCTGCGTGGCGAATAGCAACCGCCACCAATTTGCACTGCCGCAAAACGGCAAGCAAGCGGGACAAATCCGGCAAGGGATTGTTCGGATCGAGCTGCGCACAATCGATCAGCAAGGCATCGTCATTGAAGAAATCCGAGCTACTTCCCAGCGGTCCGAATTGGCTCAGAAGCTCTTGTTCCAGTGCCTGCATATCGCTGGTCTTGAGCACCAGTGCAACCAAGGGCAGATCCGCACTTTTGATCTCAAAAGCCTGCGGCTTTTGCGATATCTTTTTTCCGGTGGGGGTTGTGGGCATCAGGAACTTGGGGAATAGGCATTGGCAGACCAAAGGGCTGCGAATCGTCAATTTTACTTGATGCTGTTTTGGCAAATGGTTTTGGGCTCACCGATTTGTTTGATGCTGTCTACTAACAACTTGAATTTTGAAGAGATAAAGATAGTGGTAGTAGATAGAGCTTTCGGCTTTTTGTGTACAACTGCGTTTTCTTGTATTTTTTCAAGCACTTGGCGTGATCGCTTCTATGCTTGTACAGTGCGCGTTCGCTGCACGTGAATGTGCATAAGCCATCCATATGTTTGGACGCTGTGGACAAGTTGAAGTTGTTCACGCTTCTATCCCCAGCTATATTTTTCCATTGAACCACGCTGATTCCGATTCCAAACTATTGCTGCTGGCTGCGGTGTTGTCGGTGGCTGCCGCGATTTCTTTGGGGGTCACGCGCTTTGCCTATGGCTTGCTTTTACCTGCTATGCGTGAGGACTTGTTTTGGTCTTACACATTGGCTGGTGCAATGAATACCAGTAACGCCGTTGGTTACTTTGTGGGTGCGATGGGAATGGGCCGGGTAATGGCCTGGTTGGGTCCGGCGCGCGCTGTGCTGTGGGGAGCGTGG
>Ga0209400_1002975_pt1 | contig 12564 bp, 11 predicted proteins | sample M_130807_EF_Meta_FD_187313 | JGI IMG/M metagenome (GOLD analysis project Ga0209400, IMG submission 187313) | Freshwater microbial communities from Lake Montjoie, Canada to study carbon cycling - M_130807_EF_MetaG (SPAdes) (version 2) | ecosystem: Environmental > Aquatic > Freshwater > Lake... | reverse complement strand
AGAAGTTCTAGAAATATTTAAGGCTGAACAAGCTCAAGAAGTGCTCTCTGAGGTATCTATCATTCAGAGCAAAGTCGCTAAGGTCATTAGCAAGAGTAATAAAGAAGTAGTAGCCATGATTGATTCGGCTATTGACGACACTCAAGCTGAATTAAGAAAAATGGCCAAAGAGATCACTGGCATGGCTCCTGCAGGTTCAGCTCCAGTAGTGACTGTATTTGACTATCTGTTTGATGCCACATTGCAAACTTTTGATCAGGCCTATGCTGTATCAAAAGAGGCTTATACAAATTTTGAGAAAACGATGGAAAGCACCATGAGTTCATTTCAAGGTCAAATGACATCAGCTAAAAAGGCAGCAAAAAAGCCTAAAGCAATCGCTGCTTAATTTGTATTGCAGGAATAAACATCCTAGGCCCAGGTCGATTCAGTCCCGAGCTACCAAGAAACACCAAAACCACCTTCGGGTGGTTTTTTCCATTCAGGGATGCTATAAAACACATCAATGGAGGCAATATGTGTAGATGGATGGCATACGCTGGAGATGAGATTTATCTAGAAAATCTGTTATTTTTACAGCAGAACTCGCTTATCTCACAAAGTCTTAAGGCAACAAAATCTAACTTTGTCACTAATGGTGATGGATTTGGAGTGGCTTGGTATGGTGATAGAAAATCGCCGGGCTTATTTAAAGATGTTCTGCCTGCTTGGAATGATGAAAATCTCAAAGAGTTAAGCAAGCACATTAAAAGCAGCTTATTTTTTGCTCATGTGCGCGCAGCTACAGGTACAAGTGTGTCCCGTATGAATTGTCATCCGTACGCATTTGAGAATTGGAGTTTTATGCATAATGGCCATATTGGAGACTGGCACATACATCGAAGAGAAATCGAGTCACTTATATCTAAAGAATTTTATGCCCATAGACATGGTACAACGGACAGTGAAGCCCTATTTTTATTGGCATTAACTATGGGTTTAATGAATGACCCCATCAAAGGCATGAGTCTTGCAATAGAAAAAGTACAAAGAATATTAGAAAATCATCAATCTTCTGATCCATTCAGACTCACTGCCGCCTTAAGTGATGGAAAGTCTATCTGGGGATATCGTTATTCAACAGACCATAATTCGCCCACCCTTTTTTATGGAACCCCCGACACTCATGATGCCCATTTAAAAAAAGATACAGTCAGTACGATTGCATCAGAGCCATTTGATGATGACTCAGACCATTGGATTGAGGTGAAAGAATCAAGTTATATAACCTGGACCGAGGGTAAGATTTCCGTCAATCAGTTAAGCATATAAAAGGGGTATCACATCTTCGAGATTTGGAAGAGTCAAATATCCTAGATCCCCAGTTCGATTCTGCCCCGGGCCACCAAGAATGACTTAAACCACCTTCGGGTGGCTTTTTTATTTTTGAGTAATATTAGGAAATACTCTTGGGATCCCTAAATGCTATTAGTCACCTCAATCATCGCTTGCGCACTAACTATCATCTTTATAAAACTGTCATTTGCCGTCATTGGCCTAAGAAGAAAGAATAGGGTTGGCCTAGGCAGTGGTGGTATCGATGATCTTGAGAGAGCGATTCGAGCCCAGGGTAACTTTGCCGAGTATGTGCCAATTGGAATTATCCTAATTGCTTGCCTAGAATTTAATGGAGCACCTTGGTGGTTGGTTGCTATCCCAGGCATCACTCTGATAATTGGACGATTAATTCACGCTGTAGGTATTAAGACCCCGCCGCCAGATTTTAGTAGGCGGGTTCTTGGAATGAAATTTACTTTTTATACGCTAATTACCTTAGTGGTTTTGAACTTGGGATGGCCTCTATATAAGTTGGTTGGCTAAAAAATAAGGAGGCTTTATGCCATTTGTCAGAATTGATTTATGTAAAAAACACCTAGAAGGCTTTGCCCAGCAAGTGGGTGAAATTGTTTATGAAGTGATGACAGGGCACATTAATGTGCCTAAAGATGATAAGTTTCAAGTCATTACCAAACACGATAGCAGTGAGCTGGTTATGCCTAAAAGTTATCTAGGCATTGAGTATTCTGAGGACATCATTTTTATTCAGGTGACCTTAAATGAAGGCAGGACTACGGAGATGAAGAAAAAGTTCTACAAGGCTATATGTGACGGCTTAGTTGAGAAGCTCAAAGTTAGGCCTCAGGACATCGTTATTAACTTAGTTGAAGTAAATAAAGAGAACTGGTCATTTGGCAATGGTGAGATGCAATACGCCCCAAAGGATTAGACATCCTTGGCTCTAGCCGATTCCGCCCCGAGCCACCCAGAATTCTCAAAATAGGAGAAGTGGTCTATTGAATCTATAGGGAAGGGTGCTATGAATGTTATCTGCAGGCCCTTGAAATTGGCAAAATCACCCCCAATTACCCAAAAGTACTTATTTTTATGGGATGCCAAAAATGACTGTTGCTACTAAAGAAACCCTCGGATTTCAGGCCGAAGTAAAACAACTGTTGCAGTTGATGATCCACTCCTTATATTCCAATAAGGAAATTTTCCTGCGCGAACTCATCTCGAACGCCTCAGATGCTGCCGATAAATTGCGCTTTGAGGGCATTGCTCACCCCGATTGGTATGGCGATGACCCAGAGATCAAGATTAAAGTCGAATTGGATAAGGCTGCGCGAACCCTCACCATTACTGACAATGGGATTGGCATGAGCCGCGAAGAGGTCATTAATAACCTAGGCACGATTGCCCGCTCTGGTACCAAAGAATTCTTTGCCAAGCTCTCTGGAGATCAGCAAAAAGATGCAGCCCTCATTGGCCAATTCGGGGTAGGCTTTTATTCAGGCTTTATTGTTGCCGACCGCATTACTGTAGAGACCCGTCGTGCCGGCTTGCCTGCTTCTGATGGCGTGCGCTGGGAATCAGATGGTTCAGGTGAATTTACAATTGAATCAATTGATCGTCCACAGCGTGGCACCTCAATTACCTTGCATTTGCGCGAAGGCGAAGATGATTTTCTCAATAGCTATCAGCTCAAATCGATTATTCGCAAGTATTCAGACCATATTTCGTTGCCGATCCAGATGCGCAAAGAAGAGTGGGATGCCGATAAAAAAGAGCAAGTCATCAAAGATGAGTTAGAAAGTATTAATCAATCGTCAGCACTTTGGGCGCGCAATAAGTCAGACATTACCGAAGAGCAGTACAACGAGTTTTATAAGCACTTATCTCATGACTATGAGAACCCACTGTGCTACTCATTAAACCGGGTGGAGGGTAGAAGTGAATTTACCCAACTGCTGTATGTACCTAGCAAGGCCCCATTTGATTTGTGGGATCGCAATAAGCGCGGTGGCATCAAGCTGTATGTCAAACGTATTTTCATTATGGATGATGCTGAAAAGCTCATGCCGATGTATCTGCGCTTTGTCACGGGCGTGATTGATTCCGTCGATTTACCACTGAACGTTTCTCGTGAAATCTTGCAAGAGTCACGTGACATTAAAGTGATTCGTGAGAGCGCTACTAAGCGAGTGCTTAGCATGCTCGAAGAATTGGCCAATAGCGACGATGAGGCCAAGAAAGAAAAATATCGCAGCTTCTGGACTCAATTTGGTCAAGTGCTCAAAGAGGGCGTTGGTGAAGATCAGTCCAACCAAGAGCGGATTCTCAAACTGCTGCGCTTTGCTAGCACCCATAGCGATTCTACTGAGCAGACCGTATCCCTAGCGGAGTACGTCTCTCGTATGAAAGAAGGCCAAGATAAGATTTATTACGTGACTGGCGAGACATTTAACGCTGCTAAAAATAGTCCGCATCTAGAGATCTTCCGCAAAAAAGGCGTTGAAGTGCTCTTGCTATCTGAACGTGTTGATGAATGGATGCTTTCTTTCATGACGGAGTTTGTTGGTAAGCCATTGGCCTCAGTGGCTAAGGGTGGCCTCGATTTAGGAAGCCTGAGCGATGAAAAAGAAAAGAAAGAGCATGAAGCAACTGAGAAGCAATTTAAAGACTTAGTTGAGCGCATGAAAAAAGTCTTAGAAGATAAGGCTAAAGATGTGCGCGTGACCTTCCGTCTGACGGATTCTCCAGCGTGTTTGATTGCTGATGAGAATGAACTCTCTGGTAACTTGCTACGCATGCTCAAAGCTGCCGGTCAAAATGCGCCGGATATGAAGCCTATATTGGAAATTAATCCTGAGCATCCACTACTAGCAAAACTCAAAAGCGATGATCAGCACTTTGATGATTGGACCAATCTCTTGTTTGATCAGGCCTTATTAGCAGAAGGCGGTCAGCTCAATGATCCGGCCAGTTTTGTCAAGCGCATGAATCAGTTGCTCTTACATTAAGCTGGGTACTCCAATCAATTTTTTGATTGGAAGATCAAAGCAAAAGCCACCCTCGGGTGGCTTTTGTATTACCAGCAGGTTTTATAGCTTTGCAAGTTTCTCTAGTGCAAGTGAAGCAATATCAGAGCGCACCATATATTTATCGCTATCATTGAGTAATGAAAACTTTGATATTACGTTTGATTTGGGTGTTGCTTGGATCATCGGTGGCAATTACTTTGGCTCTATGGGTAACGCAAGCCAATTCCCCACTTCTACTTGCCTCCTTGGGCGGGACCACACTATTTTTATTTGCCCTGAGCACTGCCCCTGCGGCGCAGCCAAGAGCAGTATTTGGTGCACATCTCATTAGTAGCTTAGTAGGTATCTTGGCTTATCAGCTATTTGGCGATGCATTTTGGGTTTATATCCTTGCGTTGGTGGTGACTATCGGCATCTTATTGATGGTGAGATGCGTCCATCCTCCGGCTGGTGCAAATCCGCTCATCATGATTCAGGCCCATGCAGGCTTTATGCATCTTGGGATAACCGTATTAGTCGGCGTGAGTATTATTTTCATTGTTGCCTACCTCTGGAGTCGACTTGGTGTTGGAGTAAGAAAATATCCAATCTCTTGGACTCAGCCCTCACCGCCATCCTTAAATTGGAGTATCTGGGATATTTAATACCAGAAATTACAGATCTTCTTCCATTTCTTTTCCTAGCACCAGAAAGTTTCTCTGAATCGCGTTATATTCGCTATCTCTGGCCCAGAGCGTTTGAATGCCAACAAAGCGGTAACCTTCAGCATCATGCTCATTGAGTATTTGATAGATTTCTGCGAGGGCAAAAATATTTTGAATTGGGCCCTTGCAGAAATAAAAAGTTTGTAATAGGATGTTACTAAGCAGGCAAAGTTGAGTTTAGTGAGGCGCCGTTGATGTGCTTTGAATAAGCAAGTTTTGCAATTTAGCTTGTAATTAGAGAAGCTTAAGATTCTCTAAAGCAATAACGGTTAGGATGTACACCGTATATTAAGGCAAAGTTACTGCCTTCCCACCTGGCTCCCAGGTTACCACTGATTCCAAGTTTCTTTTTTAGTTTGCCCTTTGCGCAAGGATGCTTGCAGTTTGTATCTGTACATCCTTACGCCTAAGGGTTATTTCAATAACTTTGATTTGGGAGGGATGATGAATCCAAACCGCAATTTAGACGTCAGTTGCACAAATGAAATTGCTATGACACCAGCTTTAACTGAAGCGCCAGTTGAAGCGCAAACTATCCCAGAGCCTATAAAACGGGGCAAGAAGGGCAAGTATCAAGGTCAAACGGGACCTCGCAGTTTGAAAGGCAAAGAGAGATCGAGTAAAAACGCGCGGATGATTCACGGTTTGCGCGCGAAAAAATTACTCATGCCTTTTGAAGATCCTAAAGAGTATGAGGCGCATGTCGCAATGATTGTTCGCGCTCTCAAGCCGCAAGACGCGGTCGAGCATGGGATTGTGGATGCTTACGCCTATGCGCTATGGACTTCTCCGCGCTATGAAAGCTATGAGCAAGCTCGCGCAAGAGACCAGTTTGAGTCAAAAGTGGCCACTTTAGAACCTGAAAAAATTGCCCAGGATCTAGGTCTAGATACGCGCCATCAAATTCATGCGCCAGCTTACTTGGTCGATCTGAATCATGAAATCGCTCAAGAGCAAATAGACCGGGCAGCTAAATTGCTTGGGGATCACTCCAAAATCAAGTCCAGCATGGAAAGGGGCGATCCAAGTAGCTTGGATTGGCCAGTTGCGCTCGAGTGTTACCCAGAATTATTTGGCGCTTTAGATCAATGGCTCATTACTCGTGATGATGCAGTGACGGTCTATGGTGAAGATGGTAAAACTTTAGACCCCTTCCAAATTGAACATCCGGATTGTCTGTGGAATGACTTAGAGAGTTATGCCTGTGTGTTGTATTTTGAGGCGAACTTCATGCGCTTAAAACCGCAGATCACCGTGTTGCTTGAGCGTATGTATTGGAAGACTTGCATTAGAGCATTAGCAGGATTTAGTGATCACTTCGTGAAATCGCAAAACTTTGCGTTTACTCAGTTAGAGCGCCTGGCAGACTACCGCCAGATGAAGAAAAAGTTTGCGAAATTCGAAGAGCAGGATATGGAAGAGAGTTGATGTATTAATAGTAGAAAACGAGCGAAATGCCGTTTTATTGAAGTAAATCAAGTAGTTAGTTTTTTCGTTCTTTAACAACTGAAGTTATTTTTGATAGGCTACTAGCATCTGGGCTGGTGCTAGTAGCCCTGTTTTGCCTATTGTTTTGCTTTGTCTGCCAATTGCCTATTGATCGGTAAATTGCAATTTAGCCAAGCGGGCATACAGACCGCTACGCAAAATTAAATCCGCATGAGTTCCCGTTTCGATGATGCGTCCATTCTCTAACACCAAAATCTTATCGGCTTGCTTAACTGTCGAGAGGCGATGCGCAATCACAATGGTAGTGCGATGATCCATGGCAGCCTCCAGAGCGCGCTGCACCAGCAATTCCGATTCAGCATCTAGAGCGCTTGTGGCTTCATCTAACAGTAACAGGGCAGGATTTTTTAAGAGGACTCTGGCAATCGCAATACGCTGCTTTTGCCCTCCCGATAAACGAATACCCCGATCACCTAAGAAGCTTTGATAGCCCTCTGGCAATTTAGAGATAAATTCATCGGCAATTGCTAGGCGAGCAGCAGCGAACACTTCCTCATCAGTGGCATCCATTTTTCCAAAGCGAATATTTTCCATGGCGTTATCAGAAAAGATCACAATGTCTTGTGGCACGACGCCAATCATTTTTCGTAACGCTTCAAGCTCCAGGTCTTTAATGTTGATGCCATTAAATAGAATCTTGCCGCTCGTCGGATCATAAAAACGCTGCAACAATTGAAAGAGGGTAGTCTTGCCAGCACCGGAGGGGCCCACAACAGCAATGCGCTCACCAGGCTTAATCTCAAATGAGACATCTGATAAAACGCTGTTTTGATTAGAGGGATAGTGAAAGCATAAATTATCTACCCCTACACCAATACCATTGGCATTAACCTGGGGAATTGATTGCACCACTGCTACCGTTTGAATAGAGGACTGAACGTTCAGCAGTTCTAACAGACGATCACTAGCGCCAATGGCTCTTTGGGTATCGCCTACGACTTCAGAGATACCGGCAATTGCGCCAGCAACAATCACGGCATACAAAATAAATTGAGAGAGTTCACCGGCAGTAATTTGATTATCCATGACGGCATAAGCACCAAGCCAGAGAACCAAAATAATGCTGGTAAAGCCAAATAGAATGGCTACAAAGGTGAGTAGTGACCGAGCTTGTGTCCGGGTGATAGCCGCAATCAGTGCCGTTTGAATCGATTGATTAAAGCGATTGATTTCAATTTTTTCATTGGTAAAGGATTGAATTGTCGGAATCGCGTTTAATTTCTCGCTCGCTAGTGCAGACGCATTGGCAATCTTATCTTGTGAATTACGCGAAAGCTTGCGAACCCGTCTGCCCATGATCATGGTCGGAATAATAGTCATGAGCAGTGTGGCAAAAATGAGCACCGATAATTTGGGGCTGGTGATAAACATCATCACTAAGCCACCTGCTAGTAAAAGCAGATTCCGAATCGCCATCGAGACACTGGTACCAATCAAGGTCTGAATCAGTGCCGTATCGGTATTGAGACGCGAGAGAATCTCACCACTGTGGGTCACTTCAAAGAACTCAGGGCTTTGTTTGATGACATGGCTATAGACAGCCGAGCGAATATCGGTCGTAATCTTTTCACCCAGCCAAGACACCATATAAAAACGCAGAGAGGTGCCTAATGCCACTAAACAAGCTACAGCAAATAAGGTGAAAAAAGTCGTATTAATTTGACTGCCGCTATTGGCATTAAATCCCAAATCAATGATTTGTCTAAAAGAGAAGGGAACCGCTAAGGTGGCACTGGCAGCCAGAACCAAACTAAAGATGGCTAGAACAAATTGCTTTTTATAGGGCTTTAGAAAAGGAGTCAGTGCTGCAAGGGTGCGAAACCCGCGGGGATTGGTCTTGCTCTTCTGCTTGGTCATTGAATAATCCCTAATAATTATCTATGATAGTCCACTCAGATTGGCTTTGTATATTTAGAGACAGCAGGAAGACAGCAGGAAGATGGCAGGCGAGAGCTCCGCAACAAATAAAGACCCCCTATATAAAAGAAGTCCTTGGCTACCTCGCGGTCAAACACGCAAGATCATTTTTCTAGGACTGATCATCTTGGCTAGTTTTGGCACCACACAGCATTGGACCTTTGGGATTTTGCTTCTCCTGACCATTGTTTGCCTCTCACCAAAAGTATTGCTAGCGACTGCCTATTACTATGGCCGCTCTGCCATGTATCTTGGCCAAAGATTTAGTAAATGAAAATCTTTTTGACTGGTGCCAGTGGTTTTGTAGGAAGTCATTTGGCACAGTCTCTCTTAGCAGCGGGCCATCAGGTCCTTGCGCACTATCGCTCACCACAGTCGCTCAATATCCAATCTCAACCCAATCTACAAGTGTGGTCAGGTGACTTAAATGATGTCCAAGGCTTGGCTAAGCGACTGCAGGGTATTGATAGCGTAATTCATTGCGCAGCGGAAATGAAGTTGTGGAACTCAAAAAAAGCTTTGCATGAGACTAATGTGCTCATGACAGAGCATATTCTCAAAGCTGCCAAGCAAGCTGGAGTTTTGCAGTTTATATATATGAGTGATGCATCGGTTGCTAAAGACCCATCCCTCCCTAATTTAGATGTTAGCGAATCGCGCGCTTTACCATCTCTAGAAAAATTTGCCTATAGCCATAGCAAGTCCTTGGCAGAGCAGTCTGTTCTGGCATCTGGAGATGAGTCTTTTCGAGTCATCAGCCTTCGGCCGGCATCGATTTGGGGAAAAGGCGATCTCATTGATCGCATCTTAGGCAAAGCTGCTGATCTCAATCAATTTGGTTGGTTTAATCAAGGCAACTATCTTTTTTCTACTTGCTACATTGACAACTTGTGCGCAGCAGTTCAAAAAGCCTTGTTATCTAAAGCCAACCGAGAAAGCTTTTTTATTAGTGATGGACCGCCAGTTCTCTTTAGGCAATGGATGAGTAGGAGACTCTTGGCAGGTCATTACAAAGTGCCGACTTTATCCATCCCCCGTTTCTTAGCCTGGCCATTAGCGCGTTTTACGGAAAATGGTTGGAACTACTTGCCGCTGCGCGGAGAGCCTCCTTTAATTCGCGAGATGGTGCACTTAATGGCGCACCCATTTTCTGTCTCGATTAACAAAGCCCAAGCGCAATTAGCTTATGAGCCGATCTATGGAATGGAAGAGGGCATGCTGGAAATAGAGAAAAATCATATTGAATCAAGGGTTTACCCTAGATAACTTGACTCTCAGAATGGCGCGGTTTAAAGTTTTCACAGTAAATAAGTACTGATACATTGGTGATGCACTGAGGATCTAATAAAGAACTAGTGCGCAACAGATAAAACCTTGAAAGGATACAAAGCATGATGAAATTTCATGATGTCAGAGACCAGATTTCTAAAATCGCTGGATTTTGCGGCATGGTGATTAGCATTACCGTAGCTTTTTATCTGATCCTATCTGCAGGCGAGACTCAATCTAAAACAGCCACATTTATAGTGTCACTTGGAATTGCCTTGGCATTAAGTGGTCTTAGCTTTAAGGCGCTACTCAAGTCCCAGCGATAAAAGCCAATTTTGAACCCATAAAAAGCCCCACAATATTGCAGTTTTTGGGGCTTTTTCTTTGGCACCAAAATAGCCCTTCCAATAGCTTGGGACCCCATTAAACCCCATTTAATCGGTGTAAACACTTATATCTAAAACCCCTCAAGAGGCTTTTACTAGGGCATCTATAGATCAACGTTTTACGGTATGACTTATTTTTGGCTTGACCCCCTTTTTGAAATTGGTTTGAAGACCAACCTATTTCATTTTCTATTCATTTCTTATAGCAAAGTCTGAGGTAAGAATTGAATTCTGTATCCCAAGAAGTCGTGCTAGATTCCCAGCCCATTAATTTCCAGCCCTTAAAAGAGCGTGGTCAACGAGAGGTTTTTTGTGGCCTGACTGGAATCATCTGGTTGCATCGCAAAATTCAAGATGCTTTTTTTCTAGTAATCGGTTCTCGCACCTGCGCTCATCTCATTCAGTCTGCAGCAGGCGTGATGATTTTTGCAGAACCCCGTTTTGCCACTGCCATTATTGATGATCGCGATTTAGCTGGTCTGGCAGATGCGAATGATGAGCTCGATAAAGTAGTCAAGCAATTGCTAGATCGTCGTCCTGATATCAAACTCCTATTTTTAGTAGGCTCCTGTCCTTCAGAAGTGATTAAGTTAGATTTATCGAGAGCAGCGCAGCGCCTTGGTAAAACCTTTGCACCTAAAGTGCGCATTCTCAATTACTCTGGCAGCGGTATTGAAACGACCTTTACTCAAGGTGAAGATGCCTGCTTAGCTGCGCTAGTGCAAGATCTGCCCCAATCAACCGAATTAAATCAATCGGATGAACTCGATTTATTAGTGGTGGGCTGCTTAGCTGACGTGGTGGAAGATCAATTTAGCCGAATCTTTAAAGACCTGGGCTTAAAGTCCTTTGCTTTTTTCCCGCCTAGAGAATCTACGCAAAAAATTGTGGTTGGTCCCAAGACTAAATATTTACTGGCTCAACCATTTCTGACGGATACCGCCAGGTTCTTAGAAAATCTGGGCGCTCAGAGAATTGCAGCACCTTTCCCATTAGGGGTTGAAGGTACAGAAAAATGGTTCTTAGCCGCCGCTAAAGAATTAGGCGTATCTGCAGATACCTTTGAAAAAGTGATTGCCCCACAACGCGAGCGCGCTAAGAAGTCACTTGCGCCTCATCGTGAAATACTCAAAGGCAAATCGATTTTCTTCTTCCCAGACTCTCAGCTAGAGATCCCTTTAGCGCGCTATTTAAATAGAGAGCTGGGGATGAATCTGATGGAAGTAGGGGTTCCTTACTTACATCGTCAGCATATGGCAGAAGAATTAGCCATGTTAGATCCCAAGACGCAATTGGCTGAAGGTCAAAACGTCGAGAATCAATTAGATCGTTGTCGTGAACAACAACCCGATATGGTGGTCTGTGGTCTAGGCCTAGCCAATCCACTAGAAGCAGAGGGCTTTACAACTAAGTGGTCCATTGAGCTCGTCTTTACGCCAATTCAAGGATTTAATCAGGCGGCTGATTTAGCAGAGTTGTTTGCACGTCCTCTGACGAGAAAGAATAAGCTCATGATGGTGGAGGCGGCATGAAGTTAACCCTCTGGACTTATGAAGGGCCACCGCACGTTGGTGCTATGCGTATTGCTACCGCAATGGATAAAGTGCATTACGTATTGCATGCACCCCAAGGAGATACGTACGCTGATCTCCTCTTCACCATGATTGAGCGGATGAAAAAAAGACCGCCGGTGACTTATACGACTTTTCAGGCGCGCGATTTAGGCAGTGATACTGCAGAATTATTTAAAGATGCTGCTAGAACAGCCTATGCCCGTTTTCAGCCAGACTTATTAATGGTGGGTGCTTCTTGTACTGCAGAACTCATTCAAGATGATCCAGGTGGCTTAGCTGCCGCTCTGGATTTACCGGTACCCATCTTGCCGCTGGAATTGCCGGCATATCAAAAGAAAGAAAATTGGGGCGCAGCAGAAACCTTTTATCAAATGGTTCGCCTATTAGGCCAAGATCATGTTTTACCTCCAGGTCAGCAGCGTCCTGCCCGAGCAGCAGGAGCCAAGCCTAGTTGCAATATTTTGGGACCTACCGCTTTAGGCTTTCGTCATCGTGATGACGTTGAGGAAATCTCCCGACTACTTCGCGAGCTAGGAATTGAAGTCAATGTGGTTGCACCGCTAGGCGCCAATCCAGCCGATATTGCCCGTTTGCATGAAGCAGACTTCAACGTCAATTTATATCCTGAGACTGCCAATACGGCAGCCACTTGGATGACTCGAAGTTTTGGTCAGCCTTCTACCAAATCAATCCCGATTGGCTTTAAAGGCACGCAAGCTTTTATCACTGAAGTTTGCCAATTAGCCGGCATTGAATGTGATGTGCAAAAGTTCAGTCAATCTTCAAAAGCGCGTTGGTACGCCTTATCCGTAGATTCAACTTACCTGACTAATAAAAGAGTCTT
>Ga0209400_1002972_pt1 | contig 12573 bp, 13 predicted proteins | sample M_130807_EF_Meta_FD_187313 | JGI IMG/M metagenome (GOLD analysis project Ga0209400, IMG submission 187313) | Freshwater microbial communities from Lake Montjoie, Canada to study carbon cycling - M_130807_EF_MetaG (SPAdes) (version 2) | ecosystem: Environmental > Aquatic > Freshwater > Lake... | reverse complement strand
CCTCATCTGATCCTGAGCAGTTTGCACTTTTGGCGTTATGTAGCCCGGAGTATGTTGTCAGTGCTTAATCTACAGAAAAGGAGTAGGTATGCTTAAAGTTACACGGCGTAAATTTTTGCAATACACAGGTGGATCAGTAGCAACTGGTTTATTTGCGCCATTGCTAAGTATTGAAGATATTTCAGCTGCAGCAATAAGCCGCCCGCTACCACCAAACACTCCGATTCTCGTCCTTATTACTTTGTATGGTGGAAATGATGGTATTAATACTGTTATTCCTTATACCGATTCAATCTACTACTCATCACGTCCTGAAGTTTCTTATAAAGCAGAAAGCATGCTGCCACTTGACTCGGAGTTAGCATTAAACCCAGCAATGAAGGGATTAAAAGGGTTATGGGATCAAAATAAGGTAGCAATTATCCGTGGAGTTGGATACCCAAATCCTGATTACTCACACTTTTCCTCAATGGCAAAATGGCAAACCGGTTCACCTGATCGACATGTTAGTACTGGTTGGTTAGGTCGTTGGATAGATTCTCAACCGGAGGATCCACTGCTTGCAATTTCACTTGGTTCAGTACTGCCACCATTACTTGCTGGTGCTAAACGATCAGGCTCGGCACTACCACTTGGTGGATTGGTTGTACCAACCGGCAGTTTGGCTTATCAGTGTGCCCAACTTTCACAGCCACTAAAAGGGGAATCAAAGTTGATGGCAGCAGCTGCAACATCGATGCGTAATCTATTTAATCTTTCCGAAACTGTTCAACCAATTTTAAAGACGCCAGTACTAAACGCCCCTGATTTACCAACCATTAATGGTGGAAATGCAGGTGGTGATAACAACTTGGCCCAACAATTAGATGTTATAGGAAAGCTAATTGCTGCTAATGCGCCGACAAAGATTTGGTCGGTCTCCCTTGGTGGCTTTGATACTCACGCCGATGAAGCAAATGCTCAAGCCTCTTTGCTAGGCGTTGTCTCTGATTCAATCACCCGATTTATGTCGCAATTAAAAACTACAACTAGAGCAGAAGATGTAACAATTATGATTTATAGTGAGTTTGGCAGAAGAGTGGCAGCTAATGGTTCCCAAGGAACTGATCATGGCACCTCCGGGCCAGTATTTATGGTTGGTAATGGCGTTAAGGGTGGCTACTACGGAGATCAACCCTCACTTAAGAATTTAATTAAAGGTGACTTAGCAATCACAACAGATTTTCGAGATATCTACGCCACTGTGATTGAAGGAATTTTGAAGTCACCAGTTGAAACTTCACTTGGGCAATGGCAGGGAAGGGTGAAATTTCTTAAGCCGGTATCTAGCGCCCTTGGTTAGCAACTGCTGCAATTGAATCAGCAGCAGCCATTGGATCTAAATACCTTCCACCCTTAGTAATTGGTTCAAACTTTTCATTTAATTCATATAGCAATGGAATGCCAGTTGGAATATTAACCCCAGCGATATCGGCATCTGAGATTGCATCTAAGTACTTAGCAATTGCTCTAATTGAGTTGCCATGAGCGGTAATTAAAACGGTTTTGCCACTCTTTAAATCTTCATTTATTTCACCAGTTAGGTATGGCACAACCCGCGCCACGACATCTTTTAAGCACTCTGTCTTTGGTAGCAGCTCACCGAGACCTGCGTACTTTGGCTCATTTTTTTGTGAGTACTGATCACCGTCGGCAATCGCAGGTGGTGGCACATCAAATGATCTGCGCCATAATTGAAATTGTTCTTCGCCATACTCTTTTAAAGTCGCAGCCTTATCTTTGCCTTGCAACACTCCGTAGTGTCGCTCATTTAATCGCCAAGATCTTTTAGTTGGAATTCCCGTGCGACCGCAGTTTTTCAAGGCAATTTCTGCTGTATCTATTGCTCGCTTCAAGAGGGATGTATGCAAAACATCTGGCAAAAGATTTGCCTCTTTTAGTAATTGACCACCACGGGCTGCTTCTAATAATCCTTTTTCAGATAGTTCAACATCAACCCAGCCGGTAAAGAGATTCTTGGCATTCCAAACACTCTCACCATGACGAAGCAAGATTAATTTGTAACTCACAGTAGTTATCCTTCCACAAAATTAAATTAGATGCTCAAATGCTTTTAAATTAGCTAAAGATTCACCACGTGAAACTCGCCAAGCCCACTCACGCCTAATTGCAGATGAAAAGCCCAACTCAAGTAATGGATTAAAGGATGAGTCGGCATACTGCAGCACAGCGCCAAGAATCCGATCAATCTCCTGCTCTGTAACCGCCTTAAGTGGCAGCCTGCCTACTAAATAAATATCACCTAACTCATTAACGGCAAAAGCCACTGAATACATTGATGCGTTTTTGGTTAGAAGATACTCATAAACCTTCTCTTTATTCTCATCTGGTTTTCTAATTACAAAGGCGTTGATACTCAAAGAGTGATCACCAATTATCAATGCGCAGTGGGTTTGTTGTTTGGCCTCCCCTGGCAGGGTAATTAGATAGGTGTTTTCAGTATTTTGATCGTAATCTAAATCATGAGATTGCAAAAAATCATCAATTACAGCCGCTGGATCAAGCATCCTCTGCCAAACGTAGTTTTGGATTACTTTGCTTTGTAAGCGCCCAGTCATAAACATCTAATGTTTTCCGCGCCGTATTCTCCCAACCAAAATGGCTAGCGTGTTCTACTGCGCCCATTGATAAAAGCAACCTGCGTTGAGGCTCGGCAATTAATCTAGAAATTACCGCAGACCATGCTTTTGGATCATGACCGTCAACTAAAGAACCAGAGATTCCATCTGATACTGCAGTGCGCAGCCCACCAATTGCAGTTGCAACCACTGGTGTGCCACAAGCTTGAGCTTCAAGGGCTACTAAGCCAAAAGACTCTGAGTAACTTGGCACGCACACTAAATCACTTGCGCGATACCAATTAGGTAACTCCTGCCTTGATACCGGATCAACAAAGTGGGTTACATCTTCAATCTTTAAAAACTTAGCTAATACCTTTAACTTCTCTAACTCATTTAAGCCACTACCGGATGCTCCACCCATAATTACTACTGCCAGCTTTGCGCGAAGATGTGGTGAGTGGGTAACCATCTCAGCAGCAGCCCGCAGCAACACATCAGGGCCCTTGTGGGGCTGAATGCGGCCTACGAATGTGAGCATGATGGCATCGGGTGCAATATTTAATTTAACTCTTGCGGCAGATTTACCAATGCCAGGTGAGAAGGTTTGTAGATCAACACCAGGTGCAACAACAAAAACATTGTCTGGACAGGCATCATAGAGTGATACTAAAGATGCAGCCTCTGCATCAGTATTTGCAATTAAACCAGTGGAGGCTTTAACAACCTGTTCTTCACCAATTGCTCTAGTTTGTGGCTCTGGTTTTTCATCTATGGCTAAATTTAAATTCTTAACCTTTGCCATTGTGTGCATGGTGTGAATTAGTGGAATACCAGTTCGCTCGCTAACCATCCAACCTAATTGGCCTGAGATCCAGTAGTGAGAGTGAAGCAGTGAGTAGTAATCATTTGGTAATTGTTTTTGGTAATTCATAAACGCACTCGTTAATGCGCCTAGCTGGCTTGGTAATTCTTCTTTAGATAAACCTTCAAAGGGGCCAGCAACTAAATGCTTAACATTTACCCCATCTGCAATCTCAACCGACTCTGGTAAATCTGGATGATTTGCTCTAGTAAAAATATCAACTGAAACTCCTGCTTGCGCCATCTTCTTTGCAGTTTCAACTACATAAACATTCATGCCACCAGCATCGCCTGTGCCTGCTTGATCAAGTGGTGAGCTGTGCACCATCAAGGTAGCAATCTTTGATCTCTTATTTGCCGGCATAGGGTAATTCTAACTTAACTTTTAGATATTAAATCTTGGCAATTACCTCACCAATTACGCGCCCGCCCCCATATATCTTCACGCTCTCATCCGGCATCGAAACATCCCACCGCTTAAAGATCTCCATAATGATTGGTGCAACTGGCCGCCATGAGCCATCAATAATCTTTATTGCAATAACTCTGCCATCACTTAACGCGCAAACCTCAATACCCTCTGCTCCCTCTTTCATAAACAAACCAGGAACTGCTCGCATCATGCGAGTTGTTAATCGCCCCTCACCTGCAACTAACTCTGGATACTTAGTGCAAGCTGCCACAATCTGTTTATAAACCGGATCACTTGATTTAACAACAGCTGAAATCGCTTTTGCAAGTCCAGTTAAAGAGATAGCAAATAAAGGAGCACCACAACCATCAAAGGTTGAGGCGGAAACCTTCTCGCCCGCTAATAACTCAATCTCATTCTTAACTGCAATTTGTAATGGGTGATCCATCTCTAAGTAGGTATCCATATCCCAACCATTTTGCTGACAGGTAATTAACATTCCTGCATGCTTGCCGCTGCAGTTCTGCGTTAATTGCGTGCCAGCCTTATCACCCCAAGAAATCTTTTCTTTTTCGCCAAGTGGTTTATCGGTGGCATTTTTCATTGCAGAAAGTGGAATACCGCGATCTGTAAGCATCTTGGTTACAAGATCAATATGGGTTTGATTGCCCGAGTGAGATGCGCAAACAATTGCTAACTCTTCATCACTAACAGTTAACCCTACTTTTAGCATGGCGGATGCTTGTAATGATTTAACCGCAGACCTTGGATAAAAAGCTAACTCAGGGCTGCCTTTGGAAAGATAGGTTGTGCCATCGGCATTTAAAACAATTAGATGACCAAGATGTAATGACTCAACAATGCCGCCGCGGGTTACCTCAGCTAATACTTCACCTGTGAACTCGTTGAGATTCTTCAAGGAGTGGTTAACCAAATATAAGGAGTTAGTTTTTCCATAAAAATATTATATTAGAGCTTTAGTATTTCCGTGAGAAATGTCCTGATAAATAAGTTTATTTCTTGGTAACAAATAGTGCAGTGAATGGTCCGGTGTCACCTTGCTTTATGAACTCAAAATTTGCATTGATACTAGGTAAGTTGAACTTATCCGTAATCATTACTGATGAATTAAGCTTACAGTTACCGAGCGCTTTGATTTTAAGTGTACCCCCGAAACCATACTTAAAAGGCTCCTTCTCAACCGTACAAACAGTACTGCTGGCTTCCCATAATATCGGAGCACCACCATTAGTAAATTTAGGCAAAATATAACTTTTTTTAAGTTTTGGATTTTTAGGAATGTTTTTTAGATTTATTTGGTCATCAATCTTCGTAGGTTTTAGTTCTCCCTGACTGACAAACAAATCATTTGGTTTAGTACTGAATTTTAACTGGTTTACTAAGTCGCCCAAACCTGGGTTGATAACATTAGTTTTTGTAACATCATCATAAGAATATTGCCCCCATTCGTCAGCATAAAACAACTTACCTTTAGTATCGGCTAATGAAATGAGTGGGTTGCTCTTAGCAAAAGCGCAAGGTAGGACTATCCCATTAATCAGCGCTGTGAAGGTTCCAGCTGTTATAAACGGACTTGCATTAATCAAGCTATTGGTATCAAAATAAACTGCATTCCATCTTTCATTTTTTAAATTACCGGCAAGGTTTCCTTCAGTATTAGCTCCAGCCATTAAGCAAGCCTCTGGTGAACGGACACCATATATTGTGCCACTTCTAATTGCATCTACATCACTAGTGAAAGTTATCTTGAGTGTAACAAGGTCTCCAATTGCGTAAGGTCCTTTGCTTACCTGTTCAAGTGAGATAACTCTTGCAAAATTTAGTGGCTCTGCTTTTGCATCGAGTAGATAACTCCCTTGCAAGAGTATGAGCAGAACAAAGAAAATTGCTATTCGCTTCATATCTTTACTTTACTAAATTCCCCTACCTTTGCCCAGGCCTACTTATCTAATAATTGTTAAGATTTTTTGTAGCCAGATGGGCATTTTGGGTTTGTTCCAGTTACTTTCTTAGACGATTTTCCATTAGAGCAGTTTATTGTTACAGATTTTTTTATTGCAGGTGTTGGTGAAGTTGAAGTCTTGGGAGTCCCTGATGTCGTTGGCTTAGGAGAAATTATATCTTTTACAGTTGGTGTTGGTGTGATTAAATTTTTGGGACTTTCTGATGCACCCGGTTTAGGAGTAATTGTTGGTTTCACAGTTGGGGCTGGGGACACTCCTCCAAAATTTCCAAAATTAATTGTCTTTATATTTGCTTGACCGGAGACCGTGATTGAAATTGTTGAGCGACCTTGAGTGCCATCTGGAAATAAGTACAAATTTATTGGTGAATTTGCACTGCGTGTAAGAACTAGCGCACGGCCGGCAATATTTACATTAGAAGTTCCAAGGACGCCTGGTCCAATCACTGCGACTACGACAATTCCAGAACCCTGAGTAATGAAGATTCGCGCGACAGGCGTAGAAGAGGCTTGGTAGGCAAGTGATTGTCCAATGGAATCACTAGTCAAGATTGATGTTCCAGCAACGGTTGTAGTTGTAATGAATGCATTATTACTTGAAGGAACTAGTAAGTCAGCAGCATTAGCTACTACTTTTAACGGAAGGATAACTCGCTCTTCATTCTTTATTTTATTGGCAAATCCAACAACAGCCATATGAAATTCATAAGTTGCAGGTGGCGCACTAGCGATCACTAAAAGGGAACACTTCCAGTTTCCATCCATTTTATCACCGCTAACTAGAGTTGCCCTTGACCATCCTTCTCCAGCACCATCAATAATGCATTCAGGAGTTTGGACTTGAGTGTCATTTGTCTTTAGACGAAATGTTCCCTCAGCAGTGTTTCCCCGCAGAATTGTTGAATTTGTTAATACTTGATTGGAGAATGTGTAATAAGCAGTAATAGGCCCAGTAGGTGTAACTCCATTTATCTTTACATTCAATTTATTTTTAGAAGTTACTAATTTACTAAATCCTGATCCTGCAGTGAAGACGTAATTACCCGTGTACGCAGAGCTAGGAATATTGATAGTTACTTTCCAGCGTCCTGTCGTTTGATTTCCAGATACTAAAGTTGCTTTATTCCACCAAGATTCTTCTGTCCATGGTTCACCATTCTCATCAACAGCCGCTGATATTCCGCCTACAAAGGCGATAGGAGTAGAAGGAGTACTAGAAAGTGTCACATCAAAATAGAAATCATAACTACCTTCTGCTTTGAGAGTGAGAGTACTGGTCGTGAGATTAGAAATCGTTCCACTAATACTCGAGGTAGGGATCGGTGCAGTTGTACCTGAAACACTAATTGTGGGGCCAGCAGAACTCTTAAATAATTTCGTAGGCACCCCTACACCAACTACAAAAGATCCGGTGTAAGCACTGCCATCTATAGCTACTGTTGCCGACCAATGTCCTTTAACTTGGTTACCACTCTCGAGACGAGCCGGTGCTGACCATTGCTGGTTAGTCCAGGAATCCCCATTTTCATCCAGCACACCTGAGATGTAGACGTTATAGCTATATGGGCTCGGTGGTGCGTCACTTAGTGCGACATCAAATCCAATCTTTATTGACCCACCAGCATTAACCGTACTTTTATCTGCCAGTACGTTAGAGATTGTTCCATTAATGACTTTTGGTTGTGCTGGTGATGCGCTACCCGAAATGCTTAAGGGGATATTAGTTTCACGAGTGAGTGACTTATTAGGTACTGTCACGTTTACTACATAAGAGCCCGTATAAGCACTTGCATCCACAGTGACAGTTGCCGACCAATGCCCAGTTGTTTGATCGCCACTATCCAAACGTGCCTGTCCTGACCATTGTTGATTAGTCCAAGGCTCCCCATTTTCATCAATCTCCGCTGAAATATTGACGCCATAGCTGTAGGGAGTTGTGGGTGCTTCGCGAAGTGAAACATCGAAAGTTATTTTTACAGTGCCACCGGCATTAACTGTGCTTTTATCTAACTGAATATTAGAAATATTTGTGGCTGCATCACCAGCAAGAACGGGCTCTGGAACACCGGCAATGAGACAAAGGCTGAGGACTAGCATCCCAATTTTCGATTTCATGTACATATTATGACGCTTTATCTGACTAACAGAAGGGGTGATCGACCCACTACAGCCCGCTTACGCGCGTAGGTGGCGCTGAAACAGTTAACCAAAAAGGTCAATAACTACGTGACTAACAATCAACAAGTCCTTCACAAACCTCAAACTTATTAATTACTCTGCCTGTCTTTCTAATGATGACCAAAGGTGTGCTTGCAAGGTTTGACCTTGAGCTGCCATGTCATATGAGGTAAATAATTCACCCTCTACTAATCCATAAAGGCGAGCACCGGCAGTAACAATCTTTGCAGTTGGGGATGAGTAACCTTGATCCATTGCAAGTTGAATCTTTGCTCCTTGCACAAGTCCAACCCAACCTTCAGCAATGCCAGTGTTGTGAGCAAGGATTACCTCTAAAACATTATTTTCTTTTATTCGCCAAAAGCCAACCTCTGATGCTGCAGGCCTGATAATTTCATCATTTTCATCAATGATCCAAGAGCGAGAGAAGTAATTTAAAAAGGGCCGGCCATCATGATTAAAGGAAATCTCTTGGGCGTATTGAAAGCCCGGCACATTTGGATACTCACCCCGTCCTTTACCCCGCCAAGTGCCAACTAGCCAAGCAAGTGGCATTAGATCAGGGTGTAAATTTTCTGGAATGGTAAATGCCATTATTTTTTACTCTCATTAATATTTTTAACCGCCCCAGTAACACCCTTATAGATTAAAAAGAATGAGAGGGTGAAGGAGGCGAGAATTAATAAGATTGTGGTTAGAGTCTCCATTAGATAAGCCTAACTCCTCTATCGAAGTGCTAACTCCTCCTGAGTTGCTGCAACACCATCAGCGATTAATACCGCCTCCAGTGAGAGATTTCGTTTGACTACTGCCAATGCAATTGGCCCTAACTCATAGTGACGGGCCATCGTGCCGATATAACCAACCTCTTTATCCTCAAAAAATAGCTTTGTCCCATGCTCTGGCATCGCAACCATTGAGCCATCTAAATGTAATAAAACTAATCTTCTAGGAGGCTGCCCTAAGTTAAACACCTTAGCAACCGTCTCTTGCCCACGGTAGCAACCCTTATTCATATGTACTGAGTTATTTAAAAAACCCAACTCATTTGGAATAGATTTATGATCAGTTTCAAATAACAACCGAGCACGGCCGGACGCAACTCGTTCTGCCTCTAATGCCCAAATACCAACCTGAGTATGAGATTTATTAAAAGCCTCCGTTGTATCTTTTAATTCACTCCTTGGCACCAACGCGTAAGGCCCACCAAACTTATCTGCTACTCCTGGTGCGCGAAGGACTGCATAATCATTAGATTGATCAGTAACATCAACCTCTAACATAAATTTCATCTTATTTAAGTAATCAACTACACCCTGTGTTCGCTCTGTTTCTAAATGGATCCAGGTGGTATTTCCATCATCTACTAAAAACAATTGCTCAATTACATGGCCTTGCGGATCAAGAATTAAGGCATCAATCCAGGTTGCAACCGGAAGTTGTTCTAAGTGTTGGGTGGTTAAGGCGTGTAACCAGGTAAGGCGATCTTTGCCGCTAATTGAGATAACGCCGCGATGAGATAGATCGGCCCATCCATTGCCTTTTACTAAAGCTTTTTGCTCCTGATTTGGCTCACCAAAGTGCCAGATCGCACCCTTATCTGGACCAGCTTCAACTAGAACGGCGCTCACTTACTTACTCTTTTTATTTGCGCACTTGCTGCATAAACCATAAACAGCAAAGTGGGTTACATCTGTCTTAAAGCCATAATCATCACTTAATGTATTAACAAAGTTAGCTGCGGTATCAATTGGAGCATCCCCAATACTTTGGCACTCAGAGCAAACCAAATGCAGATGGGTTAACTCCTCTGCTGCATGATATGTCGCACCACCATGACCTAGGTGGGTGTGAATTACTAAACCAACGTTTTCTAGCGTCTCAAGATTTCGATAAACCGTTGAAAGATTAATCCCAGGATGGGTTGAGCGAACTTTCTCTGCAACCTCTTCCGGTGTGGCATGGCCTAGCTGGCGAACTGCTTGTAATACCAACTCACGTTGGGGGGTAAGGCGAAGGCCTTTTTCCTGTAACTCATGTGGTTTTGCCATTAGGTAAGTCTAAGCCCTAACAAAGAGCTGCTCTACTTAACGCTTAGTAGCGCGCAGAATTAGAAGATACATCTGGCAACCTAAGCAGAAACCAAAGGCAGCATTTAAAAATGCAGCAGATAGGGCAAAGCCGGTAGCAATTAAAAAGAGAGTGCTATTTCCAGTTAAGCCACCAATTAGTGCAGTAAATGCAAAGAGTGCGCCAATTAACTGGGCAAATCTTGGTGCGCTCTCATACTCACTTGGAACTGGCCCTGAAAGCCGGGGTTGAATTAAATTACGATATAAAAAGCCATAAATTGATCTACGTAATCCAAATAAAACTGCTGATAAAAAGACGGCAAATTGGAATCCAATAATTAAATTAGATTCAGTAATTAAGGCAGCTGATAAAACTAAGGTGGTAAGGGCTGCGGTATAGCGCGGACCTCTTGCATCAATTAATGGCACAGATTTATTTTTAGTACTTAAAGACATTTCTTCTCCTTTTATAGTTGGGTTTAAATAAATTAATTTTTAAAGCAATTAATTATTTAGCCAACAAATACAACCTTGCGCACGTCCATAATCAATTACTCGGCGCTTTGTGAAATATGAAGGTTGTAGTGAGAACATGGAAGGGATTTTAGATTACTTTGGCAAATACTTCCTGCGAGTGATTTGCAACAAAAGCTATAAAGATGTGATCACTTTGATTAACTGATCCCGCTTTGGTGCACCAGTTGCCCTGGCAATCTCAAAACCTGCCTTATCTAAAAATAAGGTGGTTGGGGTGGAGCGGATATCTACCTTACGTACTAACTCAAGATTTGATTCAGCATCGATCTCTATATAGGAGATATCACTTAATGTGGAGGTGACATCACTTATTAACGCCTTTGCTGCTCTGCATTCTGAACAAAAGGTGGTGGAGAAAATAACCACTGATGCCCGCTTGCCATACTTTTTTCCTAACTCACTCTCTAATATCTGTGAGCCCCTTTTTTCTTTAATTACCCCTTTCTTCGCTCGATACCCAAAGCCAACTACTGCAGTGAGCGCAAGAATTAAAAGAGGTGGCAGCAGGCTTTTCATAAGGGTATTCTTGCACTCTTATGGCACGAATACTTCTTCTTACAAATTGCACTGGCGCAAGTGCTGATGTATTACCGGCCCTTGCCTTGCTGCAACATGATGTGAAGATCTTGCCAATTGAAGCTTCCGTATTAGTTGAAACTCCAATTGTTGATTGCTTACTTATTGATGCTCGACGTGATCTGCCAAATACAAAATCATTTACCAAGTTAATTACCTCAACTGGGGTGGATGTGCCGATCATGGTGATTACAACTGAAGGTGGCCTATCTGCAATAAATGCAGATTGGGGTATTGATGATGTAATTCTTGATACCGCAGGTCCAGCTGAAGTAGATGCACGAATAAGAATTGTGATTGGCCAATCTGCAATTGAAAATCTGGCGAATGACCCATCCCTGCGCGAGATCAGAAGTGGTGAGGTAATAATTGATGAGTCCAGTTACACCGCCAAGATAAAGGGCAGAGTCCTAGATCTAACCTTTAAAGAGTTTGAATTACTTAAGTACTTAGCCCAACATCCAGGCAGGGTCTTTACTAGATCTCAACTACTGCAAGAGATCTGGGGCTATGACTACTTTGGCGGAACTAGAACTGTTGATGTTCATATTCGTCGTCTTCGTTCAAAGCTAGGGCCTGAGTTTGAGGCAATTATTGGAACTGTTCGTAATGTTGGTTACCGCTTTAATGCAAGTAATTCACAAGTATCAGCTGATTTAAGTTAATTACTACTTTGCAAGAGTTAAAACATTTAACACCTGCACTGCGAGAACAAGTTTTATCCCTTATAAAAGCTGCTCAAGATTTTGATAACACCCCTGCCATTGCTGAGCATGTGCTGCTCCACTTACGTCACGGCGGAGATAAGGCGGATTCACATTTAGTAGTCCAAAAAGATAACCAAGTCATTGGCTATGCCCACCTTGATAAGACAGATCAGGTGGCAGGACCCAGTGTCGAGTTAGTAATACACCCAGAACACCGCGGTAGTGCCATTGGGTCAGAGCTTTTAAAAAGTGCAATAGAGGTTTGTGGAAATAAGATTCGGCTTTGGTCACATGGTGATCTGCTACAGGCACGGGCGTTAGCGCAAGCAAATAACTTTATAAAAGTGCGAACTGTGATTCAGATGAGTAAGGATTTAACTGAAGTTTCACCAATAAATTGTGACTATCAAATAAGAAGTTTTTTGCCTGATTTAGATAATAAAGCTTGGCTCACCCTTAACAACCAGGCATTCACCAATCACCCAGAGCAGGGCAATTGGAGTGAGGTTGATTTATCAATCAGATTAAATGAGGATTGGTTTGATGAGAAGGGCTTTTTTGTTGCCCAAGATAAAGATCAATTAATTGGTTTTTGTTGGACCAAGATCCATGGAGGCCATTCACA
>Ga0209400_1002970_pt1 | contig 12574 bp, 12 predicted proteins | sample M_130807_EF_Meta_FD_187313 | JGI IMG/M metagenome (GOLD analysis project Ga0209400, IMG submission 187313) | Freshwater microbial communities from Lake Montjoie, Canada to study carbon cycling - M_130807_EF_MetaG (SPAdes) (version 2) | ecosystem: Environmental > Aquatic > Freshwater > Lake... | reverse complement strand
TCGAGCATGTCCTTCTGGTCAGCGTTGTTTGGTCCAATGTGGCGGTATCTGAAATCTTCGTGAGCTAGAACCATTTAGGGTTTATGCCTCGCCAGTTAGTTCGTTGTATTGAGCTGCTGTCATAAGTGCTGGAAGGTTAGTGAATCTAACCTTGATAAGCCAGCCGGCACCGAAAGGATCAGAGTTAACGGTTTCTGGGCTAGCAACTACTGCGTCGTTAGTCGCAACTACTTCACCATCTAGAGGAGCGTAGAGCTCACCAACAGACTTAGTTGATTCGATCTCACCACAGATCTTCATGTATGTGGTTGCAGTTCCCACCTTAGGAAGATCAACAAAGACCACGTCGCCCAGCTTCTCTGCAGCGTATGCAGTGATACCAATAGTTGCAACATCTCCTTCAACTAATACCCACTCATGTTCCTTGGTGTATTGGAGGTTCTCTGGATTGCTCATCTTTCTTCCTTTACTTTCTCTTATAAAAAGGCAGTTTCACAACAGTCATCGGCATTCTAGTTCCGCGAATATCAACACTAACTTCTGCCCCAAGTTCTGAATTTGTTTTGCTGACATACCCCATTGCAACTGGGTAACCAAGGGTTGGGGAGAGTGCACCAGAGGTGATCTCACCAATCTCTGTTTCACCTGAGTAAATCTTGTATTCAGCTCTTGCAGCTCGCTTACCCTCACCGGTGAGTCCAACTAGAACCTTCTCTTGCTCTTTAGTTGAGAGTGCGGTTAGGGCGCTCTTACCAACGAAGTCTTCTTCACGGTCTAGTTTCACAACTCTGCCTAGACCTGCTTCGAATGGGTTCACATTAAGGTTCAGTTCGTGTCCATAGAGTGGCATGCCAGCTTCGAGGCGAAGAGTGTCACGAGCAGCTAATCCACAGGCAGTGATACCGGTATTTAGTAGTGCATTGAAGCTTTGAACGGCTGAAATGCTTGGAACTAGAACTTCAAAGCCATCTTCACCGGTGTACCCGGTTCTACAGAGATAGCCAGGAACACCATCGATACTTCCTGTTGCTATTGAGTAGTAGGGAAGAGGTGCCAGATCTATATCCACTAGCTTCTGTAACAAGTCAGTTGCTTTAGGTCCTTGAACTGCTAGCAAAGCAAAGTCATCGCTCTTGTCTTCAACTCCGTTGAAGTTCTTGAGTGCTGCTCGCTCCGTTAAGGCAGCAACAACTGCATGGCGATTACCAGCATTAGCAATCACTAGGAACTGGTCATCGCCTAGGCGATAAACGATGAGGTCATCGATGATGCCACCGTCTTCGTTGCAGATCAACGCATACTTAGCTTTACCAACTGCAATAGCTGAAGATTTGATGACCAGCGCGTAGTCAAGGAAGCTGGCAGCATCAGATCCTGAAACAAAGATTTCAGCCATGTGGCTGATGTCGAATAAACCGGCTTGTTCTCTAACTGCCTGGTGTTCAGCTAGGTCGCTGGTGTATCGAACAGGCATCTCCCAGCCCCCGAACTCGGTAAAGCTGGCCCCTAGACGGGCATGTTCAGCGTGGAGTGGGGTTTGAGGCATATCGCTAATTTACGGCAGTTTTAGAGCCTTCAGTGCCCACACGCCGAAATTATGATGACTGGAGCATGGATGGCATAACTTGCCCTAGAGAATCATTTCCTGCGAATTGGGAATTTTCTTTCGGCTATACGCGTTTACATTAGAGGTGCAAACGTTTCAGGCGCTATCCGCGCACTGGAAGCTACACTTAAGGCACCTTACAGGAGATCTAGATGTCGAAGTGGCCGGGACAATTTAGTGTCCCTCAATTGATTTTTAGGAAGTCAGGCAGGCGAGATAAATGAGCGATCTAGTCAAATCTAAAAAAAGAGTAGCTGACCATGGAGAGGTTTTTACACCTCATTGGATGGTCGGAGAGATGCTCGATTTGGTGAAAAACGAGTCAGAGAGAATTGACGCCAGGTTTTTAGAGCCTGCCTGTGGATCGGGAAATTTCCTGGTGGAGATACTCCATCGAAAGCTTAAAACTGTCGAATCCAAATATAGTAAAAGCCCATTTGAGAAAACTAACTACGCATTATTAAGCCTTATGTGTACCTACGGCATTGAACTTTTAGAGGACAATGCTGAAGAGTGCAGGGAAAATCTACTGGCGGTCTTTACAACCTATCTCGGTGTTGGCCTAAATGAGGAAGTGGCTATTGCCGCTAAGAACATTCTGAGAGCAAATATTGTTCGCGGGGATGCGCTGTCGATGCTAAATCCAGAAGGAGAAGGTATAGTCTTTCCCGAATGGGCCTATCTGTCAAAAGGTAAATTCTCAAGGCGTGACTTTAAGTTCGGTGATCTAACCCAGCTCGCTTCTCTTGAAGGAACGCTCTTTGAAGATTTCGAATTGAATCAGATGTCAAAGTCGATGAAAGAATACAAGCAGTTGACAGTCCAAGACATAGCTAGTTTTAACGAATAATTGAGGGCTAGGGAAATGACAGAGAAAGTAAGTTTAGCTTTTCGCAATAGAAACCCAGATGTTCTAACAAGCATCGCAAACCTTTCCAATGATGAGGTTTTCACACCGCCTGAACTCGCCAACCAGATGCTAGACAACCTAGAGCAGTCTTGGGCGGTGGCTAACAAGGGCCAGAGCATTTGGGCTGACCCGACCGTGACCTTTTTAGACCCATTCTCTAAATCTGGAGTTTTTTTGAGGGAGATTACAAAGCGTCTTTCCAAAGGCCTTGAGGAAGAAATGCCCGATCTTCAAACTCGCATCAACCACATCACCTCAAAGCAGATTTTTGGAATCTCGGTGACAACTCTTACTGCTCTATTAACTCGGCGAAGTGTTTATTGCTCAAAAACGGCTAATGGTCGTCATTCTATAAATACTGAATTTGATAATGAGTCCGGAAACATTTGGTTTGAACGAATGAACCACACATGGAATGCGGGCAGATGTAAGTTTTGCGGTGCAAATGAAAAAGAATTTTCGAGGGATAAAGATTTAGAATCTCATGCTTACGCACTAATCCACACGACAAAACCTAAAAATCTAATGGCAGAAAAATTTGGAGAAGACATGAAATTCGACGTAGTGATTGGGAACCCCCCTTACCAGCTTGGTGACGGCGGTGGTGAAGGTTCAAGCGCCGTAGCCCTGTACCATCTCTTTGTCGAGCAGGCTATCAAGCTCGAACCTAGATATCTTTCTATGGTCATTCCTGCGAGGTGGTACTCAGGTGGAAAGGGGCTTGACAGTTTTAGAAGCACAATGCTTAACAGCAAGCAAGTTTCTCAGATCCACGACTACCCAGAAACTGATATGTGCTTTCCGAATGTGAACATTAGGGGTGGTGTCTGCTATTTTCTTTGGGAAAAGGACTACAAAGGCGACCCTGTGGTGTGGAACTATTCAAAGAAGTTAGAGCCAATCTCATCCAAGCGCCCTTTACTCATCGATAACGTAAGCACGTTCATCCGGTATAACAGGGCTGTCAGCCTGGTTGAGAAGGTCAGAACACTGTCAGAGAAAACTATGGATCAGGTTGTAAGCTCAAGGAACCCATTTGGCATCCCTTCAAACTTCGAGGATTTCTCGTCAACTCGTGTCGGAGACAAAACACTCACTTTGTACAGAAGTAGAAGGGGCTCAACAAATGATAAGGAGGTTTATGTCTCGCCAAAGTCTGTAACAACAGGATTGGATTTGGTCCAAAAAAAGAAGGTTCTCGTCTCAAAAGCGAGTCCTGGAGGTGATGAATATCCTCACGCAGTAATCGGGCGCCCATTTATTGCAAATGAGAATTCAGTTTGTACGGAGACTTACCTCCTAGTAAGTCTCGTCAAGAGTCGCACAGAAGGTGAAAATCTTATGACGTATATGTCGACAAAATTCTTCCGCTTTTTGGTCTCTCTCGTTAAGAACACTCAAAATATCTCCAAGGGGTGCTTCGCTCTAGTCCCAGTTCAAGACTTTTCAAAACCTTGGACAGACGAGGAGCTATTTTCCAAATACGGATTTGATGAAGATGACATCGAGTTCATTGATTCACTCGTTCGTCCGATGGGGCTGAATCATGAATAAGGAAGTGGCAGAACTTTTTCCAACTAAACCTGAGTCCCGTCAGAGAATCTACGCATATGCAATCTTGGATAAGGCGCATGCTGGCCAGCTAAAAATAGGTCAGACAAACCAATCCGTGAAAACACGTGTCTCCCAGCAACTCAAGACAGCCGCCATCAAAAATTTCAAGATCGAGATCGATGAATCCGCAGAGCGTGCCGATGGGAGTATTTTCACTGACTTTGATGTCCGAAGCAGATTGAAGTCAAAAGGTTTCAGAAACCCACATCTCGAATGGATGGAGTGCTCAGTCGAGGATGTAATGACTGTGATAAAGGAACTCCAGACTGGGCTTAAACTATCAGGCACTCATCACTTAGATTTTGAGATGAGAAAAGAGCAGGCTGTTGCGGTAGATAGAACTCACAACTATTTTCATTCCATCTGGAAAGAGGACGTTCATGCTGTCCCTCGTTTTCTTTGGAATGCGAAAATGCGATTCGGTAAGACATTCACTTCTTACCAATTAGCTAAGAAGCTTGGGGCAAAAAAGGTTCTGGTGCTGACGTTTAAGCCTGCCGTCGAAGACGCCTGGCAGGTTGATTTAGAGTCACACGTGGACTTTGACGGATGGCAGTACATGTCAAAGAAAACTGAGCTAAGTGTGGATCAGCTAGACATGAAGAAGCCTCTGGTCTATTTTGGGTCCTTCCAAGACTTGTTGGGTAAGGATAAGTCCGGAAACATCAAATTTAAGAATGAATGGCTTCACACAACTAACTGGGACTTAGTCATTTTCGATGAGTATCACTTCGGAGCTTGGCGAGAGAGCGCGAAGGAACTATTCGAAGGTGAAGATCCAGTAAACATAAACAAAGAGATTAAAGCTGAATGGGGTGATGATTTAGAGACTTTCGAGGAAGAGCTAGACGAGCTAGGTGGCGATGAAAAGGACTTTTTGCCTATAACCACAAGGGCCTATTTGTATCTTTCGGGAACCCCCTTCAGAGCTCTCTCTTCGGGAGAATTCATTGAAGAACAGATTTTTAACTGGACTTATACAGACGAACAGGAAGCAAAGGCTCGATGGTCCAAGGAACACCCAGAAAAATGGAATCCTTATGAATCACTGCCTCAAATGCGCCTGTTCACTTATCAAATGCCAGACGAGTTAGTTGCAATTGCAAATCAAGGTGAATTCGATGAGTTTGACCTAAATGAATTTTTCAGTGCATCCGGAACGGGAGATAGCGCTACCTTTAAGCACAAAGAGGAAGTTCAAAAATGGCTTGATGTTATTAGAGGATCTTATTCATCTACCCAAGTAGACAACCTAAAGCAGGGAAGTAAGAAACCGCCATTTCCTTATTCTGATGTGAGGCTTTTACCTTATCTTCAGCACTCTTTGTGGTTCCTGCCGAATGTGGCGGCTTGTCAGGCTATGGCAAATCTCCTTTCTGAGAAACATAATGTTTTTTGGCATAAATACACCGTCCTGAATGTTTCTGGGGCCAAAGCGGGCATTGGCCTTGAAGCTTTGCCTCCAGTGAAAACTGCTATTGGAAGTGGCCACGAAACTTCGACAATCACACTTTCTTGCGGAAAATTAACGACTGGGGTAACTGTTCCGCAGTGGTCTTCTATCTTGATGCTTCGGAACCTGAACTCTCCGGAATCCTATTTTCAAGCAGCGTTCAGAGTTCAATCTTCTTGGTCAGTCAAAAACCCTAACGGTGACAACCCTAATGAAGAGTACATAGCAAAACCAGTTTGTTTCGTGTTTGACTTCGCGCCTACGCGAGCTCTCCGTCAAATTTCTGAATATGGAATTGGGTTATCTCCAAATCAACCTAATCCCGAAAAGGCAGTGGAAGAACTAGTGAGTTTCCTTCCAGTTCTTGCCTACGATGGATCGAATATGACTCAAGTCGATGCCGGAGGGATCTTAGACATGGCGTTGGCTGGAACCTCAGCCACTTTGCTCGCTAGAAAATGGGAATCGGCTCTCTTGGTTAATGTCGACAACGAAACACTGAAGAAAGTTTTGGCAGATCCTAAAGCATTGGCTGCTGTCATGAACATCGAGGGCTTCAGGTCATTGGGTTCAAACGTTATCGAGACCGTAATAAATAAGAGTGAATCAGTCAAGAAAAAGAAAAAGGAGCAGGGTGACAATCCTGATCCAAAAGAAAAGAAGAAACTCACCGATGAGGAAAAGGAATACAAGTCAAAGAGAAAACTGATTCAGGAGAAGTTGATCAAATTCGCCACTCGTATTCCAGCCTTTATGTACCTGACTGATTTTAGAGAGAACGCTCTCAAGGACGTAATTACTAAGTTAGAGCCCGAATTGTTCAAGTCTGTCACTGGCTTATCAGTTGCAGACTTCGAGTTACTTGTTTCGCTAAATATATTCAACGCAAGCCAGATGAATCAAGCGGTATTTGCCTTCAGAAGATACGAGGACGCGTCACTTTCTTACGCGGGAATTGAATCGCACAGTAATTTGAGGCGATACGGACTATTCGACACTGTCGTCGCCAAAGAGGAATAGCTTGGTTTAAGTCTAAGAACCTAGTTCTGGGTTCTTTAGTCTTAGCTTTGAGATAGGTAATAATCCGCCGGCTGCTGCTGGGTAATGCAGTGGATTCCGCCACCTCGATCGAAGATCGGCCGAGCATCAATCAGCCTGATTTCGCGACCTGGATAGACCTCTTCGAGGATGCCCTTAGCAACCTGGTCATTAGGGTCATCGAAAGCACAGAGCAGCACAGCATCGTTCAGGATGTAGTGGTTGATGTATGAGTAGTCAACGAAGCCAACTTCATCCTTTAGGACCTTAGGTGCTGGCACTTTGATGATTCTGCAGTCGGTCTGCTCTTCAAGTCTTGAGATCACTTCGTGGGTAACTGAGTAGTCAGGGTGAGATTCATCTTGTTGGTCGTGAACTAGGAGAGTAGTCTCATCTGCAAAGCAGGCAACTATGTCGATGTGACCTTTAGTTCCATAAGTCTCATAGTCTCTGGTCAGGCCTCGCCTGATCCAGATGACCTTCTCTGTTCCAAGCTTTGAGTTAAGTTCTGCTTCAACTTCTAATCTGGTCCAGTCAGGGTTTCGCTCTATTCCTAGTTGAACTGTCTCAGTTGCTAGGAGTAATCCGCTGCCATTGGTGTGGATGCCTCCGCCTTCGTTGACCAATTCGCTGTTGATTAGTTTTGCTGCAACGTGGTTAGCCATGAATGTTGCAACTTTGGCATCTTGCTCATAGTTAGACCAGCTCTGAGCACCCCAACCGTTGAATACCCAGTTCACGGCGGCCAGTTCATTGTTATCGAAGACAAAGGTTGCACCGGAGTCTCTTATCCAGCTGTCATCAAGAGGGCAGACAACTAACTCGATTGAGGCTGAAAGATACTTCTTTGCAATCTCGAAGTGCTTTGGATCAACCAAAACCGTTACAGGTTCATACTCAGCTGCAGTGTTTGCTACCTCACTCCAAGCAAGATAGGCATCCTCTTCCTGCGCATAATCAGCAGCAGGCCAAGCTAACCAAGTTCTCTCGTGCTTTGCCCATTCTGGTGGCATCAAGAGACTCATTGGTAATCCTTGTCGACTCCAGCAATCCCGCCATCGACTCCGTCACCGAAATCGGTTCTAGGGTTTGCAACTTGTTTGGTCAGAGCGTCGTATGTGTCTGGTCTTCTGGTGGCTAGGAATGGGAATAGGTCTAACCAGTCACGTCTTTGATCTAGATCAAGTTCAGCAATAAGAACCTCATCCTGATCTCTCGAAGCTTCAACCAAGATGCGACCGTAAGGGTCGCTGATAAAACTTGTTCCGTAGAAGTTAAGTGCACCCTCATTGCCCCAACGGTTAGGGACAACCATGAATGTTCCATTAGCAATACCGTTACCGACGATTACTTGCTTCCACAGAGGAGCGGTGTCGAAATCAGGATGATCTGGCTCTGAACCAATTGCAGTTGGGTAAACCAGCACTTCTGCATTGGCTAGTGAATATGCTCTAGCAACTTCAGGGAACCACTCATCCCAACAGGTTGGTAAACCAAAGTTACCTAGTGTTCCACTTTTGAAATCGAAAGTGTAGACAGGGTAGCCATCAGGTTGGTTTGGTCCTGGTGCGAAGTATTTATCTTCGTAGTAACCGGCTGTGACTGGAATGTGAAGTTTAGGAGTGTATGCAACCAGTTCACCCTGAGGGTTCACAACTATTGCAACGTTTAATCCTCGACCATCACTGAGTTCAGTGTCGTGATACAAAGAAGCGTGAACATAGACTCCGAAGGTTTGTGCTGCTTCAGTTGCAAACTTAAGTGTTGGGCCAGCCTCTAGATCTTCAGCAATGTCTGCTGGTTTTCCAGTTGGCAACTTATCTGCAGGGTATCTAGAGAGGGTAAGTTCTGGAAGGCAAACAATCTCAGCTCCTTGCTCTGCAGCTAACTTGATGCCTTGGGTTAGGTTCGCAAGATGTTTGGCTGGATCTTCTTCCCAGTGCATCTGGACAAGAGCAACTTTGACTGGATTTCTTGTGCTTTCCTTCACTCTTGAAAGTGATGGTAGAGCTTTAGCAGTTGTTACTTTCATTTACTTCTGATCCATTGAGTCGATGATTTGAGTTAGTAGTTTCACATCTGTTCTTGGGTTCACAATTGCGAATCTGGCATTAGGTTTTCCAAGGTGCGAGCTAGGGGTTACAAAGCCCAAACCTTGCTTAAGGATTCGATCTGACCAGCCTTCGTAGTCAGCTAGCTGCCAACCCTTTTTCTCAAATACGACAATTGAGAGTTCTGGCTCTCTAACAAGCTTTAGATCTTCACGCTTACGAATCACATCTGCAATCTTGTGAGCAACATTTATGTTGTCTGCCACTGCCTTTCTATAAGCAGCAACTCCGTAGGTTGCTAGAGAGAACCAGAGCGGTAAGCCTCTAGCTCTTCTGGTGAGGTTGTATGCGTAGTCAGATGGATTGAACTCTCCACCATCGGTCAAAGTGTCTAGGTACTCACCGTGTTGGGTGTGAGCAGCAGAGGCTAACTTAGGGTTTCGATAAACCAAAGCACAGCAGTCAAAGGGAGTGAAGAGCCACTTGTGTGGATCAACAATGAATGAATCTGCAAACTTAGAACCCTTGAACAACTTCTTACTGTTCTCATCAAGAATTCCAGCTAAACCGTAAGCACCATCGATGTGATACCAAACACCAAGTTCTTTAGCTGCTTTACCAACTTCGTCTAAGCGATCAACAATTCCGAAGTTTGTAGTTCCTGCTGTTGCGACAACTGCGAATAAACCCTTACCGGCTTTCTTAGCAGCAGCTAAGACAGCCTTGCCCCTAAGTCTTCCTTCAGCATCAACATCAGCTGTGATGACATCGATGTCCATCACTCTGGCTGCTGCCTTGAGAGAAGAGTGTGACTCTTTAGATGCAATGATGCTCCAGCGCTTAGGCATCTTCTTTTTGTTCTTTATGCGCTCTTGGATTGCAGCGTGACGAGCGGTGACTAGAGCAGAGAGGTTACCTAACGATCCACCTTGAACAAATACTCCACCTGCAGATTTAGGAAGTCCAACTTCTTTTGCTAACCAGGCGAGCACTTCGTTCTCAGCAAATACCGCTCCAGAACCTTCAAGCCATGAACCTCCGTAAACAGATGTTGCAGAAACAACAAGGTCAAAGAGTGTTGCCGCTTCTGTTGGTGCAGTTGGAATGAAAGATAGGTAGCCAGGGTGGTCAGTTGAAATACAAGCAGGGGCTAGAACTTCTTCAAATACCTTTAGAGCTTTGGTTCCACCGAGACCTGTTTCAGAAATAGTTCCACTGGCGTGCTCTTTAAGATATTTGAGAGTTTGTGGTCCATCTAGGGGAGCAGGATCCAGTTCCATGCGCTCACGAGCATATTTCAAAACCTGTTCACGAAGAGCCTTGGTGGCAGGAGATGAACTATGCATCTTGGCGGCTGAACTTGGCATTTCTAGTTCTTAGATCTCTTAGATAGTGAAACAGCAAAACCAAATAGACAGACAACAAAGAGAACAATTGAGCCGATGCTGCGCTGTTGAGCAATAGCTTCACAAGAAGTCCAGTCATCCTGCTGTGGGACTGTGCAGTAGTCAGGGCTAAAGAAGCCAATTGCTGATGCCAGCATTCCAACCAAAGCAACGGTTGCAATCATCGCAAGGCTGTTGTTCTTTATTTCATGCTTAGCCATCTAGGTTCTCTTTCTTGAAGTCTCTGCCAAAACAATTCCTGTAATGACTATTAAACCGCCAAATATCTCAAGCGTTGACATGTCTTCACCAAGCCAAGCCCATGCAAATACCGTGGCAAACACAGTTTCAGCTGTAGCAATAACCCCAACAGCGGTTGCAGAGAGATTACCTAAGGCAATGTAGTCAAGAAGCATAGGGACAAATGAACCCATAATTCCGATCCAGAGTAGTCCTGCCCAGAATGGCCAAGAGAAGCTGCCTAGATTGCCGCTAAGTGAGAAGACCTCATAAACGTCAACTACAGGGGAAGGGTTGATTAGGTTGATTATTCCCCAGAAGATAGCAGCGACTAGGAACGAGTAAAAGAGAGTAGACATCGCATCGCGGTTGCGTTGAGTGTGTTCACCGGTGATGAAGTAGATAGTCACGCAGATAGCTGCTCCAACTGCCCAGAGCACACCGATTGGATCTAGGTTTGAGTTCCAGATGTTGCTCACAACAGCTAGGCCTCCAAGCACCAGCGCAATACCCAACCAGAGTCTTGGTAGCACTCTCTCCTTGAACAGGAATATTCCAACAATTGGCACGAGTGCGATTGCGGTGTATTCAATCAATAGCGCAACGCTGATTGGCAGTAGGTTCACTGCATTGGAATAGGTCCATTGCATGAGCCCAATACCGAAGATTCCGTAGAAGACAAACAATGGAATCTCTTTGAGTTCCATCTTGAAGGCTTTACGGTTTGTGATCAGAAGGGCGATTCCTGCAAGGACAGCCGTGAAGACTGTTCTAAACAGAACCAATTGTTCTGTGCTTATTCCAGTACTGAGAATCACCTTTACCGAGCTGGCATTTAGCCCAAACAGCAATGCAGCAAAAGCGACTGCGGTTGCACCGACACCTGGTCTTCGTTGAGCTACTCTATTCACCAATTCAGCCTAGGCTAGAGACATGACTGAATTTGTTTTAGCCGGTGGCTGTTTCTGGTGTTTAGACTCCTCATACTCTCAATTCAAGGGAGTTATTGATGTTGAATGTGGTTATTCAGGTGGCCACAAGACAAACCCAACCTACGAAGAGGTTTGTGGTGAAGGAACTGGGCACGCTGAAGTTGCCAAAGTTATCTTCGACGAGAGTGTTCTCTCAGCGGATCTGATTTTGGATATCTTCTTCACGGTGCATGACCCACGACAGCTAAACCGTCAGGGTAATGACATCGGAACAAGTTACCGCTCAGCAATGTTTTATGCAGACGATGAGCAAAAGGCTCTCTTTGAGAAAGCACTTGAGCGGGCAGCACTTGTTTGGGATGGCCCAATCGTTACAGAGCTCAACAAACTCGAAATCTTTTGGCCAGCTGAGGGTTACCACCAGGATTACTTCGCTAACAACCCAGGCAACGCTTATTGCCAAAGCGTTGTCAGCGGCAAGATGGCAAAGACCAGAGCAGCTTTTCTCGACTACTTGAAGTAGTTGTGGATAACTAGAGCAGGATTTCTAGATATTTGTAAATCTTTCTGACATCACCAAAAGGTGATCTCTCTAAGAAAGGTTTTCAATGTCTGATTCATTCTCCGTAACCGGTTTGGTTGCAACAACCCCTCGACACCTAGTAACCCAAGATGGTTTGCCAATTACCTCATTTCGACTAGCAGCATCAACCAAGAAGTTTGATAAGCAAGCCAATCGCTGGACCGAAGGTGAAACCAACTGGTTCACGGTTACCTCATTCCGTCAGCTAGCAATCAACTCAGCAACCTCTGTCTCCAAAGGTGATCGAGTAGTAGTCATGGGCAGACTTCGAGTTCGTGACTGGGACAACGGAGAACGTGCTGGAACATCGGTTGAGATTGAAGCTGAAACCCTAGGGCATGACCTGGTTTGGGGCTCATCAACATTTGTTCGAACAGTCAACGTCCGAGAAGACCAGCCTGAACCTGAGGTTGAAGAAGAACTCGAAGAGGAAGAGCCTAAGTCCAAGAAGAAGGTAATGGCCTAAAGACTTCTGGTGGGTGGATTCCCCTAACTCACACTCCCAGGAGAAGGCGATACTCAACACTTCAAGCAAGCATTGTTAGGCTCCTGACGCCTAATCAGTTCTTGGATAAACTTATCCATAGCGACCTTGAACGTGTTGGGTGTCGCCTTTATTTTTGAGGAAAACAATCCCATGGCTGAATTCATTTACCAAATGATTAAGGCGCGTAAAGCGCACGGTGACAAGGTCATCCTTGACGATGTCACCCTTGCCTTCTACCCAGGAGCAAAGATCGGTGTTGTTGGCCCTAACGGTGC
>Ga0209400_1002968_pt1 | contig 12579 bp, 11 predicted proteins | sample M_130807_EF_Meta_FD_187313 | JGI IMG/M metagenome (GOLD analysis project Ga0209400, IMG submission 187313) | Freshwater microbial communities from Lake Montjoie, Canada to study carbon cycling - M_130807_EF_MetaG (SPAdes) (version 2) | ecosystem: Environmental > Aquatic > Freshwater > Lake... | reverse complement strand
CGGCCTGGCCCCCGGCGCAATAAATTTCGGTGCGGTTGCAGGTGGAGACGATGGCGGCCTCGGGCGCATGGACCAGGCTTTGGCGCAGGGTGTGCAGGTGGGGGACGATTTGGTCCAGACCGAAGGCGAAGCGTCCGCGCAGGTCCAGCGGCGCGGTGGTGTGGTTGATGCCAAGGGCCCAGACGGTCATAGAAGCGGCGATTATAAAATCCGCCGCCCTTGCGGCATACCCCACCCGCCGCCATGAACATTCTTGCGCTTTTTATCCACCTGCTCAATTTCGCGGCACCTGCAGTGTTTGTCGGTACCTTTGTGGCCCTGACCGCGCCCTGGGTCCTGCGCAAAACCGCGGGGCGGGGCGGTTGGAAGGTTCGCGCCTTGAGCAACAGCCTGTGCGGCTTGCTCGCTTTAGCGGCGGGGCTCTGGTTCTTTGACCACGACGGCAAGATGGCCAGCTACGGTGGATTGCTGGTGGCCAGCGCGGCCAGCCAGTTTCTCTGGATGCGGGCTGGTCGATGAGCACCGCCTCGGCCAACACGCCTGTGATCGCCGCCGCGCGCGCCGAGCATCTACCGGCGCTGGAGGCGCTGATTTTTGACCACGGTGCCAATATCTGGAACTACTTGCCTGTCGATGGCATCCGCGCGCACCTGGCCGACATCGCTGCGGGTTTGGATCACGGCGTCTTGGCGCTGCAGGACGGGCAAATCCTTGGCGCGGTGACCTTTGGCCTGAGCACCGACTTTGACCGCTACCTGCCCCCGCAGCTGCGGGGTACGCCGCAGGGCTATGTGAGCGAAGCCGTAGTCCGGCGTGATCAGGTGGGCCAGGGTTGGGGTACACGGCTGCTGCGCGAGGCGCTGGCCGCCCTGTCCGGCATGGGCGTGCAGTTCGTGTTTATCGACCGCCACGAGGAGAACCAGGCTTCGGCCGGCATGATGCGGCGCGCCGGGTTTGTGGAAATCGAAACCTACGCCGATCCCCGCCGACGCCCGCACGGCTCGGGGCGCACCACGGTATGCCGCTTCAGTTGTGCGGATGAAACTGGTCCACCCGGTCCGTAATCACCCCGTCGGTACCGAGGGCGAGCAGGCGCTGGGCTTCGGGTTCTTCATTGACGGTATAGCTGAGTAAACGAAAACCGCCCGCTTTGGCCTGGGTGACGGTGGTGGTGTTCCAGAGTTCGTGGTTGCAAACAATGGCCTGGCACTGCAGCCGGGTGGCATGGTCCAGCCATTGCGCCCAGGACAGGTCTTCGAGCGCGTGGATCAGCAGGCCGCGTGGCAGTTCGGGCTGCGCGGCGAGCGCGCCTTCGAGCGCGGGAATCTCAAAGGAGGTGAGCAAGGGCGGCACTGCCTGCGCGCGCCACAGCCGAGCCGCTTGCTGCGCCACGGCCTCGCCGGTGTGGCGTTCTGTGCCAATGGTCGGCTTGATTTCGATATTGAGGAAATAGCCGTTGGCGATGCAAAAACGGGCAATGCCTTCCAGCGAGGGCAGCGGCTCACCCGCATACGCCGGGCTGTGCCAGCCGCCGGCATCGACCTGCGACAAGCGCTGCCAAGCGTGTTGACCGGCCACGGTGTTGGCGGGCAGGCCGTGGCCGCTGGTGGTGCGCTCCAAGGTGTCGTCGTGCAGCAAAAAGGGCACACCGTCGCTGCTGAGCTTCACGTCGCACTCAAACATGCGGTAGCCGTGGGACGCGCCCAGGCGAAAAGCGGCCAGGGTGTTTTCGGGGGCCAGGGTGCCGGCGCCCCGGTGGGCGATCCATACAGGGTAGGGCCAGTTGGGCATAAGGTCTCTCAAAGCAGCGGACCGGCGCATTGTGCCCCTGCGTTACCATTCGCGGCCCATCGAAAAAACGCCGCCTGCTTGCGGCAGGGCGACCACGCAGCCACCGATGAACGCCCCCACGCAGCTCTCCCACCTCACACCCGCATTCCCCGGCTCCGCCGCCACCGATGATGAGGACGGCGGGCGCATACGCGAAATTCCGTACAACTACACCTCGTTTTCCGACCGCGAGGTGGTGATACGCCTGCTGGGCGAGCCGGCATGGGAGACGCTGAACAGCCTGCGCGGTGAACGGCGCACCGGAAGCTCGGCGCGGATGTTGTACGAGGTGCTGGGTGATATCTGGGTGGTGCAGCGCAACCCCTATTTGCAGGATGACTTGCTGGATAACCCCAAGCGGCGCGCCCTGTTGGTCGAGGCCTTGCACCACCGCCTGGGCGAAATTGAAAAGCGCCGCACGCCGCAGACCGATCCGCAGCGCGACGCGGCTGTGGGTGATTTGCTCGCGGTTTCGCGCCGCGCGGTAGAGGCTTTTGGTGCTTCATTTGCCGATATGGCCGCGTTGCGGCGCAAGGCTTTGCGGGTGCTGGGACGGTGCACGGCGCGCGACAACATCCAATTCGACGGCCTGAGCCGGGTCGCCCATGTCACCGATGCCACCGACTGGCGGGTGGAATACCCCTTTGTGGTCCTGACGCCCGACACCGAGGCGGAGATGGCCGGTTTGGTCAAAGCCTGTATTGATTTAGGTCTGAGCATCGTCCCGCGGGGGGGCGGTACCGGCTACACCGGCGGCGCGGTGCCGCTGACCTGGAAGAGCGCGGTCATCAACACCGAAAAGCTCGAAGGCATGGGCGAGGTGGAGCTGCGCCGCCTGCCCGGTGTGGACCAGGATGTGGCCACGGTGTGGAGCGAGGCCGGCGTGGTGACGCAGCGCGTGGCCGATGCAGCCGAGCGTGCGGGCTATGTGTTTGCGGTGGATCCGACCTCGGCCGAGGCGTCCTGCATAGGCGGCAACATCGCCATGAATGCGGGCGGGAAAAAAGCCGTGCTCTGGGGCACGGCGCTGGACAACCTGGCGAGCTGGCGCATGGTGACGCCGCAGGCGCAGTGGCTCGAAGTCACGCGCATAGGCCACAACCTGGGCAAGATCCACGATGCGGCGATGGTGCACTTCCGGCTGGATTATTTCGAGGCCGATGGGACAACACCCCTGCGTAGCGAAGACCTCCACATTCCGGGTGCCAGCTTTCGCAAAGCCGGTTTGGGCAAGGACGTAACCGACAAGTTTTTGAGTGGCCTGCCTGGCATCCAGAAAGAGGGTTGCGACGGCTTGATTACCAGCGCGCGCTGGGTGGTGCACCGCATGCCGCAGCACACCCGCACGGTGTGCCTGGAGTTTTTCGGCCACCCCCGCGAGGCGGTGCCCAGCATCGTCGAGATCAAGGACTTCATGTTCGCGCAGGCGCAACACAGCGGCGTGTTGCTGGCCGGTCTGGAGCACATGGACGACCGCTACCTCAAGGCCGTGGGCTACGCCACCAAGAGCCGGCGCGGCGCGCAAAGCGGCAACGGTTTACCCAAGATGGTGTTGATCGGCGACATCGCCGGTGACGACGCCGACGCGGTGGCCCGTGCGACATCGGAGGTGGTGCGCATTGCCAACGCGCGCAGCGGCGAGGGCTTTGTTGCCATCAGCCCCGAGGCGCGCAAAAAATTCTGGCTGGACCGCAAACGGACTGCCGCCATCAGCCGCCACACCAACGCCTTCAAGATCAACGAAGACGTGGTGATTCCGCTGCCGCGCATGGCCGAGTACACCGACGGCATTGAGCGCATCAACATCGAGCTGTCCTTGCGCAACAAGCTGGCTTTGTGCGATGCCTTGCAGGCCTTTTTCGATGCCGGCCATTTGCACCTGGGCAGGGGCGACGATGCCGCCGAGATGTCCGCGTCCGATCTGCTGGAAGAGCGCGTTGTCCAGGCCCAGGCCCTTGTCGCCGGGGTGCGTGCCCAATGGCAGACCTGGCTCGACGACGTGGAAACGCTGTTCCCCCAGTTGCAGGAGCACAGCCTGCGGGCGAGCTGGAAGACGCAGTTGCTGGCACCTTTGCAGGCCATCTTTACCGGCGGCGCGTTTGCGCCCATCCTGGCGCAGTGCCGTGCCATCCACCAGCGCGTGCTCAAAGGCCGCGTCTGGGCGGCCTTGCACATGCATGCGGGTGATGGCAATGTGCACACCAATATCCCGGTCAACAGCGACGACTACGCCATGCTGCAAACCGCGCACCAGGCCGTGGCGCGCATCATGGCGCTGGCGCGTTCTTTGGACGGCGTGATCTCGGGTGAACACGGCATCGGGATAACCAAGCTGGAGTTTTTGAGCGATGCAGAGCTGCAGCCTTTTGCGGACTACAAAGCCCGCATAGACCCCGAAGGCCGCTTCAACAAGGGCAAGCTCTTGCGTTCGGTCGGCACTGAAGGCCAGGCGCACAGCGCCTACACGCCCTCGTTCGGATTGATGGGCCATGAGTCGCTCATCATGCAGCAGAGCGACATCGGTGCGATTTCCGATTCGATCAAAGACTGCCTGCGCTGCGGCAAGTGCAAACCGGTGTGCGCCACCCATGTGCCGCGCGCCAACTTGCTCTACAGCCCGCGCAACAAAATCCTGGCGACTTCGCTGTTGATCGAGGCCTTTTTGTACGAAGAGCAAACCCGCCGGGGTATCAGCCTGCGGCATTGGGAAGAATTCGAAGACGTGGCCGACCACTGCACCGTGTGCCACAAATGCGCCAGCCCCTGTCCGGTGGATATTGATTTTGGTGATGTGACCATGAATATGCGCAACCTGCTGCGCAAAATGGGCCAGAAGTCTTTTCGCCCGGGCAACGCGGCGGCCATGTTTTTTTTGAACGCCACCAACCCGCAAACGATTCAGCTGATGCGCAGCGCCATGGTGGGTGTGGGCTTCAAGGCCCAGCGCCTGGCCAACGATTTGTTCCGCGTGTTGACCCGCAAACAGACGGCAAAGCCGCCCAGCACTGTGGGCAAAGCGCCGCTCAAAGAGCAGGTGATCCACTTCATCAACAAAAAAATGCCCGGTGGCCTGCCCAAAAAGACCGCCCGCGCTTTGCTGGATGTGGAAGACGCGGATTACGTGCCCATCATCCGCAACCCCCAAACCACCAGCAGCGACAGCGAAGCGGTGTTTTACTTCCCCGGTTGTGGCTCCGAACGCCTGTTCAGCCAGGTCGGCTTGGCGACCCAGGCCATGTTGTGGCACGCGGGGGTGCAAACGGTGCTGCCACCCGGCTATTTGTGCTGCGGCTACCCGCAGCGCGCCAGCGGCATGCAGGACAAAGCCGACAAAATCATCACCGACAACCGGGTGCTGTTCCACCGGGTTGCCAACACGCTGAACTACCTGGACATCAAAACCGTGGTGGTGAGCTGCGGCACCTGTTACGACCAGCTGCAGGGTTATGAATTCGACAAAATTTTCCCCGGCTGCCGCATTGTCGACATCCATGAATATTTGCTGGAAAAAGGCATCACCTTGAACCCTGCGCAGCAGGGCGCGTATCTGTTCCACGACCCCTGCCACAGCCCCATGAAGCTGCAGGAGCCCATCAAAACCGTCAAAGCCCTGGTCGGACCATCGGTGGTGCAAAGTGCCCGCTGCTGCGGCGAGTCGGGCACCTTGGGTGTGACCCGGCCGGATATCGCCACCCAGGTGCGCTTCCGCAAGGAAGCGGAATTGCGCAAGGGCGAGGCCGCTTTGCAGGCGCTCGCGCCCCGGGCGGCGGGCGCACCGACCAAAATCCTGACCAGCTGCCCAAGTTGCCTGCAGGGCCTGAGCCGTTACGGCGACGACCTGCAAAACGGCCTGCTTGAGGCCGACTACATCGTGGTCGAGATGGCCCGCCACATTCTGGGCGAGAACTGGCTGCCCGAGTACGTGGAGCGGGCCAACGCCGGCGGCATGGAACGGGTTCTGGTCTAGTTGGCTTACATTCGCAGCCTCTTACCCACACCACCATGGCCGGACTCAGCAAAAACTCCCCTACACCCCAAGCCCTCACCGTGCATGCGCAGTCGCGCGTGCTGGAGGTCAGCTTTTCCGACGGTGCTTGTTTTCGCATTCCTTTTGAGCTGATGCGGGTGTATTCGCCGTCCGCGGAGGTGCAGGGCCATGGCGAAGGCCAGGAAGTTTTGCAAACCGGCAAACGGCTGGTAAGCCTGCAAAGCCTGGAGCCCGTCGGCAATTACGCGGTGCAGCCGACTTTTTCCGATGGCCACGACAGCGGTATTTTTTCCTGGGACTATTTGTATTACCTGGGCGCGCATGAGGCAGATTTGTGGGCGCAGTACGCATCGCGTTTGCAAGCCGCCGGGCGCGACCGCGATGGTCCGATGCCGCTTGCCGCTGCCGCCGGTTGCGCCAGCCACTGAAACTTATTCCAGCTGCCAACAGTATGAGCAAAACCCATTTCGGCTTCGAGTCGGTTGATGAGCAAGAAAAAGCGCAGCGCGTGCGCGGCGTATTCGACTCAGTCGCCCCCAAATACGACTTGATGAATGATGTGATGTCGGGCGGTCTGCACCGCGCTTGGAAGGCTTATACCGTGCTGGTTGCCAACCTGAAAACCGGCCAGCGTGCGCTCGACATCGCTGGTGGCACCGGCGACCTCGCACTGGCCTTTGCAGAAAAAGTGGGCCCGGGCGGCCAGGTGGTGCACACCGACATCAATTACGCCATGCTCAGCACCGGACGCAACCGCCTGACCGACGCCGGTGTGTTGTTGCCGACCGTGGTTTGCGATGCCGAGGCCTTGCCGTTTGCCGACGGACACTTTGATCTGGTCAGCGTGGCCTTTGGGTTGCGCAATATGACGCACAAGGAGCGCGCATTGCGCGAAATGTGCCGGGTGCTCAAGCCCGGTGGCAAATTGCTGGTACTGGAGTTTTCCACGGTGGCCAAGCCCTTGCAAGCGGCCTATGACTGGTATTCGTTCAAGGTCCTGCCGCGATTGGGCCAATGGCTGGCAGGTGATGCGGCCAGTTACCGCTACCTGGCCGAATCCATTCGCATGCACCCGGATCAGGCAACGCTAAAGACCATGATGCACAAAGGCGGTTTCGGCCATGTGGACTACCACAACCTCAGCGCCGGTATTGCCGCATTGCATGTTGGAATCAAGTGCTGAACACCGTCGGTGTTTGACTTGAACGCATTTTGATGGAGTGAACACGTGAAATTTTTCGCAGCCTGTATGGCGATGGTCTTCCTGCTGATTAGCGTGAGCGCCGAGGCCGGACGTTTGTCCGGTGGGCGCAAGATGGGCCGCCAATCGAGCAACGTCGGGCAACCCAGTTCCGCGCCAGGCTCCCCAGGCGCACCCTCCGCAGCGCCGGGGCAACAGTCGGTGCAGAAGTCTGCGCCACCCGCACCCGTGGCCCAGCCTGCACCGCGCCGCCCCTGGGGCGCGATGCTGGGTGGTTTAGCAGCCGGACTCGGTCTTGCCTGGCTGGCACATTCCCTCGGTTTTGGCGAGGCTTTTGGCAATATCCTGATGGTGGCCCTGGTCGCTATGCTGGCCGTGGCATTGATTGGCTGGCTGATGCGCCGTCGCACACCGCAGACAAGCCCGCAACCCTTTGCCGTGGCGGGCGGCAGTTACAGCCCCAGTTACCGGCCTGAGAACGTCGGCAACGACGCGTCGGCACGGCCCTACGAGCGCAGCTACTTTCAGCCGGAAGCCGGGCAGGGCAGCATGATTGGCTCGGGCTTGACCGGCTCTCAGGCCTGGGGCGTGCCCGCTGGCTTTGATACCGAAGGTTTTCTGGCCGCCTGCAAGCGCAACTTTGTCAGCTTGCAAGCCGCCTGGGACCATTCCGATCTAAGCGCGTTGCGCGCCTTTATGACCGATGAGATGCTGGGTGAAATCACCACCCAGCTGGCTGAGCGAGATTCCCACACCGGAACGCCGGTCAATGTGACCGAGGTGGTCATGCTCGACGCCCGTTTGCTGGGCATTGAAGAATCGGCGGTGGACTACCTTGCCAGCGTGGAGTTCTCGGGGATGATCCGTGAAAACACCTCGTCAGGCCCGGCACCGTTCCGGGAAGTGTGGAATATGAGCAAACCCAAGGACGGCAGCGCCGGCTGGCTGGTCGCGGGCGTGCAAGCCCTGCAATAAGGCTTGGTGCCACTGGTCGCCCGGCGTGGTGCCGGGCTGCGGAATAATGCGCCCATGGACACCCCTTCCGCTTTTAGCGACCCTTTGAACGATTTACAACACATCTTGCGGGGTACGCGCGCAGCGCCTCTGCCGCCCTGGGCGGTGCAGGAGTTGCAGCACCGACTGGTTTTGCTGCTCAACCATGTGCTGCAACAAGAGCCGCAGGCCATGCAAAGGCTCAAACAACACAAAGGCCAGCGGGTTCTGGCGCGTTGGCAGGCGTATTCCTTGTTTTTGGCGATTACCTCGGCCGGTCTGTTGGATCTGGCCGACGCCGCAGCGCGCCCCGATTTGTCCATTGTGCTGGCCGACGCGACGCCTTTGGAGATGGTGCGCAGCCTGGTGAAGGGTGACAAGCCCTCGGTGCATATTGAAGGCGACGTCCAACTGGCAGCCGAAGTGAATTGGCTGGCCGACCATGTGCGCTGGGATCTGGAAGAGGATTTGTCGCGTGTGCTGGGTGATGTGCCGGCGCATATGCTGACGCAGGCGGCACGCTCGGCGCTGAACGTGCTGCGCAGCTTTGTGGCGCGCGGTGCGGGTGCTTTCGGAAGCGCGCGATGACGCGGTTGCTGCGCGGGTTTTTCATTGTCTGGGTGTGTTTGCGCTTCGGGCTGGATGTGCTGCTGCTGGGCAGCTTTGACCGCCCCTGGTTGAACTGGTTGGCCCGGCGCTTTTCCTGGGGGCGTGACCTGAGCGCGCCGCGCGGGCAGCGCATCCGCGAGGCCCTGGAAAGCCTGGGGCCCATCTTTATCAAACTCGGGCAGGTCTTGTCGACGCGGCGCGACCTGTTGCCGCTGGATATTGCCGACGAACTCGCCAAGCTGCAGGACGCGGTGCCGCCCTTTGATTCCGATCTGGCCGTGGCCGCGATTGAACGCGCCATGGGCCGGCCGATTAACCAGGTATTCACCCATTTTGAGCGCACGCCGGTGGCGAGTGCTTCGGTGGCCCAGGTGCATTTTGCGACGCTGGTGGACCGCAACGGGCGCGAGCGCGAGGTCGCAGTCAAAGTCCTGCGACCGCACATGCTGGCGGTCATCGACAAGGATCTGGCGCTCATGCGCATGATGGCCGGCTGGCTGGAATGGCTGTCGGCGGACGGGCGGCGGCTCAAGCCGCGCGAAGTCGTGGCCGAGTTTGACAAGTACCTGCATGACGAGCTGGATCTGGTGCGGGAGGCATCCAGCGCCGCCCAGCTGCGCCGCAATATGCAGGACCTGGGCCTGGTGCTGATCCCCGAAATGCTGTGGGATTACTGCAGCACCAATGTGCTGGTGATGGAGCGCATGTATGGCGTGCCGATCAGCCAGGTTGAGCGCCTGCGCAGCGCGGGAGTCGACATCGCCAAGCTGGCGCGCGATGGGGTGACGATCTTTTTCACCCAGGTGTTCCGCGACGGCTTTTTCCATGCCGACATGCACCCGGGCAACATCCAGGTCAGCCTGGACCCGGCCAGTTTCGGGCGCTATATCTCGCTGGATTTCGGTATCGTGGGCTCGCTCACCGAGGTTGACAAGGAATACCTGGCGCAGAACTTTGTCGCATTTTTCCGCCGCGACTACAAGCGCGTGGCCGAGTTGCATGTGGAGTCGGGTTGGGTTCCGGCCGATACCCGCATTGACGAGTTAGAGGCTGCGGTGCGCGCGGTGTGCGAGCCCTATTTTGACCGTCCGCTCAAGGAAATTTCACTGGGCATGGTGCTGATGCGCCTGTTTCAGACCTCGCGCCGCTTCCACGTCGAGATCCAGCCGCAACTGGTCTTGCTGCAAAAAACCCTGCTCAACATCGAAGGCCTGGGCCGCGAACTCGACCCCGATCTGGATTTGTGGGCCACGGCCAAGCCTTTTCTCGAGCAGTGGATGAAGGACCAAATCGGCCCCAAGCGCCTGTGGAACGAGCTCAAGGCGCAGGCGCCACGCTACGCGACGCTGTTGCCCGAGTTGCCGGTGCTCTTGCACAGCTACCTCAAGGGCGCGGTGAATGGTGGGGTGAAAGCGGGAACCAAGGGCGCAGGTGATGCGCGGCAAGACCCGCAGTCGCAGCAGCTGTTCCTGCAACTGCTCTCCGAGCAACGCCGCACCAACCGCTTGTTGCAGGCATTGGTTTACATGACCATCGGCTTTGTGATCGGCACTTTGGGCGTGGGTCTCATGGTCTGGTTGCACGTGCTGTAAGCCGGGCGCAGGGGCGAGGCGCCACCTATAATCAGCGGCTTCGCCCGCACCGGGCGCCCCCCGCCAAGAGACGCTCCCGCCATGCCCATATACGCCTACCGCTGCGAGTCCTGCGGATTTGCCAAAGACGTGTTGCAGAAAATTTCCGACCCCGTACTCACTGACTGCCCGTCCTGCGGCGCGGCGCGCTTTCAAAAGCAGGTAACGGCAGCCGGCTTTAAGCTCAAAGGCTCCGGTTGGTATGTGACCGATTTTCGGGACGGCAAGAACACCAAAACCAGCGGCGACGCAGCGAGCACGCCCGCTGCGGATGCCAAGTCCGCGCCGGATGCGGTTGCCACGCCTGCAGCAAGTCCGGACGCCGCACCGGCATCCGCTGCGGCGTCCAGTACCAGCCCTGAAGCACCGGCGGCCGGCACTGCGGCTTCGAGCGCTCCCTGAGCCGCTCCCTCGTTCCATCTGAATCAGCTTCAGCCCATGCCAATCAAAAAATACTTTTTCACCGGTCTAATGGTGTGGCTGCCGCTGGCTATCACGCTGTGGGTGCTCAACTGGCTGCTGCAGACCCTGGATGGCGTGTCCCACTCCCTGCTGGCAGGCTTGACCGCTGTGACCTCGGATGCCACCGGCGAATCCATTGTGCGGGCGCTGGCTATCCCCGGTGTCGGCATTGCGGTGGTGCTGCTGTTTGTCATCATCACGGGCGCTTTGGTTTCCAATGTGGCCGGGCGCTGGTGGCTTAAACAATGGGACCAGCTGATCACGCGCATCCCGGTGTTCCGCTCGGTCTACAACAGCGTGAAAAAAGTCTCTGACACCCTGTTTTCCAGCAATGGAAATGCATTCCGGACCGCTTTGCTGGTGCAGTTCCCGGCCCCCGGCCGCTGGACGATTGCCTTCCAGACGGGTGAGCCCACCGGCGAGGTCGCGCGTCACCTGGGCGAAGGCTTTATCAGCGTGTATGTGCCCACCACACCCAACCCCACTGGCGGGTATTTTCTGGTTCTGCCGCGTTCTGAGGTAATTGAATTGGAGATGAGCGTGGACGAGGCACTGACTTATGTGTTGTCCATGGGCGCGGTTGCGCCCGCTGACCATGCCGCCCCCTGATATCTTGTAGAAAGAATCTATGACCATGCGTTCCCACTATTGCGGTCTGGTGACCGAAGCCCTGATGGGCCAAACCGTTTCTTTGTGCGGCTGGGTCAACCGGCGGCGTGACCACGGCGGCGTGATTTTTGTTGACCTACGCGACCGCGAAGGCTATGTGCAAATCGTCTGCGATCCCGACCGCCCCGAGATGTTCGCCATTGCCGAAGACCTGCGCAATGAGTTCTGCATCCAGGTCACCGGCCTGGTGCGCGCCCGCCCGGATGGCACCCATAACGACAACCTCAAGAGCGGGAAAATCGAGGTGCTGTGCCACACTCTGACCGTGCTCAACCCATCGGTGACGCCGCCTTTCCAGCTCGACGAGGAAAACCTCTCCGAGACCACCCGCCTGACGCACCGCGTGCTGGACCTGCGCCGCCCCTACATGCAGAACAACCTGATCCTGCGCTACCGCGTGTCCATGGAGGTGCGCAAGTTTCTGGATGCCAATGGCTTCATCGACATTGAAACCCCCATGCTCACCAAGAGCACGCCCGAAGGCGCGCGCGATTACCTGGTGCCCAGCCGTGTGCATGACGGCCAGTTTTTTGCGCTGCCTCAAAGCCCCCAGCTGTTCAAGCAGTTGCTGATGGTCGCCGGCTTTGACCGTTACTACCAAATCACCAAGTGCTTCCGCGACGAGGACCTGCGCGCCGACCGCCAGCCCGAGTTCACGCAGATCGATATCGAAACCTCCTTTATGACCGAGGAGGAAATCCGCACCATCTTCCAGCGCCTGATTACCACGGTTTTCCAGAACACCATAGGCGTGGACCTGGGCGAATTCCCGGTCATGCCGTATTCCGATGCCATGCACCGCTACGGCTCGGACAAGCCCGATTTGCGTATTGCGATGGAGTTCACCGAAGTCACCGATGTCATGGCCGACGTGGACTTCAAAGTCTTCTCCGGTGCGGCCAACATGAAGGGTGGCCGCGTGGTGGCGCTGCGCGTGCCCGGCGGGGCGCGGGAGACCGGCGGCCTGAGCCGTGGCGAAATCGATTCGTATACCGACTTCGTGAAAATTTACGGCGCCAAGGGCCTGGCCTATATCAAGGTGAACGAACTGGCCAAAGGCCGTGACGGGCTGCAGTCGCCCATCGTGAAGAACATCCACGATGCCGCGCTGCAAGCGGTGCTGACCCGCAGCGGCGCGCAGGACGGCGATCTGATTTTCTTTGGCGCCGACAAGGCCAAAGTGGTCAACGACGCCA